>Ga0180432_10003840_pt1 | contig 21101 bp, 19 predicted proteins | sample SS_ome_10_FD_132414 | JGI IMG/M metagenome (GOLD analysis project Ga0180432, IMG submission 132414) | Hypersaline lake sediment archaeal communities from the Salton Sea, California, USA - SS_1_MS_2 metaG | ecosystem: Environmental > Aquatic > Non-marine Saline and Alkaline > Hypersaline >...
ATGATGTCGGGACTCGTTCGGATCGCCGACGCCGTTCATCCCGACGACACGATCCTCGTCGTCGACGCGATGACCGGCCAGGAGGCCGTCGGCGTCGCATCGGCGTTCGACGAGCGGATCGGTCTGACGGGGGTTCTTCTCGCGAAGCTCGACGGAGACGCGCGCGGCGGCGCGGCCCTATCGATTCGTCACGTGACCGGCAAACCGATCCTCTACGTCGGGACGGGCGAGAAGACCGATCGCCTCGAGCCGTTTCACCCGGAGCGGATGGCCGATCGGATCCTCGGGATGGGCGACGTCGTCTCGTTGATCGAGGAGGCCGAGGAGCGATTCGATAAGGAGAAGGCGGTCGGTCTCGCGGAGCGGATTCGCAAGGACCGGTTCACCCTGCAGGATTTCCTCGAGCAGCTCGAGGAGATGCAGAAGCTTGGCCCGGTCTCACAGATCCTCGAGCGACTTCCCGGTGCGGCGAAGCTGAAGAAGGGGGAAGACAGCGTCGAAGAGGACGAGATGAGGAAGACGCTCGCAATCCTTCGCTCGATGACGCTGCAAGAGCGTCGGGACCCGTCTATAATCGGGGGAAGTCGGAAGAAGCGGATCGCCCGCGGAAGCGGGACGAAGGTGCGGGACGTCAACCGCGTTCTTTCGCGATTTCAAGATGCCAAGCGCGCCCTCAAGCTGATGGGAGGGCGTCGGGGGAAGGGACGCTCCCCGGCGGACTGGCTCGGGATGAAGTAGCGTCCGCGCGACTCGATGGCAACAAGACGAAACTGAGGTGAGAGTATGGCAGCGAAGATCCGATTGAAGCGAGTGGGACGGAGAGGACAGCCGGCGTATCGCGTGGTCGTTCTCGACGGGCAGAAGCCGCGCGACGCCAAGGTGGTCGCGGACCTCGGCCACTACGATCCGAAGACGAATCCGCCGACGTTCGAGGTCGACGGCGACGCCGCGCTGAAGTGGCTCCTCGATGGCGCGAAGGCGACGCGCGCGGCTCGAGGCGTCCTGTCCAAGGCCGGCGTGATGGCGGCGTGGGACGCGGCGATGCGCGGAGAGACCGTCGAAATCGAGGCCAAGGAGCTCAAGGCGACGACGAAGCCGAAGAAGGCGAAGGCGGCGGCCTCCGAAGAGCCGGCCGGCGCACCGGAGGAGTCTACCGAGACTGCCGAGCAGCCCGCCGAGGCTGAGGCGGAACCGTCCTCCGAGACAGAAAAAGCGCCGGCGGAGCCGGCGGCTCCAGCGGAGCCGGCGGACGAAGACGAGGCCGCGGGCGAAGAGCCCGAGGAAGAGGAGAAGGCGTAGAGCCGGACCCGGGAGGGCGATTGCTCTACCGTCTGTGTGAGTTCTTGGTGCAGTCCCTGATCGAGCGCCCCGACGCGCTCAAGATCGATCGCATCGAGACGGAGTCGGTCGACATCTTCTTTCTTCACGTCACCAAGGACGACCGCGGCCGGGTTCTCGGCAAGGGCGGCCGAACGATCGGTGCGTTGAGGCGGTTTCTCGAGGGCGTGGCCGCGCGATTCGACCGCGAGGTCGTTGTGGAAATCGTCGACTAGGGGATCCCGCGCCATGCGGTTCGACGTTCTCACCATCTTTCCGGACGCGCTCGACGGGCTGTTCTCGGTCGGCGTCGTCGGCCAGGCGTGGCAGGCGGGAACGATCGACATTCGTCTCCACGACCTGCGCGACTTCTCGGACGATCCCCACAGGACCGTCGACGACCGGCCGTACGGTGGCGGAGCCGGAATGGTGATGAAAGCCGAGCCGTTCGTCCGCGCGATTGAGGCGATCCGAAGCGAGTGCAAGGAGAGAACGCGGGTCATCCTCCTCTCTTCGCAAGGGAAGCTCTTTCGGCACGCCGACGCCGCTCGCTGGGCCTCCCTCGACGGATTGATCCTCCTCTGCGGAAGGTATGAGGGGATCGACGAGCGCGTCCTCGCCTTCGTAGACGAAGAAATCGCGATCGGGGATTTCGTCCTCGCGGGCGGTGAGACGGCCGCGGCGGCGGTCGTCGAGGCGACGGCGCGTCTCACGCCCGGCGTCGTCGGGAAGTACGACTCGGTGGCGACTGACTCGTTCTTCGCCGGATCGCGCCTCGGGCCGCCGCAGTATACGCGTCCTCCGAGCTTCCGCGGAATGGACGTTCCCGAGGTTCTTCTCACGGGGGATCACGAGAAGATCGAGGTCTTCCGCGAGCGGGAGGCGTGGCAGAAGACGGCCCGCAACCGTCCCGACCTCCTCGGGCTCGACCCCGAAGGAGGACCGAACGATGAGTAGCCTCTACCTCGGTCTCCTTCATTTTCCGATGCGGAATCGGCAGGGCGAGATCGTGGCGACGTCGACCACGTCGATGGACATTCACGACATCGCTCGGTCGGCGCGCACCTACGGTGTCGCGCGGTACTTCGTCATCACGCCGCTCCCCACGCAGCGTGCGATCGCCTGGCGAATCCGGGGATTCTGGACTGAGGGCGAAGGGGCGGCCGAGAACAGCCGGCGCGGCGAAGCGTTGGAGTACGTCGTCGTTGCCGAGGATCTTGAGGAGACCTTGCGATGGATTCGCGAGGCGGAGGGGACCGACCCATACCTGGTGGCGACCTCGGCGCGAGCGACGTCGAAGACGGTCGTCACGTACGGCGGACTCAGGGGGCGATTGCGAACGGACCCCCGGCCCGTTTATATTCTCTTTGGCACGGGGTGGGGGATGACCGACGAACTGGTCGAAGCCTGCGACGCGATTCTCCCGCCGATCATGCCCGATGCAGACTTCAATCATTTGTCGGTCCGCGCGGCGGCTGCGATCGTCCTCGATCGCGTGGCCGGCGACGATCGCCAAACGTGAAAAGACGGTAGGAGGAACTGATGGACGACGCCGTGCGAGCGGTCGAGCAAGAACATCTGAAGGAACGAGAGGACTTCGCTCCGGGTGACATCGTCAGGATCCACGAGCGCATCACCGAAGGCGCGAAGGAACGGGTCCAGGTTTTCGAAGGGATCGTCCTCAAGCGAAGCGGCGGCGGGACGCGGCAGATGGTGACCGTCCGCAAGATCTCGTCGGGAATCGGCGTGGAGAAGACCTACCCGGTCCACTCGCCCAAGATCGAGAAGATCGAACGGGTCAAGGAGGGGGGAGCCCGGCAGGCCCGCCCGTACTACCTCCGACGCTTGCGCCGGATCCGCTGAGCTTTAGCGTCCTTTTGCGGACGCATGATCCCTCGATCATGAAGCGGGAAGATGCGGACCGTCTTCGAGCGGACGCGCTGCTCGCCTACGATCTCGCCGTCTCCTCGTCGCTCGAGGGGCGATACCCCCTTCCGGAGGGCGTCGAGATGCCGTTCGACGACCCGTCACCTCTCGATCTTCCTGACCGAACGTCCTCTCGGTCCGCTCCTGCGAGTTTCGGCGGAGCGATGCGGGATCCCGCGTCGCAGCCGCGCCTTCGGCTCGTGGGCTTCGACGAAGCCGGGCGGGGCGCGCTCGCAGGTCCGGTGGTGGTCGCGTGCGTGCACCTCGACACGGGATCGATCGGGGAGGACCCGGCGGGTCTTGATCTGGCCGACGCGCTCCGCGGTGTGGACGACTCGAAACGGCTGTCCGCCGCGAAGCGGGATCGGCTGTTCGACCGGATCGTCTCCGTTGCGGCGTTCGGAGTCGGGGCGGCTTCCGCACGGGAGATCGACGTCTCCGGGATCGTCTGTGCCTGCCGGGTCGCGGCGCGACGGGCGTACCGGAATCTCGGCGCCGAAGTCGATGCTGGCCTGTTCGATCGCGGGCTTTCCCTTCGCGGGGAGCGCGGGCGCCCTCTCGAAGCCGGGCGCCTCCTTCCGGAGGCGACGGCCGTCGGGGCGGACGGGCGCTCCTTGCACGTGGCTTGTGCTTCGATCGTCGCGAAGGTGACGCGGGATCGGATGATGTGCCGTCTCGCGCGGGTCTTCCCGGGGTACGCGTTCGAGCGTCACAAGGGCTACGGGACGACCATCCATCGGGAGGCGATTCGAATCCTCGGCCCGGCGTCGATCCACCGCCGGAGCTTCCTCCGTGGGTGCGAAAGCACGAAGAGCCAGTCCTGTTGACACTTTCCCGCTTGCCAACTATACTCGTTCGAGCAATCCAGTTTCACGAGGGGGTCCTACGGTGAGACGCACACGGAAAGCGATTCTTGGCGCGCTTCTTCTCTCGATTCTCTGCGGAGCCGCCGCGTTCTCCCAAACCGGAAACGGAACGGTGGAGCCGCCGAACACGGGGGGACTGTTCACGGACGTTCCGCGGGATCACTGGGCGTACGAGGATCTTGAGTATCTCGCGGCGCGAGGGATCATCACGGGCCTGCCGGGCGGGCAGTTCAACGGCGACGCGGCGGCCGAACGCTACTGGGTGGCGGCCGTCATCGCCCGCGCGATCCAATACATGCAGAACAACCCGGCGAGCGTGACGCCGGACGACCTGGACGTTTTGAAGGACCTGATCTTCGGGCTGACGGATGACCTGGACACGCTGCGGGCGGAGGTCGCTGCCCTTCAGCGCGGCGGCGACACCGAGCTCGCCGGACGCGTTACGAGAAACGAGCAACAGATTGCCCAAATCAATGAGCAGCTGCAGGATGTATCTTCTTCGAGTGATTCAACGTTGGCGAAACGTGTTCAGGCCAACTTCATCATTTCGCTGACCGCCTTGCTCGTCGGAATCATCGGTGTGGCCTTGGCTACCCTCGGCCTCTGAGTGTGATGTACATCACTTGACTTCGCAATGGGCCCGGACTAAGATGGGTTCAAGATCTAGTGGAGAGGCGTATATCGATATCGGAGGAGGTGGTCGGGCGGCAGAATCACTCTCGAACAGGTAGGTAGAGTACGCTTCTTGTCGAAAGCTACCTATTGGAAGCGCATGCGTAAGGAGGTAAGTCAACAATGAAGAAAGCTCTCGTACTCACCCTGTTGCTTCTGGGTGTCGGAGCTGCAGCGTTCGCAGGCCCGCTCTCTGGCGATGCGGAAGTCTGCGTGAAGTTCGAAGATCCCACGGGGACGGGCGCTTGGACGATCTCCGTGTTCGACACGACGATCGAGCTCGACTACACGGTCGGTTCGTTCGTGTTCGGAATCAACGCGATCTTCGATCTCGATGCCTTCGATAACCTGTACTTCGAGGCCGATGGGACGCTCGGCACGTTCCGGCTGAGCTCCATGCTCGACTTCGAGCCGCAGACGCCCGCCTTCATGGCGTGGTGCACCTCTGCGGGAATCACGCTCGGCGGTGCTGACCTGTTCGCCATGTTCATGGTCCAGAATCTGGGCACGCCGGACGAGCCGAGTATCGGAGCAGGTTCGCTGATCGGCGTGAGCGGGACCGCCGGAGACGTGAACGTCACGGCAGTCAGCTTCTTCAACATGGAGCCGTACCTGCTCGACTACGGTCTGAGCGGCCTGTACTTCCACTTCTACGGGTGGGAGACGCGGGCGAGCTGGGACATCTACAACAGCTGCGGGACTCTGTACAAGCCGTATGTTATCCCGTGGGCGGTGTCCGCTGCTAATTGCGGGATGGCTTGGACGGCGGCCGGCATCTACGCCGACTTCCCGTTCACGTGCGTCGACGCGACGGTCTACGCGACGTTCTCCTGCACCAACGGGTTTGACGCGCTTGGGATCTGGCTGACGAACATCAACGTCGGGCTTCCTTGGCTGCAGATCTCCGAAGTCGACATCGACTTCACGGTCCAGTCGAAGTCCGTGTTCGTCTACTGGGATCTCATCCTCGGCGATACGGTCTGCATCACGCCGTACATCTCGCTTCTCGGCGACAACTTCTACACCATCGGTGGTCTGGAGCTGAACGCCCTGATCCTTGAGTACAGCTACAATGGCGTGACGATCAAGGCTGGGGAGATCTTCGATCACACGTGGCGCTCTGGCTACGTGAGCAACGCGCGGGCGTACTACTTCACGCTCGACGGCGGGCTCTCGTACTACGCGACCTGCTACTACAACACGGCCTACGACGAGTTCTTCGGAGTCTGGGTCGACGGTGACAGCTGCTGCGGCGGCGCGTACGACGTCAGCGTGATCAACTTCTTCGACACGGGCTCGGCAGGCGGCACGCTGTTCGAGTGGCAGGAAACGGTTGCGAGCATCGAAGTCGGTATCGGCACCAACGTGTCGCTGTCGCTTGCGATGAGCCTCAAGACCGACGGCCTGCAGTGGTTCAAGATCTGCGGAGGATTCAACTTCTAGGAGTTGAATCTCAAGCTGATCCTGTAAAGGACAGTTACACGGCCCCGCGGTTTCCCGCGGGGCCGTCTCTTTCTTCGAGCTGCGCTCCTTGCTGTTGAGAAAGATACAGACGTAGCGAGCGACTCTGAGGATTCCTCGTCCCGTCCTCCTGGGCCGATTGAGAGAGGCACCGGCCGAGGAGAAGAGCCTGGCTGGGGCTCACGCACGGCGTCGCTCCATCTAGCCCGGCCATCGGGAGGAGCAGAGGCGGAAACACGCTACATCGCGTCCCTGTGCGGAGGCTGCTCACGGACGACGGACGGCGTGCTCTCTCGTCCGCGACCCAACTAGGGCAGGACACTCAGGCTCGAGAGGGGCAGCACACGACGGGAGGCAGGCCTTCTCCTCCGAACGCGGGGTCTCTCGTTCCGGATGAGCGCCTCAGGCTCGAGGAAAGCGGAGCCTCCTCCAGTCCGAAAGATGCGCAATCCCCGGCTCCCCGATGCTCCAGGCCTGGCTAAAGGACTAGCCCCCGCAGTCGCAATCCCTGGTCTTCTTCACGGGAGATTGCGAGGGCTGTATTCCCTCCCCGCTGACGCCGATGATGCCGTTGGCCGACGCACTCCGGCCTGCGTTGTCCACGACGACCAACGTGATCTTGGTGTCGCCCGGTTCGTCGAGCCGCACGATGTAGGACCACGATGTCGTCACGACGCACGGGGCCTCGCCGACGCACCATCGGTAGGTGACGATCTGCCCGTCTGGGTCAGAGGAGAGCGACGCGATCAGCCGAACGGTCCCGCCGACGGAGACGGATGTCTCGGACACGCGGAACGTGGCTGTGGGCGCGCGGTTCTGGGGGAGGGGAAATGTGGAAGAAGGTGAGAGGTAGTCGGCCTTCAGGCGCAGGGAGCTCGTTCCGGGCTGGACGAACGGGATCCGCCCGAGGGTGCTCTGGATCGCTCCCGCCTGGGGCGTGGGCTCGATGGGAACCCAGACCGTTCGATCGCCCAGAGCGATCTCCGCGAGGACCCACACTCGGGGTCCCGCTTCGGCCAATCGGACGGAGTATCCACGTTCGGCCAGGCTTCCGGCAGTGAAGACGGCGAACGACTCCGCCGTCCACGCATCTTGCCCTAGCGCGCGTTGCGACCCGAGAGTCGTGTTGTCGAGGTAGTCCTGGAGCCGGGCCAATTCGGCCGAGAGCCGTACGAGTTCCTGCGCGGAGAAGCTGGATTCGTCGAGCTGGACGACACCTTGTCCCACGGCAAGAGGGCTCACCGCGACAGCGACTACGAGACTCGAAACGGCGATCACGAGACCGATCCTCATCTTCCTTCCTCCTTGGCGTTCTTCGTCGCTTGTGAGTATACCCTGCGGCTTCTGAGCCCTCCCGGTTGAACTCGCGGGGGCTTCCTTGGGCCCTTCCGGGATCACGGCAACGGGACGGTACCGCAGACTCACGGGGCTCCAGATCCGGGGTCAAGGGCCTGGGCAACCGTGATCGTCGTCGTGATGACGGTCGATGCGCCATCATCGTCCGTGACGGTCAGCCTGAGCGTGTACGTCCCGGCAGCCTCCGCGTAGAGGTGCTGGGGGCTCGGCCCGGTCGACGTCGTGCCGTCGCCCCACTCCCAGAAGTACGACACGACTTCTCCGTCCTCGTCATGCGCGTCGACGACCGGGCGGAGAATCGGTCTGACCTTCGCCTTTGGCCCGCCGAACAGGATCTCACGCTCGAACGTGCCGAAAACAGCGACCGGCGGGTTGTTCGGGCTCGGAGGCGTCACGTCGAACGAGAGGGTATCGAACGCCCAATCGCTCGACGCGAATCCGCCGTTCATCGTCTGAAGCACGTCGTCGCGGAACGTGCCCGGGGTCGTGGACAGAACAGGGAAACCGCCGTTGAACGTGGTCGGGAACCCCGGGATCGGGCCGGTCGCCGCGAACACGTAGAGCGTCTCCTCGCCGATCGGCTCGCTCGCCACGAAGTCGTAGCCGGCGCTCGCCGCCGGAATGGCCCTCGTGCCGGCCGGGAGAAGGTTGTTCGGCTCGGCCGCGTTCGGGAAGAGGAGCGTCACCGTGCTATCCGGGGACACGTCGCAGACGTAGACGTAGGCCGATCGGTTCGTCGTCAGGCTGATCACGATCTTCTCTCCGACCTCGTACGACGCCTTCGGAAGCGACACGCCGACGGTCAGGTCGGGCTGCGGCTCCGGCGTGAGCGTCACATCGACGGTCGTCGTCTGGTCGGCGACGATCGTCACCTGGCGGGTCTCCGGCTCGTAGCCAGCTTTCGACACCTGCACGGCGTGCGACCCCTGCGAGACGCCGGTCCGCGTGAGCGGGGACGTCCCGATCGGCGCTCCGTCGAGGCGGACGTCGGCGTCGGAGGGAGACGAGAGAACGCGCAGCGTTCCGGTTGTGGGCGGTTCGACGAGGAGCGTGATTTGCAGGGTCGTCGTCTGGCCGGCGACGATCGTCACCGGGCGGGTCTCCGGCTGGTAGCCGGTCTTCGAGACCTGCACCGTGTGCGATCCTGGTGAGACGCCGGTTCGCGTGAGCGGCGCCGTCCCGATCGGCGCTCCGTCGAGGCGGACGTCGGCGCCGGAGGGGAACGTGACCACTTGCAGACTTCCCGTCGTCGGCGCCGCGGGGACGACGTCGAACGACAGGGTGTCGAACGCCCAGTCGCCGCTCGGGACCGAGGACTGCATCGTCGCGAGCACCTGATCTCTGAACGTCCCCGGCGTGGTGGAGAGGACCGGGAATCCGTAGCTGAATGAGGTCGGGAAGCCCGAAATCGGCTGCGTGGCCGCGAACAGGTAGAGCGTCTCGCCTCCGGTCGGTTCGCTGATCCTGAGGGTGTACGACCCGCCGGGGACCGTGTGCGTTCCGGCCGAGACCGGGTTTCCGTGTTCGTACCCGCTCGGGTAGAGGAGGATGACCCGGCTGTCCGGGGTCACTTCACAGAGGTAGACGTAGGCGGTCCGGTTCGTCGCGTAGCTGATGAGGAGCGCTTCGCCGACTTGGTACGTCGACTTGGGGAGCGAGAGCTGTGCGGACAGGGCCGGCTGCGCCTGGCCGACCGACACTTGTGCCGTGTCGGTCGACTGGCCGCCGGGGCCGGCGACGACGAGCGTCGCGGTGTAGGTCCCGGGGGCGCCGTACGCGTGCGACGTCGAGACGCCGCTTCCGGTCGCTCCGTCGCCGAAGTACCAAAGGTACGACGTGATCGAACCGGTCGAGCCGGCGCCGCTGAACGGGATCGCGATCCCGGCGGTCCCACCGTACGGGCCGCCCGCCTCGGCGACCGGTGGCGCTGGAGCGGAGGCGGTGACAACGACACTTCGCGTGTTGTTGCCCTCGTTCGACTCGGAGATCTGACCGAGATCGTCCACGACGAGCGTGAACGTCTCGCTGCTCGCCGACAGCGCGAGCGACAGCGAGCCGGATCGCGATGCGCCCGCGGCCAGGCTGGAGACGTAGGTTTGCGTCGACGACGCGGCCCCTTGAAGTCGGACGCGGAACGAGCCGGCGCTCGCGTTTCCGAGGTTGCGGATCACGAACGAGAAGGTCACCGACTGCCCGATGTTCGGGCTCGACGGGGAAAACGTCAGCGACGAGACGCTCAGGTCGGCCGCCGCGGCCGCGCCGACGCTCACCTGCCGGACGGTCGAGCCGGTCGCCCCGTCATCGTCGGTGACGGTGAGGCGGACCGAGTACGTGCCGGTCGCCGAGAACGCGTGCGAGACGGCGACTCCTGACGCGTCGGTCAGTCCGTCGTTGTTGAGGTCCCACTGATAGCCGACGATTGCTCCGTCGGAATCGGTCGATCCGCTCCCGTTGAACGAAACCGATTGGCCGGCGGTCGGGCTCGTCGGCTGATACGTGAACGAGGCCGTCGGGGGCTGGTTGGTCGTCGGGGCCTGGAGAGAGAGTCGCCCGTTTCCGTAGAGGTTGGCACTCCCCATCGGAACCGTCTGCGAAAGCAGCAGGCTGCGGAGGGCCGGCTCGCTCAGCGTCGGCTGCTGCGACAGGAGGAGTGCGGCCGCACCGGCGGCGTGGGGGGCCGATCCGGACGTTCCGGGGAACGTCGTGTAGGGGGAGGTCCCGGTCGTCACGTTGTCGGGCGCGACCAGGTCGGGCTTCGTCCTCCCGTCGTTCGACGGCCCGCGCGAGCTGTACGACTCCAACGGCCCCGTCGCGTAGCTACGGTAGTCCACAGCACCGACGGCAACGACGTCCGACGCGTTCGCCGGGGCGAGGACGGAGCTTCCGGAGACGGTGGGCGTCACGTTCTGGTAGACGCTGTAGAGCTCGATGGTCCTCGACCCTCCTCCGCGAACCCGAATCGTGTACGTCCCGCTCTGCGGTGCAGTGACCTGGATCGACTCGGTCGGCTCCTCGGCGCCGGTCTGATACTTGGTCGACGACGCGACGACCTGACTCGCCGAATCGTAGAGGTAGAGATCGTAGTCGGTCGACGCCGCCGGCCACTCGTTCCAGGTCAGGTAGAGGATGATCTGCGAGCCGCTCGACGCGTAGAGCGTGATCGACGTGTCGTGCCACCCGTCGGCGTTCCCGTCGAAGAAGGTTCCTTCCCAGTGGCTCTCGGCTTCGTTCCCGGCGGCGTTCACCCACAGGATGCCGCCCGAGGTGGCGCGCCGCGCGATGTCGGGAATCGTCCCGGTCCCGTCGTAGAAGTTCGTGTTGTACCAGCCGAGGGAATGGTTGATCACGTCGATCCCGTTCGACAGACAGTAGGTGACCGCCTGATCGAGGTCGACCTCGTCGGCGATCTTGATCAGGTAGAGCTGTGCTCCGGGGGCGATGTCGTAGATCACCTCGGCGACGGCGGTTCCGTGCGAATACCCGGTCGCGAGCCCGGTTCCAGTGAGGTCGTTCTGGACGACCGAGTACGGGAGATCGCCGCGCGCCTGCGCCTGCGAGAGGCCGACGAAGCCGAGGTCGATGACGCCGACCTTCACGCCAGAACCCGTGATTCCGGCGGTGTGGAACGCGTCGGCTCCGATCGCGGCCGTCCCCTCACTCGGGGTCCCGAGCGGGAACGGGACGTAGGGGGCTCGGAAGAACGAGACGCCCGTGAGGCCGGAGACGAGGGACGAGAGCTGGGCCACCGGAACGGTGACCTTGACCAGCGACGACGACGAGTCGACCGCCGATCCGCGGACGCCGAGCGAGGAGAGCGCGGCGACGGTCGATGCGCTTCCCCTCCCAGACTGCGGTTCCAGGACGATGGTCACCGAAGAGGTCGATGACGAGAACGGAACGCCGAATGTCCTCGCGACTCCCTCGAGAGCGGTTCGCGCTGACGAGGGAAGGGCGGCCGCGATTTGCGCGACACCGGACGAGACGACCGACTCCGCCGCCGCGAGGAGAGCGCCGAGTGCTCCGTCGACCTTCGGATTGTGATCGGATCGGGCCATCTTCTCCGTTGTCAGCGTCGCGACGTTGGACCGGGGGGCGGAGATCGACGCGATCGACGTCGTGCCGCTCTTTCCGCCGCCAGCGGCGACCAGAAAGGCGATTCCCGCTTCTCGGTCGTCGGGCCAAGCTAGAACAGCGAGGAACCAGCCCGGGGCAAATGGGAGGGAGACACCGAGTGGGCGCCCGGAGACCGAGGCGAGTTCGATTCCCGCGTTGGTCAGGCGATCGGAGACATCCGACAGATCGGTCAGATAGCGGGAGAGACTGGCGCCCCAGTTGTCGGGGATCATGAAGAAGTGATGTTTCGCCGAGTGGGAGAACGCCTGGAAGACGATCTGCTGGGCAACGTCGTTCTGAGAGTACCCGTGCAGGTTCACTCGGATTCCCGTCTCCTGCTCGAATCCGTTGACCACCGCGGTCCAATCGGCTCGCGTGGATGAGTCGATTCCCACGGTGAGCGTCTCCTGTCCGACGGCGGCGCTCGTCGCGAACGTGGCGAGGAGCAGCGCAAGCAGTGCAATTCTCTTCATGGTCCCTCCTACGAAGAAGACAGCAGATCTGGCGAACGGAAGAGGCCGACGAGGCTCGCGACGGCGAACGTCGAGGAGCTAGCCTTGGGGATCATCGCGGCCTCCCTTCGCGTCAAGATACACCCGACGGATGGGGAAGTGCCAAAGCCGATCGGAGCCCTTCCGTTCCTGTTTTCCGCGTTCGCCGTTGTCGGAGCTGAGGCCGGTCGGTACACTCCCTCGCACGATGATGATGAAGCGGAGAGTCCTACTGGTTGTCGCTTTCGTGGTGTCGGCGGGTGCCTTCGCTGGTCTGGCGCGTGAGATTCGCCTGCCGGAAGAGGCGTCGCTCTTCGGGAGCGTCGTGATCGCGGAGCGGTTCGTCGAGACGGTCGGTCGCGGTGAGGAAGTTCCGGTCGAGTTCCAGGTTTGGCCACACGACGGCGGCCTTCGCTCCGCGACGTGGTTCACGACGCGGATCGAGGCGCATCCCGGCGACGTGATCACGCTCGCCCCCGGGACGTACGACGCGCAGATCTGGATCTTCACGCCGGGAGTCACGATCCGGACCGATCCGGAGTCCGAGGATCTCGCGTGGATCCGAGGCACGGTCGAGATCGACGCGGACGGCATCCTGATCGAACGAATCGGGGTGACGAACTCGAGTGACGCACGCGACAGTGGGCACGGGTTCGAGGTTCACCGGGGACACGTCCGTCGGATTACGATTCGAGCCTGCCGCTCTGAGGGGAATCGGTGGACGGGGATTCACATCATCGGTGCGTCGGGCACGATTCAGGAACTTCGCGTGGAGAACTGTAGCCTGATCGACAACGGAATGGACGGGATGGACGCGACGTCGGTCATGCGCCTCGTCGTCACCGGCTGCACGATCACCGGCAACGGATGGGACCTGGCCAACGGCGTCGGCGTTCGCATCGGCCACAACGTCGTGCAAATCGAGATGTCCGACAACACGGTCGAGAACAACCGCTCCGCCGACGTCTACTACGCGGTGTAGGCGGGCGCGGACGAGATGCGGCGGCGTTCGAACCGACCGGCCGAACTGCAGGAAGAGGTCCCCCTCCATCCGATGGTCTCCCTGCGCGCCGGAGGTCCCGCGCAGTTCTTTGCAGAGCCGACCGACGCCGAACGCGTCCTCGCTCTTCAGCGCTGGGCCGAAGTGGACGGAATCGTCTGGACCTGCCTCGGAGGCGGAACGAATCTTCTTTTCGCGGATTCGGCTTGCCCCGGCCTCGTGATACGGACGACCGGCCTGCGCGGCGTTTCCTTCGACGGGACGCAGGTCACGGCCGCCGCCGGGGAGCGGGTGGCTGACGTCGCCCGGCTCGCCTGCGAGCGGGGGCTCTCCGGGCTCGAATGGGCCTGTGGGATCCCGGGGACGGTCGGCGGCGCGATCGTCATGAACGCGGGGACGAGGGAGGGCGAGACGGTCGATCGTTTGGTCGCCGCGACCTACGTCGACGGGAGCGACAGGATCCGTCGATCGGCCGGAGAGCTCGACCTCGCTTATCGTCGGAGCGGATTCCTCGACGGGACGATACGTGGCATCTTGATCGAGGGGAGCTTCGAGCTCGCGGAGAGCACGCACGATCGGACCCTCGCCGAGGCGCAGCGGATCCTGGACGAGCGGAGGCGGAAGTTCCCGGGCGGCGCGACGGCCGGCTGCACGTTCCGGAATCCGCCCGATGGGCCGACCGCCGGCGAGCTCCTCGACCGGGCGGGCTGTAAGGGGCTTCGCGTCGGAGGCGCCCGCGTCTCCGAGATTCACGCGAACTTCATCGTCAACGACGGGACGGAGAACGCGGCGGAGATCCTCGCGTTGATCGAGTCGATGAAGCGTCGCGTGAAGGAGGCGTTCGGCGTCGACCTCGTCGAGGAGATCGTGGTCCGGCGGTAGCCGCGGAGCGCGACGGCGGGCGCGTCGCCTTGCCGCTCTCGCCTAGTCCACGTAGCCGAGATCGCGAAGGCGCCGCTCGACTTCCGCCTCTTCCTCCTCGGTGTAGGCGGAAAGGTGCCCGAGCCGGCGAAGGTGGTCGGTGAGGACCGTGACGACGAGTTCCTGCAGCGAATCCGCGCCGAGCGCGTCCAGATGCTCCTCGACCGCGCTCGCGAGGTCGGGCGGAATCCTGACCGACTTCTCCTCAGCCATTCCGGCCTCCTGTTCCGAAGTGATCGAGGACGACGTCTCGGATCTCGAGGATCGAGCGGTCCTCGGCGGTCTCGTCTGCGGGCGACGAGATGTAGATCCCGAACGGGGCGTGGTTCGCGTCGTCGGGGCCCGTGTCGTTCTCGTGGAAGTGGATTCGGTCCCATCCGACCGTGCCGATCGATCGCCAGCGAAGGTCGCCGAAGTAGACGATCAGGTCCGGGGGGATTCCGTTGACGCGCGCGTAGACGCGCTCCGGGCGCAGGACGCGGGTTCCGATCGGTCTTCCATTCTCGTCACGGATCGATTCGAGCTTCGAGGCGAGCTCGCTCTTGACCTCCTCGACGTCGCGAAGAGGGACCGTCCCCCGAGGCTCACGCCCGGCGAGGTTCAAGAAGAGGCGTCCGTAGTAGCCGCCCTCTCCCCACGCGATCGTCCTTGACCAGTCGACCCGGCCTTCCCGGATCAAATCCTGCATTCGAGATCCCTCCGGGATCGTTCCCTTGAGCGTCAGGTGCCCCTCCGCGACGAGCCACTCGTTGATTCCGATTCCCCCCTCCATCGGCTGCACGCCGTGGTCGGAGACGATCAGAACCCGCGTCGAGCTCGGCAGAAGTTCTAGCAGGTTGGCGATCTCGTCGTCGAGCAACCGGTAGTAGTCGGTCAACGCTCCCGTGAACGGGCTCGCCGGATCGTGCTTCCGATGGCTCGCGTCGTGGTGTGCCCAGAGTCCGTGGTGAATCCGGTCGGGGCCGATCTCGACCATCGCGAACAGGTCCCACGGCGCCCTTTCCAGGAGCCTCCTCGCCACAGTGAACCGCTTCCGTGTCATCGAGCGAACCTGGTCGACGAGCCAGGCCTTGTCGTCGGTCCGGAACCCGCGCACGTCGAGGTCGTATTCCCCCACCCAGTCTTTGATGTCCGATGCGAGCGAGGCGGGGAACGTGTAGGTCGCCTCCGTGCTCGGCGCGAGGAAGCCGGAGACGAGGGACCCGGCGATCGGGCGGGGCGGGAACGTTCCCGGGATTCCGAGGAGGATCGAACGGTGCCCTTGCCGTCCGAGCGTCTCCCAGATCGGCTCCTCGCGGAACGAGGCCGAGCTGGCGATCCCGAGGCCGTCGTAGGTGTGGTCCTTCCGGTTTCTGAATCCGTAGACGCCGAGCTCGCCCGGATCCTTCCCGGTCATCATCGACATCCACGCGGGGATCGTGATCGGCGGGTCGACCGATCGGAGGCGCGAGAAGCTCCCCTCGTCGACGAGTCGGCGGAGGGTCGGAAGCTCGGGAAGGAGCTCCGCGAGGAGGACCGGATCGGCGCAGTCGAGTCCGATGATCGCAAGACGGCTCACGGCGCTTCCTCACGCCCCTTCTCGTCGATAGGCCTCGCGAAGGACGGCCGCTACCTCCGGACGGGTGAACTCGCCCGGCAGCTCTTCGCCCGCCGCCAGCAGTTCCCGCACCTTCGTCCCGGAGAGGAAGACGTGGCTGGCGCGGTCGTGCGGACACGTCTTCTTGCTCGCCATTTGCCCGCAGCGGGTGCAGTAGAACGCGTGCTCGAACTTGAGCGGCGTGATCCCGAGCTCGCTCGGGGCGAACCGATCGAAGATCTCCTGGGCTTCGTAGGTGCCGTAGTAGTCGCCCACGCCGGCGTGATCGCGCCCGATGATGATGTGAGTGCACCCGTAGTTGCGCCGGCAGATCGCGTGGTGGATCGCCTCGCGCGGGCCCGCGTAGCGCATCGGGATCGGGAAGTTCGCGAGCATCGTCCGGTCCGCCGGGTAGTAGCCGGCGAGGATCTCCTCGTAGCACTTGGTCCGCAGGTCGGCCGGGATGTCTCCCTCCTTCGTCTCTCCGACGAGCGGGTTGATGAACAGGCCGTCCACGATCTCGAGGGCACACTTCTGCAGGTACTCGTGCGCGCGGTGGATCGGATTCCGCGTCTGGAAAGCGACGATCGATTTCCAACCGCGCTTCGCGAACGCCTTCCGGGTCTCGGACGGATCGAGATGGAGCGGGGACGCGGTAATCGGCGCCCGCTTCAAGAGGTGGATGTCCCCGCCGATCGCGCCCTTCGGCTGGGAGAAGAGGCGCGCCACGCCCGGATGCGCCTCGTCGACCGTCCCGTACACGGCCTCCGCCTCGCGCTTGAGGTCTCGGACGTAGGCGTCCTTCACCTCGAGGAGGGCGTAGGTCTCCCCGTCTTCGCTCTGAAGCGGGAGGACCATCCCGTGCTCGATCGTCTCGAGGGACGCGGTCGAGACGGGGAGCACCACCGGGATCGCCCAGACCGTCCCGTCGGGAAGTCGCATCGCCTCGACGAGGCGGTCGTACTCCGTCTCCGTCATGAAGCCGGCGAGCGGGCTGTAGAGGCCGCTGCCGACGGCGTCGAGTTCGCACAGGAGCGGATCGGTGAGCGTGATTGGCGGCCCGTTTGGCGCGGGGAGGTTCTCGGGATGCGCGGCGATCCGATCGACGAGATCGGTCGGTGCGGCGGCGCGACCTCCGCGGCTCGCGACCCCGCCGATTAGCTCGTTCTCCTCGAGGTAGGCGAGGATCCTGTGCGTCGACTCCTCGATCGATTCCGAGCCCGTGTGCACGGCGATCTCTGGGGCTTCTGGGGCCTCGTAGGGATCGTCGACGCCAGTGAACCCGGTGATCTCCCCGGCGAGCGCCTTCTTGTAGAGGCCCTTCGGATCGCGCTCGACGAGCGTCTCCATCGGGCACTCGACGTAGACCTCGATGAAGTTCCGGCATCGTGCGCGCGCGTTCGCCCGCGCGTTCCGGTACGGCGAGATGAACGAGCACATCGTGGCGACCCGGTTCGTCGACAGGAGCTCCGCGACGAACGTGATTCGGCGGATGTTCTCGTCGCGGTCCTCCTTCGAGAACCCGAGATCGCGCGTCAGGTCCTGGCGGACGATGTCTCCGTCGAGCCGCTGGACGTCGTGCATCCCGCGAGCGACGAGCTCCTTCTCGACGGCCTTGGCGAGGGTCGTCTTCCCCGACGCCGAAAGACCTGTGAACCAAAGGACGAATCCGTCTCTGCGCGCTTCCACGTACAGCCTCCTGTCTAGTCCAAGTAGCCGAGGTTTCGAAGTCGCTGCTTGACCAACTCGATCTCTCGAGGGGTGAGCCCATCGGACGACGGCTGTCGCAGCTCGGCGACGAGGTCCCGCAGGACGTGAACGACGAACTCGTTCACGCTCCGGTATCCGGACCCGTCGACCAGGTGCTGCAGCCGCTCGTAGAGGGGTCTCGGGATCTTGAGGGTCACTCGATCGCTCACGCCGCCTCCTTGGGCTCTGTTTGGAGTATACGGCGCGCTCGGCCGAAGGCAAGCGGGAGCATCCGATTTCGCGAAAGTTACGAAAGGAAGGCTGATCGCCGCGTGCGAAGACGTGCTGTTGACTCCTGGGGCTTCGAGAGATACATTGGGCTCCAATCAGATCCCAAACAGAGTACCGAGGTGATGGCATGACGGCGGTCCTGGTCGTGGTGGCCTTCTTCTGTGAGTACGTGGACTCCTCGCTCGGCATGGGGTACGGGACAACGCTCACGCCGATCCTGCTTCTCCTCGGCTACCCGCCGATCGTGGTCGTTCCGACGATCCTCTTCTCGGAGTTCCTGAGCGGGCTCACCGCGGGCGCGTTCCATCGCGGGTTCGGGAACATCTCGTTGCGGCGCGGGAGCCGCGATCGCGGGATCGTCCTGGTCCTCGCCGGGACCGGAATCGTCGGGACGGTCTTCGCGGTCTACACTGCGGTCAATATCCCGAAGACGGTCCTGACGGGCTACATCGGCGCGATGGTGCTCGCGATGGGGATCCTGGTCTTCCTCTTCCGGAAGGTCGGCATCCGGTTCTCGTGGCCGCGGATCGTCGCGCTCGGGGTCATCTCCGCGTTCAACAAGGGAATCTCCGGAGGAGGGTACGGCCCGCTCGTCGTCTCGGGGCAGGTCCTCTCCGGGCACGAGACGCGAAACGCCATCGCATCGACGTCCATCGCGGAAGGGCTCATCTGCGCGGTCGGCCTCTCGCTCTACCTCGTCTTGAACGGCAGGACCGGCTGGTTCGCGGAGAACTGGAGATTCTTCCTCCCGATCGTGGGAGGCGCCGTCGCCGCGGCGCCAATCGCAGCGTGGACGACGCGTCGAGTCTCCGAGCGGGTCGACCTTCGGGTCGTCGTCGCTGTCGTCACGTGCCTCCTCGGCGGGTGGACGCTCTGGAAGACGTTCGCGTAGTCGCGATCACGACGATGTCGCAGGATCGAACCCGACAGACGACTCCTCTCAGGCGAAGACATCAGCGAGAAAGGTCAGTCTGTCACCATTCTCGGGATTGTTCGTTTGAAGAACGAACAGGCCTCGTGCTACGCTTCGGCCCACCATGTCCCCGGCCGTCGGCGCACTGAGAAACCTGTTTCGAGAGACGCGGAAACTCCAGTTCCTCCGGCCGACGTCTCGCCTTCGGAAGCTCTTCCTTCTCTCCGAGCTTCGTAGGGAGCCGAAGGCGTCTCAACGCTACCTGGCGGATCGGGCAGGCGTGTCGGTCTCCGTGGCGAACCAGTACCTCAGCGGGTTCTTGCAGCAGGAGTTGACGACGCGAACGCCCGTGAATCGACGGGACTTCGAGTACACGCTGACGAAGGACGGGACCGCCCACCTCACGGAGCAGGTTCTCCGCTACCTTCGAGAGATCTTCGTCCTGGCGAACAGCGCGCGAGGCGAGATCGTGCTCTATCTGAGGAGCATTCTCCAAGAAGGCGGGATCCGGAGACTCGCCGTCTACCCGGCCGGCGAGGTCGCGGAGACGATTCTCCACGCGCTGGACGCCCTCGACATGGAAGTCGTCGGAATCGTCGATGACGACCTCGCCCGCCAAGGAAGTTCGTTTCACGGACGGGTCGTGGCGGCACCGGAGACGCTCGCGGACATGGCGATCGACGCCGTCCTCGTCGCGACGTATCAGCACCGGCCGGCGATCCTCGCTCGGCTGCGGGAGATCGGCTTGCCCCGCGTGAAGGTCGTGTGTTTGTGATCTCGCGGAACGGGCGGACGCGTCTTCTGGTGCTCGGAATCGACGGAGTACCGTACCGGTTGGTTCGGGACGAGGCGGCCGCCGGGACGATGCCCAATCTCGGCGAGCTGATCCGCTGCGGCGTCTTCAAACCGATGAGCTCATCGGTCCCCGAAATCTCGTGCGTCTCGTGGAGTTCGATCATCACGGGAGAGAATCCCGGAGTCCACGGGATCTACGGGTTCACCGACGTGATGCCGCAAGGCTACGGGATTCGCTTTCCGAACTTCGCCTCGCTGGCGGCGAAGCCGTTCTGGGAACGTCAGGAGGACCGTCGATCGGTCATTCTGAATGTTCCGTCGACCTACCCCGCCCGGCCGATGAACGGGATCCACGTCTCCGGTTTCGTGGCGCCGAAGCTCGCGAAGTCGGTCCACCCGGCTTCGCTTCTCGCGACGCTGGAGGAACTCGACTACCGGATCGACGTCGATTCCCAGAAGGGGCACGAGTCGATCCCGCTCTTCCTGGAGGATCTCGACCGGACGCTCGAGGCGCGGGTCGCGTTGGCCGACGTGCTCTGGAAGAGCGACGACTGGGACACGTTCATGCTCGTCTTCACCGGGACCGATCGGCTCGGCCACTTTCTTTGGGCGGCGTACGAGGACGAGGAGCATCCGCATCACCCTGACGTTCTCGACCACTTCCGCCGGGTCGACCGAGCGATCGGCCGGTTCGTCGATCGCCTCGGGGAGGACGCGCCGGTCGTCGTCCTCTCCGACCACGGCTTCGAGAGACTGGAGGCGAACGTCTACGTCAATCGGGTTCTGCAGGAGCACGGGCTTCTCAAGTTGGACGACGGGCGCCGCGGGCTCGCGGGGATCGGGAATGGCTCCGCCGCGTTCGCCCTCGATCCGGGTCGGCTCTACGTCCACGCGGCAAGCCGGTTCCCGCGAGGAAGCGTCGCCGCCCGGGAGAAGGAGGCCGTGATCGAGGATCTGATCGAGCTGTTCACGAATCTGTCAGTCCAAGGGCGCCGGGCGATTCGATCGATACATCGGCGGGACGAGCTCTACGCCGGGCCGGCGGTCGACCGGGCGCCGGACGTGGTGCTCGTTGGGGAGCGCGGCGTGAACCTGAAGGCGAGCTTCAACACGTCCTCCGACGGAGCGGAAGAGCCGTTCACAGGGAAGCATTCACAGCCCGACGCGTTCCTCCTCGTGCGGAGCGCAAACGGCGTCGTCGTACCGGAGAAACCGAGCGTCGTTGACGTCGTCGACGTGCTCTCGAGCGCGCTTCGGGGAGGGCAATCGTCGTGAGCGCGCGCGATGGGCGGGAGCACAACGCGGACAAGACGTGCTGGAACTGCCCGGCGATCGACCTGGCGGGCAAGGTCGACTTCCGCGCCTGCGGACAGACGACCGAGAGCTTCGACAAGAACGTCCCCGGAGGCGATGTTCAGATCATGGCCGAGTGCAAGCGGAGACCGGAGTTGGGGGTCTTCGACCCGACGACTGTCACCTTCGCCGAGTGTCCCGAATGGGAGTCAGGTCCCTACGGCTATGTGTTGAAGGGGATGCGGGTCATGATCCTCGGAATGGACGGCTACCTCGGGTGGCCGCTCGCGCTCCGGCTCGGGCGGCTCGGCTATCAAGTCAGCGGGGTCGACAACTACAGCCGCAGGGAGTGGCTGGCCGAGCGCGGGGGGCACACGGTGGTCCCGATCTCGACGATGACCGACCGCTTGCACGCGGCGAA
>Ga0180432_10003842_pt1 | contig 21083 bp, 24 predicted proteins | sample SS_ome_10_FD_132414 | JGI IMG/M metagenome (GOLD analysis project Ga0180432, IMG submission 132414) | Hypersaline lake sediment archaeal communities from the Salton Sea, California, USA - SS_1_MS_2 metaG | ecosystem: Environmental > Aquatic > Non-marine Saline and Alkaline > Hypersaline >...
CCTCCTTAGTGTTAAGATGTTTTGGGCTAATTCATCTTAACAGGAAGACCGTGACTCGTCTTCAATTTACTCGTCACCTGTCAACACTTTTAGTGACTAGGGCACGTAATTTATTCAATAGAAAAAGACCTGAATCCCTTTGCACCATACGATTCTTTTCTCGATGAGTCGGATGTTCAAAAGATAAAAGGTGAATCATATGAAGAAAAATACAAATGGGATACGTACGACTATATTGTAGTCGGCGTAGCCGGTATCCTTGCCGCCTTATCCGACTATTTTCTTGTGAGAATCCCCAAGGTCGTCGCTTCCGGCATGTACACAGGACAACTCGCAAGTCCGATAACGCAATGGATGAGAACAACCACGGCTCAATCCACCAGCGAACATGAGTTAGTCGGATTTTTCGTGAAGGAGCTTGAGACGAGATGCAAGGTCCCCTACGATGCCGTGTCAATAGACCAGGGCGGCCTTGCGGGCATGACCGGAAGGACTCATCGATTGCAGTCACTGGGGCACGATCCGGTTTTGGGATTCTTATTCGGTGTCTCCGATATCTTTCGGGGAACATTGACCGGTTTTTCTTACGATAAATTTAATAAAACCCACACTTTAGTAACAAGTCAGGTATCAGATCCGCATATGATCGGTCTGGTTGAGGCGTTTCTCATGCAGATCGGTCATCTCATCTCTGATGTGGGGACAAGTACCGGGCTGCCCGCTCCGTTTTTTTCATTGTTTCAAGGGATATCTACCACAAATCCTCTTTCAAAAAGCAATCGTACCTATGGAGAGATGGCACGCTGGATGTATCTGCATGGGTATGACTTCAGACATTTTATCACGATGGGCATGACGCCATGTGTTGTTGAGCTTGTTGTCCGTGGTTTCGTACTGGTGAGACAATACCATGAAAATCAAGAGATGACAGTTTCCATATCAGAAAATCCCAAATTCCGGGCGATGCTTTTGACAGCTCATGCGCTCGCTTCTTTAGGAAATGCCGGAAAGATAGCACTTTTCCAGGGCAATCCTCTGGCTATAAATTGGGCGGAGTGGTTGGCGCTTTTTCGGTACCTGTTTCCTCAGATAAAGTACCTAGTATTTGAGAAACAAAAACTGAAAGTTGAACATTTGGAAGCAATCAATTCGCATCAGTGGAATATATTAGTTAAAAATACCGGTGAATTACTGCTGACCATGTTTCAAGATGATACCGACTTGATAAAACTCGGCATACTTTCAGAATAGATACGTTCTTGCTTTTTTACGAAAAGCTATCGAAAAACCCCACCAGCTCATCGGCCACCCGCTCCTTTTCCGCATCCACCGTGATGGTGTGAAGCGACTTCTCCAGCATGACCAGCCGCTTGTTCTTTGATGATATCCGATCAAACACCATCCGGGCGCTTTTCGGGTCCACGATGGAGTCCTTCTCCGACATCATGACGATGACCGGCGCGGTGATGCGGCCGAGCTGTCGCTTGACTCGGCGGGCGAGGACCACCAGGGACGCCCCGGCGGGTACGGAGGTGCGACCGTAACAGACGTGGGTCCGCTGAGACATGTCCGAGACGTCGTCGATGTCCGCCGGGATATCCCCCATGAGACGGGGAATACCGAAGGGAGTGGCCACAGGGAGGACGACGTTTGCCTTCCAGTCGGTAAAGCGAAAGGGCGGCGCCATGACCCCGGCGGCGGCGATGTCGTCGTTGTGGTTGATCAACAGGTTCAGGGTCATCATGCTTCCCATGGAAAGCCCCGCGACGAACACCTTCTGAAAATCCTTTTTCAATTCAAGAAACGATCGCTCCGCCTCACCGTACCAGTCCCGCCAGCCGGTTCGATTCAGATCCTTGATGGAGGTGCCGTGCCCCGGCAGGAGCGGCGCCCGCACGTGATAGCCCGCCTCGTTGAGAACGTCACCGGGAAAGCGCATCTCCGACGGCGAGCCGGTGAGGCCGTGAATGAGAAGCGCCGCCCTGTCGCCCCCGGTGGGGGAGGGGAGCTCGAAGGGCTCGGCGCCGGGAATGATGTTGTCCGGTGTATACATGAGGTGTCACCTTTCAGCCGAGAAGCTTTGTGTCCGGTGAAGATTCGGGGGGGATCAGGGGGGCGCCGTCGGGCCCCAGGAGCCGCAGGATGCGGTTTTGCTCCCACGGGCGGTCCGGCTCCCAGTCGAACAGGCAGAGGATCGGTCTCGTCTGGAACCAGCCGTCGTCGATGACGGGCGGGGCGATCCGACCTGGGAGGGCGTTGGCGAGGTCCGCGTGTTGGCAGACGAGCATGCCGTCGCAGGCGTAGTCGGCCAGGGCCCGGTGGAGCTGGTCCGGCTCCATCGGCTCCTTCGCGGCCATCAGCCTCGGGTCGGTATCCAGGCGCCGAAGCCTGTCCGCAGAGAGGGCCTCCAGAACGACCAGGGCCGTCTCGATACACCGTACCGCCGGGGAGGAGACCGCCTTCTTTATCCTGAAATCCGCCCCCATGATATCGGCGATGAACCCCGCGAGGCCCTTCGCCTGTCGTCGCCCCTGGTCCGAGAGGCTCCGGGGCGGGGCCGCGCTCGTCTCGGCGTGGGTGATGAGGATGATTCTCACAGAGTCCTCCGCCTATGATTTCTGATCGAACTCCCGGGCCACCTCTTCAATGAGGTCGAGCTTTTTCACCTTGCCCAGGGGTGTGGTGGGAAGCTCATCACGGATGATCACGTCCACCGGTATCTTGTAGTTGGCGAGCTTGTCCTGGAGAAAATCGATGATCTCTTCAGGCTTCAGGTCCGTCCCGGGCACCGGTATGACGTAGGCCCTCCCCACCTCTCCCATGATCGGGTCCGGCCGCCCCACCACCGCGCTCATGAACACCTTCGGATGCGTGGCGATGGCCTCCTCCACCTCCGGGGGATAGACGTTTTCACCCCCCCGGATGTACATCTCTTTCTTCCTGCCGGAGATGGTCAGGTATCCGTCGTCGTCGAGGCTGCCCATGTCCCCGGTGTGGAGCCACCCGTCCTTATCGATGGCCAGGGCGTTCTGCTCAGGACGATTGTAGTACCCCTTCATCACCGTATCGCCCCGGACGACGATCTCCCCCACCTCGCCGGGAAAGAGCCGGTTGTTGTCCCGGTCGACGATGGCCACCTCCACGGCTTCAATGGGCACCCCGACGGTTTTGGTGAGCTTTTCCACTCCGTCTTCCGGTCGTGTGAAGGTGAAGGCCCCGGTGGCCTCGGTCAGCCCGTAGGCGTTGGTCGGATATATCCCCAGTCGCTCCTTGATGCGTTTGAGGAGATCGGTGGGGCAGGGCTGGCTGGAGACGATGGCCTTTCTGATCGACGAGAGGTCGTATCCATCCGCGTTGGGATTGAGGAGCTGCAGCGCATACTGGGCAGGGACCTGGCCCATGACACTGATCTTTTCTTCCTGGATGATCTTGAGGCTCTCCTCGGCGTCGAACATATCCACCATCACCAGCCGGGCCCCGGCGATAATGCAGCTCATCACCCCCATCACCGATGCACCCACGTGATTGAGAGGAATATCCAGGAAGATGGAGTCGCCGCCGGTGAAGCCGGTGGCGGCGATTTCGCTGTTCGTGTAGGCGATGATGTTTTTATGGGTGAGCATCGTCGCCTTCGGCGCGCCGGTGGTGCCGGAGGTGTAAACGAACAGCGCCGTGTCGTCGGGCTCCACGGCGGTCTTGGTTTCGGCCAGGGCGGGGGTCGGATCCGCGGCGAAGTCGTTGTAGGGAATCATCCGATTTCCGGGGGATGTGTCGGCCACGATCACCACGTTTTCCAGAAGCGGCAGAGAGTCTCTCACCGTCTCGAGATTCCCCGCCATATCCATGCCGTAAAACGCCGGGGCCAGAACGAGGGTGGATATCTCCGAGTCGGTGAGGGTGAATGTCAATTCATTGGGAGTGAACCTCCAACTCACCGGAACGGCGACGGCGCCGATTTTCACCGCACCCAGGTATGTGTAAAGAAACTCCGGCCAGTTGGGGACGTATATCCCCACCCGGTCCCCCCGTTTTACCCCCAGGTCCAAAAGCCCCTGGGCGGCTCGATCCGTGGCCTCGTCGTACCGGCGGTAGGTGAGCCGCAGGTCGTTATAGACCAGGGCGATGGTGTCCGGCCGCTCGACGCTCTGTTTTCTGATAAAATCGTTGATGACCATGTGACCGGCTTCCTCGTCATGTGATTAATAAGAAGGATGATCTATTGAATCTTCATTATCATTTTTCCGACGAGTGCGATGTATTAGGTAATAGCCGATCGAGAGCGTAAAAATCAGGACACCAATTCCAAGAAGAGAGATACCCGAAAGTTTTTTAAGGTCAAGGATGATTACATCCCTGACAATGGTGATGAGGGCGATTTCAAATACCACCTGAAGTCGAACAACGTGTTCTGTCAGGTAAATCCTGATGGTTTCGAGAAGCTCAAGCCCCACCAGCACCAGAAGGAACAGGCCGAAAATCTCCAGTATTTCCCGGATTTCCAGGAGACAAAGTGGGGGAGAGACTATGTCGGTAATGATGAGGTAAATCAGATCGGCAGTCGCCAGGAGGAGCACGATGGTCATCAGTACCATCAGAATCAGGATGATGATTCGCTCAAAACGGTCTAGGACAGTGAAGATGATCTTCTTCATACGTCTTTCCGTGAAGAGAGTGTGGGGAGCGACGGGGCGCCCCATTCGTATATCCTGCTATATCGCCGGGAGATGCTTGCTTTTTCTATTTCTTGCTCTGGGCGGTAAAGTGTTTCACCATCTCAAAGAATGTTCCCGAGAAGACCATCAGGGCCTGGTTTCTGTTTTCCAGGTTGATGGCCGACTCCAGGGTGGGAGCATCCACGTTCTGGTTCAGGGCCATCTTGGTGAATTTCAGGGCCGGGAAGCTCTTCTGGAGTATGGGGCCGGCGAGGTCGATGGTTTCTTGTACCAGTGTTTCCTTCGGTACGAGCTTGTTGACCAGGCCGATTTTTTCCGCCTCCTCGCCCTTCACCTTCCTGCCGGAGTAGAGAATCTCCGACGCCCGGGAGAGGCCGATGAGCCGGGGCAGCAGGTAGGTGGTGCCCAGCTCTCCTCCGGAGAGGCCGATATTGATAAACGACGCCACGAACACCGCCTCCGGGGCGGCGATGCGTATGTCACTTGCCAGGGCCATGCAGAAGCCGCCTCCGGCGCAGGGGCCGTTTACCGCGGAGATGACCACCTGGGGGATACGGCGGATGTTCAAAATGATGGAGCCGTAACGCTCCTGGACCAGCTTCAGAAATCTCTCGGGATCGCTGAAGTGCTCGGTCCCCTCGTGGGCGACGGCGGCGCCCAGGTCGGCGCCGGCGCAGAAGCCCCGGCCCGCCCCGGTGAATACCACCACCTTCGTCTCCTCGTCGTTCATGAGGGAGCCGAAGAGGTCGTCCAGCTCGTCGAGCATGGCCGGTCCGATGGCATTGAGGGAATCGGGCTTGTTGAAGGTGACCAGAAGCAGGCCGTCTGTGGGCCGGTCGGTCAGCATGGTGGTGTAGTCTTTCATCGATGTGTCCTTATATTTCAATCAGTTCGTATTCTCTGGTTCCCAGACCCACCTTCTCCCCGTGGGAGAGCTGCACCGACCAGTCGATATGCGGATATATACCCCGAAATTTATCCTCCCCCGGGGCCAGGTTTGTGGTCAGGGCGGTGCCGACGATGCCCGAGGCCTTGTTGACAAGGTCCGCCGAGGCCTGATCTATGGCCACGGGGTCGGTGGATGCGAGGATCCCGATGTCTCCCACGATGGGGGCGTCGGAAAAGTTGAGGCAGTCGCATTGGGGGGTGACGTTGATGATGAAGTTGAAAAAGAGGGATTGCTCCTCTTTTCCCGCCACGACGCCCAGGCTGTATTCGGCCATCTTCTTCTGGAACAATTCGGTGGAGCTGTTCCAGACGATGCGGATCGATCCGTTGGGGCACGTCAGGATGCACTGGCCGCAGCCGATGCAGGTCTCGGGGTTGATGGAGGCGGTTTCGTCCAGTGTTATGGCCCCGGCGGGGCAGAAGAGCCTGCACCGTCCGCAGCCGATACAGGTTTTTTTCTTCACCTTCGGGGAGACGTCGGAGTGCTGGTCCAGCTTGCCGTCCCGCCCGGCGCATCCCATGCCCAGGTTCTTGATGGCGCCGCCGAAGCCGGACAGCTCATGCCCCTTGAAATGGGTCAGGCAGATGAGGAAGTCGGACTTGACGATGTCCGCGCCGATGGTTACTTTATCGTACAGCTCACCGGAGATCGGCACCTCGCTGACGTAATCGCCTCTCAGGCCGTCGGCGATGATCACCGGCGCGCCGATGGCGCCGGGGGTGAAGCCGTGGTCGTGGGCGGTCAACAGGTGGGAGACCGACTCCCCCCGGGAGCCGACGTAGAGCGTGTTGCAGTCGGTCACGAAGGGGAGGGCGTTCGCCGCCTTGGCCGCATCCACGAAGGGTTTGACGTAGGGCGGGCGCAAAAAAGCCGTGTTGCCCCGCTCCCCGAAGTGGATTTTCAGTGCCACCAGGGCCCGCTCGGGGATCTTGTGAGCCAACTCGACGGTGTCGATGAGCTTCTGTATCTTGACGAAAGTATTGTTTTTCGCGTCGGATCTGGTGTCCACAAAGTAGACGGGGGCTTTTATTTCGGCCATGAAAATCGTCTCCCTTCGATCACGCGTTTGCACTCGCCTCCACGGCTCCAATTCCCCACGTGACGTGTGGTCATTATCGCCCAGGGGGGCGGGGGCTGTCAATCGGTTTTTGTTTCTTTTCATGGTTCATTTTGATATAATACTCTGATGATCAGGGAAACGGGAACGGTTGTATCCACCATCGGCGATTCGGCGTGCGTACTGGTGGAGCGAAGCGCCGCGTGCCAGGGATGCGCGGCCCAGGGAGTCTGCCATACCCTGGGCGGCGGCACCGACGCAAAGGTGACGGTCAAGAACGACCTGAACGCGCGAGAAGGCGACGTGGTGGAGGTGGGTATCGGCGAGTCTTCCCTGCTGGGCGCATCGTTCATCGTCTACATGGTCCCGGTGGCGGCGCTCATTGCCGTTGCTGCCCTGGCGGGGTTTCTGGCACCCCGGTGGGGCTGGGACAGGGATGGGGCGAGCGCCGTGGGGGCGATCATCGGTCTTGGGGCGAGCCTTCTCGGCATCCGGCTGCTTCACCCGGTGCTGGATCGCGCGGACACCCTGAAGCCGGTCATCACCCGTATTGTGAGAGAAAAAAATGGCGAAGAAGCCGAAAAAAACCGATAAGGCCCTCGACGGCATCAAAACCGTCGCCACCAACAAGAAGGCGAAGCGGGATTATTTCATCGACGATACCTTCGAGGCGGGGCTGGTCCTGGAGGGGACGGAGGTGAAATCGCTCCGGGAGGGGCGGGTCAACCTGAAGGACTCCTACGCCCGGATCAAGAACGGCGAGGTCTACCTCATCAGCGCCCACATCAGCCCCTACGCCTTCGGCACTCACAGGAATCACGAACCCGAGCGGGAGCGTAAGCTGTTGCTTCACCGGCGGGAAATCAGGCGACTCTACGGCAAGACCCAGGAGAAGGGTTTCACCCTGGTGCCGCTGGCGATATACTTCAAAAACGGCCGGGCCAAGCTGGAGCTGGGCCTGGGGAGGGGAAAGGCCAAGTACGACAAGCGGGAAGCCATCAAGAAGAAACAGGAGCAGCGGGACCTGGAGCGGGCGCTGAAGGAGCGCAATCGATAGTTTATGATCTGAAGATAATGTCGAATGAGGTAATATCATATCTTGAAATGTGCCAACGTGAAGGTGTAAGCCTACAACGTGGCATGAATTACCAATTACGCGATAATCACTCCGTAATCCTTATGTCTCTGAGACCAAATGCGCCTTATGCAGATAGATATGAGGATGATAGATTAGTTTATGAGGGTCACGATGTACCTCGATCCATCGATAATCCTAATCCAAAACTAGTTGACCAATCTGAATTTACTCCATCAGGTAATCTCACTCAAAATGGTTTGTTTTTTCGTGCAGCCCAACGGTATAAATTGGAGGATCAGCCACCAGAAAGAGTTAGAGTGTACGAAAAGATCAAACAAGGTATTTGGTCTTATAATGGTGTGTTTCATCTTGTTGATGCCTGGATAGGAGAATCTGAAAATCGAAAAGTTTTTAAATTTGAATTGGTTGCTGTTGAGGGGGAAGAGGATTTTTCGTTATCAGTTCCAGAAAACCCAAAACCACGTAGAATAATACCAACGTGGGTAAAACTTGCAGTTTGGAAACGTGATGGGGGTAAATGCGTTCGATGCAACAGCACGGATGACCTTCACTTCGATCATATTATACCCTGGTCTAAGGGTGGTTCATCGCTTACCCCAGAGAACATCCAACTCCTCTGCGGTAGACATAACCTGGAAAAACGCGATAAAATCGAGTGATATTTGCTATTCGGTTCCTTTTGAACTTCGCATTTCTCTTTTAAACACCGGGAAATTTTGGTATAATTGTATTATATGGAACGCCGCAACGAGCGGCCTTCCGTCCGAGCTTGATTTCGGACGATTCTTTGTTCTTTGAAAATATGGGGGCGATTTGGGTTCGACGGGGATAATTGATCTCGGTGCTGCATGTCGAGGAGTCTCGCCTACTCGTTAATCACGGTGGGAATAAAGATAATCGCAGACAACTACGATTACGCCCTGGCCGCGTAAAACCGGCCGGTGTCCACTGTCTCCGCTCCCACCGGGGGTAGATTGGGCATTACAATGTGGGATAAGCCGATCCCGATGTCTGTAAGGATCGGATGAAAACTGTACAGGCGCCCGTTTCGGCACTCCCCTCCGCCGGGGAGTCGAAGCGTGGTATTAAACGGCGGATAAGCATGTAGACGCCCCGGGTGAAGATCTTCGGACGCGGGTTCGATTCCCGCCGCCTCCACCATTACACCCATATGAAACAATTTGAAATAGAAGTGGAACAGGTCAACGGACGCTGTTCCTATTCATATCAGCCGGGTGACAAGATCACCGTAAACGGATACGACACGCCGGGAGGATTCTGCGGCGGGGCGTATGTCACCCTGTTCCCGATCATCGTGGCGCTGATGTCCGGCGCCCGGTTCGATTTCGAGGAAAATCCCCTTTCCAAAACAAAGATGGCATGCCCCGACAACGGGAACGTCATCTTCAAAGTGACGCTGGTATCATGAAATGCGTATCGAACCTTCCCAGCACACCCTGAAAAGCACCGACGTTCGCTCGGTGCTTTTTTGTTGAGGTTATGGGGATCAGCGGGTACGATATACTTCATGGTGATCCGTCCTCACCCTGATACACGATACAAGCAATATATAAAATAAAGCATTTCCTACTATTTCCCGTGACGGGAGGGCGGACCTTTGTGGCTGCTCCCCGGCACGGCATGTTACGGGAGGAACACAGTAATATGAAACGTGCGATTTTAAGATTATCCATGGCTGCGGGTCTGATCTGTCTTTTGTGTACGGGCTTCGTCCTATCGATCGGTGCAGCGGGAAGCGAGACTGATGCCGGGCTGTATGTCCCTATGTTCCGGGGAAATCCCGCCCATACGGGGGCATATACCGCTGATGGGGTCCCGGTCCTGCACGACCAGGTGTGGACGTTCGAGACGGGCGGTTTGATCGGCTCCTCCCCCACTGTGGCGGATGGTATGGTATTTTTCGGCAGTCATGATGGAATCCTCTACGCCGTGGACGCCGAGATGGGCGAAGAGCTGTGGCGATTCGAAACCGGTGATTTCGTCCAGTCCTCCCCCTGCGTAGTGGACGGGGTCGTCTATTTCGGCAGCCACGACGGGAACCTCTACGCCATCGATGCACTCACGGGCACGGAGCTGTGGCGGTCCGAGACCGGGGGGTATGTCGTTTCCTCCCCCTGTCTCGTGGACGGCGTGATCTATTTCGGGAGCTTCGATCATCACCTCTATGCCGTGAAGAGCGGGACTGGCGAGGAACTATGGCGGTTTGACAGCGGAGATTTCATCCACTCCTCCCCAGCGGTAGTCGACGGCGTGGTTTACATCGGCACTTCGGGAGGCATGTTCTATGCCGTGGATGCCGAAACCGGTGGCGAGCAGTGGCGGTATGAGGCCGGCGGCTGGGTCGATTCGTCCCCGGCGGTGGCCGACGAACGGGTTCTCTTCGGCGGCGGGGACGGCGTGGTATATTGCCTGGACACGGCGACCGGCGGGGAGTTGTGGAGCTTTCAGACCGATGAGATCGTGGATTCCTCCCCCGCCGTGGCGGACGGCGTGGTCTATGTGGGGAGTCTGGATTTTCACCTGTATGCCCTGGAGCTGTCGACCGGTAGTGAGCTCTGGCGTTTTCGGACCGACTACTGGGTGGACTCGCCGCCGACAGTGGTGGGGGACGTCGTCTATTTTGGAAGCAGGGACGGATCCCTCTACGCGGTGGAGACGGAAACCGGTGAAGAGCTGTGGCGGTTCGAAACGGGAGGTCCGGTCTTCACGTCGCCCTGCATCGCCGGGGGCGTCGTCTATGTGGGAAGCGAGGACGGCTCACTCTATGCAATTCAGTAGATGGCAATATACCATACATAATACATATCAATGGAATGAGAGGAACATTATGAAGAAAAAAGCCATAATGATTTTTTCTGTATTATGCCTTGGACTTTTTCTCTTCTCAGGATTCGCAGTTGCTCAGGACGATGCGGGTATGTACGCGCCCATGTTTCGCGGGAACCCGGCCCGCACCGGTGTGTATGACGGAGAGGGAGTCCCGGTTTTTCATGATATCAAGTGGAAATTTCAGACCGACGATCGGATCTATTGCTCCCCCACCGTGGCGGATGACGTGATCTATTTCGGCGGCAATGACGGCTTTCTCTACGCAGTGAACATCGAGACCGGTGAAGAGCTGTGGCGGTTCGAGACCGGGGGATTTGTCCATTCCTCTCCCCTCGTGTTCGATGGTGTCGTCTTCTTCGGTAGCGGGGACAACAACTTCTACGCCGTGGACGCGGCCACGGGTACCGAGCTGTGGCGCATCGAGACGGAAGACTGGGTTTCCACCTCGGCCGCCGTGAGAAACGGCTACGTCCTCTTCGGGAGCCGGGACGGTACATTCTATTCCGTTGACGCCTCAATCGGTTTTGAGATGTGGCGTTTTAAGACCGATGTTATCGCGTATTCCTCCCCCGCCGTGGCGGGAGACACGATCTACTTCGGCAGCTGGGACGGCACACTCTACGCCCTGAACGGTGTCTCTAGTGAAGAGTTGTGGCGGTTCAATACCGGAGCCGCCATCGACGCCACGCCCGCCGTGTCCGACGGCGTGGTCTACTTCGGAAGTGGAGACAAAAAGCTGTACGCGGTGGATGCCGAGACCGGCGAAAAGATATGGAGATTCAAAGCGGGAGGGAGGATCGACTCCTCGCCGGCCGTGGTGGGCGACGCGGTTTACGTCGGCAGCTCGAATAACAGCCTCATCGCCGTCAACAGGGACACGGGAAAAAAGCTGTGGCAATTCGAGACGGGCGACATCGTTGTATCCTCACCGTGCGTGGTCGACGGGATCGTCTATGTCGGGAGCTGGGACGGGAATCTCTACGCCGTGGACGCCGAAACCGGCGACGAGCTCTGGCGCGTTGAGACAGGAGACAGCATCCAGTCCTCCCCCTGCGTGGTTGGAGGTGTCGTCTATTTCGGGAGCTGGGACGGGTGTCTCTATGCTGTGGAGTGAGAGGATGTCCGGTCGGGAGAGCATATCGTACGTTGTATGTTGAACCAATACGCCCCGCACAATACGTGAGGGGCGTCGTCTCGCTGTTTCCGAACCACAGCCGTGCCTGTTCCTCTGGTCCGGCCCCGAGGGATTCTTCACCGACGTCTCGTCTTTGATCCTTGATCTCTTCAAACCTTCTGTGATATATAGGAAACGTATCATACACTTTATCGATGGGAACACGATGAGCATGAAACGTACCTTCTTTTCGCACGCCCGCAACGTGCTTCTTATCATATCAGTTGTTGCAGTGGTGACGGCATGCCCGCTTCCCGGGCTCTCCCAGGAAGGAGCGACCGTGCGGGTGCTCAATATCAGTGCATCGGGAATGAGGGGTGAGCTGACAGACGAGCGATTGATCGAGCTCGCCCGGGACACCTCCGACGTCTCGTCCCGGTGGTATCCCGAGCTGGAAACGCTGATGTTATCCTGGGGAGACGAGGGGGTGACCTATATCCCCGGTGTGTCTCTCGCTGCGGGACCCGTCTATGTGTCCGGTACCCTTGGGAAAGACGGCGGCTTCAACTTCACGTCCGTCACCCTTCGGGACATATCTGAAAAATGCGACCTTGCGATCGTCGGATTCAACGGTTCCGTCAGGCACCTCGATGAGGAAGTGATCATCGACTATGATGATCGCACCATCTCCACCACTAAACCGGTTCTCTTGCTGCCCGACGATGTGATGTTTCTGTTCGTACGGGAAACAAAGAAAATGTATACCGAGGAGGCCGCCCCACCCCAGGGATGCGGGTGAACGAAGGGCGATGGCCCTTGGACAAGGGAAACGTACGAAGAAATCGGCCTGTTCTGACAGACGTCCCGATAGGCCGGGGAGGCCGCATCGCCTCCGGGGGGAAATTAACATGAAGACACGATTCACCCCCGGTTTTTAGGCCGTACCAGGGATGGAAAACACCGAACGAGCTTCGGTGTTTTTTTTATGAGATACCGAGACCTTCTATTGGAGAGCATTCCCCCGGGCATGATATCCGCCGCCCTCGTGATCCGTCACCGATACATCATGTCTGGGGGTGGCTCACCGCCGAAACATCCAATAATCTTCATTGTCGGTATTACAGACGTCCCGCCGCCCCGGCGAGCCTCCTGATATCCTTGTTTTCGAGGATTTCCAGCTTACAGCCGTCCATGCCGACGGTGAAGATGGCGGCCGCCAGATCCGTCGATGCCACGCTGAAATTCGGAGCAACGAGGTTTAACACCGGATAGAGACGTCTCATCAGCCGATAGGAGACATTCGGCTCATCCCGCGGGGTCACGGGATAGATATATCCGGGTCTGAACGCGTGAAAGGCCGGAAAGCCCATGGCCGAAAGTCTGTTTTCAACGGCCCCCTTATCCTGTGCGAACATCATCCGGCTTTTTTCGGTGCGATCGGCGCCGGCGCCGCTCAACAGGCAGAACGTCGCGCCGGGATTTTTCGCCAGCACAACCCGGGCCAGGATTTCGGGATACTCCACGGTGATCTTCCTGAACAGCTCCCGGTCGACTGCCCCGGTGTAAACGCCGAGACAGTAGTAGACCACATCCACCGACGAAAAATAGTCCGCGCTTTCATCAAGGCTCAGGAAATTGGGGATGATGACCTCACTCAGCTTCTCATGGGTGATCCCAGACGCCCGTCTGACAAGGCTCGTCACCCCGGATACCTCCGAGCTTTTAAGGCACAGGTCAAGGACGAGTCCTCCCACCATGCCGGTGGCGCCGGTTATCAGGACGTGTTTTCCCATATTTTTCTCCTCCTTTCACGATGCTTCGCATTATACACTTTCTTCATTGTATGCGATATAGAACCCGGTCAAGGGATACCCGGATGAAAACATGCAGAGGGTCGATGATGGGGGGATCACCGACCCGTTGAAAAACAATCAGCATGTTCATTCATTCGCCGAATCGGCCACGCCCACCCCGGCGGCCGGGTGCCGGGGTGGGCGTGCCTTCCCGGTCATTTTCAGCTACGATGCGTCCTATCTCGCTTCGGCTGATTCTTCCTCACCGAGATATCGATCCAGGAAGTCAAGCAGCGGTTCGGGGTGATCGTTGAACCAGTTGTAGGCGTTAAATCGATGTCTCTTTCCCTCCAGCCATATCGCCTCCTTCTCCGTCGGGAAGGCGTCATATATCGCCCGGGAAAGATCGATGTCCGACCAGGGATCGCCCAGGGCCTGGACAAACAGCACCGGAACAAAGACGTTCTCGGCGTATGGAAGCGGATTGTGTTCCTCCAGGGCGGGGGCCCCCTCTCTCACTGTGATGCGATCCGCCTGTTTGATAACAAAACCGGGCAGGCCGAAATGCTCGTAGAACAGCTCGATGGCGATGGGCTGAACCGACACCAGCGCCTTGACTCCCGCATCCTCCAGGACCTCCGGCTCCCTGGTCATGGCGATCATGCCCAGCACGGAGCTGTGACAAAAACTGACCAGGGCGATATCCCCGCCCGAAAAATCCGGATGCTCGGAAACAAACCTGACCGCCGCCACGACATCGTGGTATGATTCCACCGCATCGAAGGGTACATCACCCGGGGCCTCGCCGCTCTCTCCGTGATGCCGGGTGTCGTACATCAACACCGAGTACCCCGCCTCCACCAGATGCTTTGCAGTGGGAATGAATTCGACATCATGATCGTAACCGGCGCCGATGGGTCCCTCGTTTTCGATGGAATAGCCGTATTTGCTGAAGGTCAGCGGATGGCCGATGATCGCAACGCTATCGCCGTCGCCTTTCATGAGCCAGCCGGATAGCGTCACCCCGTCCTCGGTCTCGATGTTGACGTCTTCATACTCCAGCCCGTAGTCTCCGGGATTTTTCACCATCGGCTGGCGGTTGGGATAGATGAAGGTGTAGGCGATGGCGTGCGAGAACACGATTTCTCCGGCGATGCAGACGAGAACAAGCGCAAGCAGCGCCCCTCCGACAATAAAAAGTCTTTTTTTGTTCATAGGTGCCTCCGTGTTGCGTGGTGGTGTATGAACCGGGATGCCTTCGTAATCTTATACCCTTATGGCCACCGATTCTTCCCGTTTTCATTGTACGGTGTCGATACGGGATGCTCACATACCGACCGACCCACATCCGATACGTCGGAAATCGTCGTCACTATATCAACACATTTTGGATATATGAATACACATAACCGCCGAATGCTTGCATGATTCTCCAAAAGGGTATAGATTTATGTGACACGGGAGAGAGTTCTGCTATAATGGGATGCAGTCAATCAGGAAAAGAGAATGGAAAGCCGATCCGACAACATGGCCGAGCTTATCAGCCTGCTGGAAACACATGCCGCCGACGAAGGTCTGGCCCCCACCGAGATTCCCAACCTGCTCGTCTTTCGTGCTTCAGAGCTGACCAAGCGATATCCCCAGGTGTATGATCCGGGTATCATCATCGGTGCCCAGGGGCGAAAGAACGTCTACCTGGAGGGAAAGCAGTACAGATTCGGTGCCGGGCATTACATGACCCTGTTTGTTTCCATGCCCTTTGAGTGCGAGACGGTGGAGGCAAGCCCGGAAAAGCCGCTTCTGGGTGTGGCGATCGTCATCGATCGTAACAGGCTCACCAGGCTGCTGGTGAAAATGGATATCGCCGATCATTTCCCCCCGAAGCCGGATGCGGTCGACGCCTCGGGAATATTTTCGGCGCCCATCAGTGATACCCTGCTGGACGCCGCCGTCCGCCTGATCAGGACCCTCGGGAACCCGGTCGAGGCGGCGGTCCTGGGTGAGGCGATCATCGATGAAATCTACTTCCGTATCCTCACCGATGTTCAGGGGGGCGCCCTGATACATCTGCTCCAGCAGCGGGGGCAGATACAGCAGATCGCCCGGGCGGTGGAATATGTGAATCAAAACATCGATAAACAGGTCTCGGTGGATGACCTGGCGGACATGGTCAACATGAGCAGCTCCGGGTTTCACAAGAAGTTCAAAGAGGTGATGCACGTATCCCCCCTGCAGTACGCCAAGCTGATAAAGCTCAACAGGGCCCAGACCTATATACACCAGGGGAGAAGCGTCAGCGAGGCGGGGTACATGGTGGGCTACAACAGCCCGGCCCAGTTCAGCCGGGAGTACAAGCGCCACTTCGGGATCGCGCCGTCGGAGACGTAGATGCGTCACATCCGTTGCACACCCTCCATGGAGGTGAATCCCGGAACCGGGTAGAATGACCGTGAGATGACCGATGATCCACACATCCGCTTGATCGGCGAGGCGACAGGGCTGACAACATCCGGGGAGGGAGGTGACGATGCGGTTGTCGCCTTCTATCGCTCGCTGATCCCCCGTTTGTGTACCGAGGTCTCCCATTCGGTGGAGGTCTCCCGTCTCATCGGCTTTCGGACCGAGGCGGAGCCCGGGGGAGAGTATCGCTTCCTCGGCATCGAGACGAATGCCCTGGGACCGATTCCCGAGGGTATGATCACTCTCGACCTCTCAGATGCGCTCCTCACCGTGACGGCCCCGGGGCGCCCCGAGACAATCCACCCCATCAACCGGGCATGGCGGGAGGAGACCCCCCTGGGGATCGTCGGGGAATTCACAGCCCCGGCACCCCTCGATCTCTCCTCTCTCGACGAAAAACAGCGTCTCCAATATTATTCCCTCTCCGTCCACGCCCCGGTGGACGTGAAGGAGCCGATCCCGGAGTCGGACGCGATCGAGCTCACAGACCCGGACCCCGCCTGGCCCGATGAGTTCGCCCGCATGGCCGATCGCCTCAAAACCGACTTCCCCGAGGCCGTCACGAGGATCGAGCACTACGGCAGCACCGCCGTCCCCGGCATCCCGGCGAAGCCGATCATAGACATCCTGGTGGAGACGCCGTCGATGGATATCGCTCGACGCGCCCTGATCCCCGGCCTCGTCGGCCCCGAATGGGAATACTGGTGGTATACCGATCACATGATCTTCATCAGGAGGCGGGAGTTCGGCGGCACCCGAACCCACCACGTCCACGTGGCCCCCGCCGGGCATCGGCTCTGGGAGGGGATCGTCTTTCGGGATTATCTTGCGGCCCACCCCGAAGCGGCGGGGGACTACACGGCCCTCAAGCGGGAGCTGTCGGCCCGATACCGGACGGACCGGGAGGCCTACACCGACGCCAAGACGGCGTTCATCCGGGGAATCCTCGAACGGGCGAAGGGCGGGGCGGACGGGTGAACGGGCTTACCGAGGAGGGGAGGCACCCGTTTTCCGGTTTTACAAATTTCGGCCGGATGTTACCACGGCGGGGTGTTTCGGTGGTATAATAGAGACAATTATCTCTGTGGATGCGAAGGGCATCCATATACATTCTCGCGGCGCCGTGTAGGGGACGGGCGTTCATGCCCGTCGGTTTTCGGGCACTTTCCGTCTTTCTAACGGCGTCGGGAGGGAAGGAGCGTATTATGACCGACGCACAAATATTTCAATTATTCGGCCTGGCCTACACGGCCGTAAGCCTGGGCGGGTTGCTGACGAAAACCGACTACATCCAGAACCTCCTGAACGAATTCGCCACGTCGCCGGCGCTATTGCACCTGTCGGGTATCATGGCCGTGGTTGTCGGCTTTCTCCTGGTGACGTTTCACAACGTCTGGGTCCTCGACTGGACGGTCATCATCACCATTTTCGGCTGGCTCTCCCTCATCAAGGGGCTGATGCTCATGGCCCTCCAGGGGGTGTACGGGAAGATCTTCGACTATATGAGCAAGCGGACGACCTTTTTGAAGGTATACTCCGTGCTCGTCCTGCTGTTGGGGATATTCTTCCTGGTACTGGGATTCGTGGTGCTGTGAGGAGGCGGAATGTTGTCGTTGGCTTTGTTTGAAAACCGATAGGAGCCGTATGTATTGTGTGACAGGCCGATGACGCCGGGATGCTCCGTGATACCCGCCTGCAATTTTCCAGAGAGCGGTGAATCTTTCCGGGAACGACATCACTCCTTTTCCGACCATCTTCCGTTCCCGATGTGAAAGAAGCCGCTGTATGCGGTAAATCGAGATTTTCATTTGATACATCCCGTCGGGAGTGTGCTGTCACGTATCTCCCGTATGCGTCATTTTTTCAGGACTTTGCCATGACCGGGTTGAAATTCCACATCCTGGACGTATTCGCCGAGCAGAAATACACCGGCAACCAGCTTGCGGTGGTGGAGAGCTTCGGGGCGCTTGACGACGACGCCATGCTCGATATCGCCCGGGAGTTCAACTACTCGGTGACCACCTTCATCCAGGCGAAAAAGCCGGGAGAAATCGGCTGGCCGGTGCGCATCTTCACTCCCGTGGGCGAGATACCCTTCGCCGGGCACCCCTCCCTGGGCACCGCCTGGATCATCCGACGGGAGCTTGCGGACAGTATGCCGGAAGAGATCGTCCTCGATCTCTTCGCCGGGGCCATCCCGGTCACATTCAGGGGGGATGACGTCGAGATGACCCAGCTTCCGCCGGTCTTCGGCTCCCACGTGGATCACGCAAAAGCCGCCCGGGTGCTGGGCCTCGACGAGAGTGACATCCGACTGGACCTGCCGGTCCAGGTCGTCTCCACCGGTCTCCCCTTTCTGATCGTGCCGCTCTCTGACCTTGACGCCGTGGCCCGGTGCCGGGTCGATACGTCGCTGCTCCTTGATTTCGTGGAGAAGCTCGACGCGAAATTATTCTACGTATTCACCGAGCAGGCGGAGCGCCCCGAAAACCGGATACATGCCCGGATGTTCGGAGACTACTACGACGTCCCCGAGGACCCGGCCACCGGCAGCGCCGCCGGGTGTCTTGCTGGATATCTCAAAAAGCACAACGTCCTGGGCATGGGTGATGTTACGATCCGCGTCGAGCAGGGGTTCGAGGTCGGACGTCCCTCGATCCTCACGATTTCGGCTGAAGAGAAGGGCGAAAAGATTCTCATTAGGGTGGCGGGAAAGGTCATAAAAACCGCCGAGGGCGTCTTGGTCTGACGTGCCGGGGCGACGTGGGCGTTTTTAAATAAGAAAATTCGGGGCCGTGAGGCCCCGATTAGCGTAAGGATATTTTTCATGGCAAAACGGGTTTTCTGGCAGAAGCCGAAGCTTCGAACCGACGAGGACGAGGGGATCGATCGGTCGGTCACCTGGCTGGAGCTCTTTTACGATCTGGTATTCGTGGTAGTCATCGCCGGGCTCGCCCACGAGCTGTCGGTACACCCGGAGTTTTCCCGGCTCCCGGTATTTCTTTTCAGCATGCTCCCGGTCTGGCTGGTCTGGAACGGATTTACCTATTACGAGGAGCGGTTCGAGACCGAGGGATTCGAAAACCGGTTGGCGACGTTTCTGATGATGGTGGGGGTGGCGGGGCTGGCGGTGTTCTCCCACGATTCCCTGGGTGAAAACTACCGCGGCTTCGCCGGGACGTACCTCATCGTCCGGGGATTCATCATCCTCTTGTGGATCAGGGCCGGGCTTCACAACCGCATCTTTCTCCGGTCATCGCTCCGTTTCACCCTGGGATATGTCACGTGCCTTGCGCTGGTGACGGTCTCCTTTTTTCGGCCCGAGGGGGAGCGGATGATCTGGTGGGGGCTGGGACTCCTGGCGGAGGTGATCGGCCCCTGGCTGACGGTGGGGGAGACCGTGCGACTCCCCGCTTTTTCCAGCGACAAGCTGCCGGAGCGGTTCGGGCTGATGGTGATCATCGTCCTGGGGGAATCAGTGGCCGGGGCCATCCGGGGCATTGCCGGGGAGGGTCACGTGAGTCTCCCCGGGGCGCTTCGGGGGGTGCTGGGCCTGATGCTGGGATTCATGGCCTGGTGGCTCTATTTCGACTTCATCGGCCGGAGGCGGCCCCACCGGGAGAAGGTCGTCGCCTCGTGGTTCTGGTCGTATCTCCACCTGCCCCTGGTGATCGTCACCGCCGTCATGGGGGCGATGCTGGCGCCCATCGTGACCGGAGACGGAGATATGGCGGCGGCGATCCTTGCCGTGGCGGCGGGGTCGTTCCTGATCATCCTCGCAGCCCTGGAGCTGACCCTGAAACAGACCGAGGACGAGCCGACCCACCGGGTGATCAGCCCGCTCATCAAAACAATCACCGGGGCGGCGGCGCTGTTGATCGCGTCGGTGCATGCATCCTTTTCGATACCGCTGTTTCTTGCGCTCCTGGCCGCCCTCATGTGGGTGAACGCTGGGTACGGCCTCTGGGTCTGGTTCACTCAGGAGGTGGACCGGAGCGGGGGATCGTCACCGGCGACATAGGATGGATTCTATATGCTGATAGACCTTCCCGCAACCACACGGCGCCTTGTCATCCGCCGATTCATTGAGGCTGATCGCGAGGATTTTCTCTCCTTCATGCTTGACGCCGATTCGACGAAATATCTTACCTTCACAGAAGAGGTGAGAAAAAAAGATGGCGCGGAATCCATGTTTAACGATATTATCGCCTCCTATGACGGTGATGAACCGTTTAATACATATGCCATAGAACACACAGAGAGCGGACGGTACATCGGCACATGTGGATTCGATCCGTATGCCGACGGAGTGTGGGAATGTTTTTATATCATTAACCGGGAATATTGGGGTCGGGGCTACGCCCCCGAGGCGATGGAGGGGCTCTTCACCCTGCTGCCCGTGGGTTTCGAGGTGTGTGCGTTCTGTTGCCCGAAGAACGCGGCGAGCATCCGAGTGGCGGCGAAGCTCGGAATGGAGGACCGGGGCATGGCGATCCATGTAAAAGATAAATGGAAGGGGCGGCTCTTCGTCGCCCGGATGTGAAGTGGAAACCCGCCGCCCTTATATGTCCGTTTTCTTTTATTTAATATACACGGGATTCCACCGCGTCGTAATGCACCGAGTATTCATCCCAGCGCTTCAACACTCTTTGAGCGGCGTCGGGGACGTAGCAGCGCGCGTAGTCTGCCCCCTGAAAATCGATGACGCTCTGTAATGAATCGAACGTCATGATGGTGACGAACTCCACCTCGTCATCAAGGTCCCTCCTGAAGAGCTCGATACTCCGGTAGCCGGCGATGTTTTTCGCCTCGATGTCGGGGAACACTTCGTTGCGAAGAAGAGATTGGTAAACGTCCGCATTCTGAATCGTCGTCCAGCCGTGCCACACACGTTTCACCGTCATGGTGGGAACTCCTCTGAAATTGAATGATTATTCCGGCCGGCGGGTACATACGGCGAGAGATCGGCCGTATATATCCCGTCCATCGACCCGCACGTCTTAAGATGATCGCACATATTATTCGATCTTTTAGAAGGATGCATCACACATTTCATCCCGACCCCCGGTCGGCCGTCAGCAGGGCAAC
>Ga0180432_10003843_pt1 | contig 21083 bp, 26 predicted proteins | sample SS_ome_10_FD_132414 | JGI IMG/M metagenome (GOLD analysis project Ga0180432, IMG submission 132414) | Hypersaline lake sediment archaeal communities from the Salton Sea, California, USA - SS_1_MS_2 metaG | ecosystem: Environmental > Aquatic > Non-marine Saline and Alkaline > Hypersaline >...
CCCGCGGGACCCATAAATTCGATTAAATGAATCATTAATACTGTCAAAATCTTTTCCGCGCCATTGGTCATAACCAACATATTTCCCCGTTATGGCAACTTATCCGTAACCAGTTTATAGGCAACCAAAATGAACACCGTTGCCAATACCGACAATAACGCAATCACAACCGCCATGTCCCCAAACGTTACGGTCCGCTCAATCCCTATAAACTCCCCGTCCTGAATTTCAACATAATCCACAATAGGGATCGGGGTTGGGGTTTCCGTTGGTTCTTGCGCTTGCGCTGGACCGGGTCCAATAGCCGTATAACCGATCGTGAATAACAACATTATCAACAAGCCAATCCGTCGGGATTTCGCGCCAACTTCATGAATCGTCACCGGGGCTAAAAACATTGTTTATCTCCTTTATTGTATTGTTCATCATTCATCATTCACCACCTTAAGCATTAAGCGGGTAGGGTTATAGGTTCGACCTCTTTATATTCTTCCAGGCGACGGGGAACACTCCCATACGGGGGACGAACAATATATTCAACCCCGTCAATGTCAACCAATAAATCATCCATGGTCTTTAATTTCTGCTCCAACGCGCCCTTTCCAATTTGTTGTTGAAACTGCTCCCATAATCGTTGACTTGCCAACGATCCGTCAAGACTTTTCAGCGAATATCGAAACACTTCCAGCATGGACAATTCGTCTTCAACCCGTCCGCCGTCGCTCCGCGCTTCGTCAAGAATTGCGGTCAATTCAGATTTCTTGATAAACGGCACTTGGGTTTCAATAACTTGGGTCCCATACTGAAATATGGCGCGTCCCGGGGTTGCCAATCCTTTTGCCCGGATCGAATCCAATATGACCATTGACGCGGTATTATGGGGAACCCCAAATGCCAGTCTTGCATTGAAATTCGTTTTTATCAATGTTGAAATAACCCTTGTTATCGGTGTTTGGGTTGCTAGTATGATATGGAACCCAACCGCTCGGTATGTCGCGGTTATTTCCGACAATATGGTATCCGCCTTCTTTCCGTCGGGGGACAATGCAACCCGCGCCCATTCGTCTATCAAAACGACAACCCGGGACATTCTTCGTCCCGCTGTTTTTCCCCGGTTATATTCGTCAATGTTCGTTATTCCCATTTTGCGGAACGTGTTCAATCTTCGCTCCCCTTCAACCTTTAAGCGGTACATAAGCTTTAATACCTTGTCGTTCCGCCCAACGATACCTTCCGGGGCAATTTCGTCTTCGTCGGTTTCCCCTTTTCCGCCCATTTTCCATAAATGAGGAACCCCGCGGTACATGTCAAATTCTATGCCGTTCTTCAAGTCAACCAATACCAGCTTCAAATCATCCGGGGTATTATTCTTAATCAACGTTGCTAGAATTACGTTAAGGAAACTTGTTTTTCCTTGCCCGGTTGAACCTGCTATTAACAAATGTGGAAAATCCCTTAAGGTTCGATACAATCTCCGCGAATTAACCGTTTCCCCAAATGGGACCGTTAATCTATTGGAATCGTCCGGGATCAACGAATACATTTTTTCATACGATACTTCTTGGGGGATTCCCCGGACCCCCCGTCCCCGCTCAATACATAACCATGCCCCCCGTTCAACGTCATATTTTCCTTGGACATGATGTCGCAATGACGCGGATAAATTCGTCAATACCCCTTCGTCATGGATACACCTTAATATATCAACTCCCCATGGTAAACGGTCGGTTTCAATCTGCAACCAAATTGCGTTCCGCTCCGCAACAACATTATTAAACCGGACCTTTTTAATCCCGTTGATTAAAGAACGTTGGTGGATCGGGGGAATATAACATAACCCCATTCGCGCATAAGCATTTGACGCGCGTTTTGTAAATAACTTCGCTTCGCGCCTTAAAGTGTTCTGCATTTTCTTCCGGGCTTTAATCTCCGCTTCGCGTTCTTTTTCTATTTCTGATTTTTCCCGCCATGGTCGCATTTGCCAAATCGTTGCAACCAATCGACGGGTCAATACGTCAACATTTTTATTGACTTCGTTTATCTGCTTAAACCGTCGTTGTATCTTCGTTGGCATTTTGGCGATTATCTGGTTTTCGGGTCCCTCCTGTTCGACATTGGTCGGGTCCGCCCGGTCGATCGAAAACCCGGTATCTTCAACCTTCCCGGACCCGGATTCATTCAAGATTGCGTCTTTTCCCGCTCCGGTCGCTTCGGTTCCTGCTTTATACGGGGGACTTACTTCAAGCCTTCGTTGACGGTTTCGATACAGGAAATTTTTTATATTTGCCATTAATAAATCTCTCCGACCGGGGGAATCATATAAACCCCCGCTTGCGCGTATTCTGTATTTGACAAGGATTCCAGCAATACAACCCCGTCCCGGTTTATGATTGCGTTTGCTTGGTCGATTTCACATTGCGGGGATACCGGGGCAATCGTTGAAATAAAATATATCCTTACATACTTCTGCAACGGGATCGACGGACCTGCATTTGGGATTCCGGGAACCTCTGGAATCAATTCGCCAATCGCGCGTTCTTCAACCCCGATTGCTTGTCGCGTTTGCCCGCTCAATCCCCCCAACGGTTCTTCCCCGCAACCTACCAGTTTATAAACCGGAACCCCGGGGGCATATGTCTTCATTGCGATAATCCCATTGTCGTTCAATGCCAATATTACGTCCCCTTTTTCTATGCGCGAAACAACGTCATGGACCCATGTTGTCGTTTCCCCTTTATTGACCGCATTGAACTTATAATGTCCAGCAACCCCGGCAACCAATGTTATTCCGATCAATGAATACGCGTAAACCTTTTTATACGGAACCTTGATTGATTCCATTGCCTTGACAACCAGAATAGTTAACGGGACCGCGGTCCCAATTAAACCCCGGAACAATAAAACAGGTTTCCAGACAACCGACACGATAACCGACAAGACAAGCGGGAGAAACGCCAAAACGGTAAACATTAACCATTTTGGCGGTCGATCCATATATACCCGGAACCCCGTATATATCAATACTCCGCAAGTCAACAAAACGCCCAATCCTTGAAACGTCGGGGGCATAGAATACGCGAACAACATTTGATACAAAACAAATAGGACCGATCCGGGCTTGACGGGTTGAATCCAATACCCCCCGGATACGGTTCCCATTTGACCCGCAAGAACAATAAACCATGGAACCCATAACAGAACCGGGATAACGAACCACAACAACCATTTTTTGATAAACGACTGCAACGTTAACTTGATTCCGATTCCGTCCGCGATCCATATTGGCTTAAGCGTTCCCAAATATGCTCCGTAATTCCTTATCAGGCAAACGACCGCCAACGTGGGGACGTAAAATACCGCATAGTTATGGGTATAAAGCATTATCAATAAAATCGCGCTTAGAATGGCTTTTCGACGGTCAAGAACCGCAAGGATTCCCGCCAATACTTCGACTTGAAGTAATGAATACATTCGCGCTTCTTGGGCATAATGCAATTGGAGTGGAGAGATAACAACCCATGTAATAACAATTATCCGTCCAACCTTCGACAATTGAACCGATTCATGGTTGACTAATTTCCATGTAAGATAAACCCCAACCAGCGAAAAACCCATAGACGGCAAACGCGCAACCCATTCCGTCAACGGGATTCCGGTCCGGGCAAGCAACCAAATCAAGATATAGTAAACGGGGGGATGAACGTCCCCCGCCGTTGCTTGAACCATGCGGTCAAACGGCAACCGGGCAAATACGATCGTAACCCCTTCGTCGTACCAGAACGCCCCTTTTCCCAATTGGACCATACGGAATACCAGCGCAATAAATATAACCGCTTGAAATAATGTAATTCTTTTTACCCGCTCGATTTTATCAACGACCCAATCATGCAATCGTTCCCGGGGACCTGCAACCATGGGGACATATTTCCGCGCGTCCCGGTCCCAAACGTGTTTGATTCTATTTGCCATGTTTACCATTCCCGGTCGTTGATTTCAACGTTTTTGTTCGATACGATCCATTCGATCCCCCGGGCAATTACTCCAATCAATACCAATGCCCAAAATATAGTTAAGGCAATATCTCCGATCGTTTGAAATAACGGCATTTCGTTTATCCTTTCGCGCATACAATTACGATCCCGGCATATAACAGGATTCCGCCAATTTCATAAGCAATTCTAATTCTCTTGCCCCAAATGGGCGGAATCCATTTTGCGTATGTAAACAAATAACTTCCGATCAATAATACGGCAAGCAAAAACATTCCATATAACGCCCGGTCCCGGTCCTGCAATGCTGTTTGCCATGCCATATAATTGTCGGTATTCATTTTTTCACAACCTCGATTTCTAATTGGGAACCTTGTCCGTTGGACTTGACGGTTATATATCCGTCGCGCTCAAATTGCTTGACATAATTTTGCGCGGTCGTATATGGCAAGTCAATTAAATTCGCGTACTTCCGCAAATTATTAAACCCGTTCATTGCTTGAATCAACCGTAACAATTCAACTTGCTTGCCGTTGTAAACTTCGCAAGGTTCCGGGTCTTCCGTTTCGTGAAATATCATGTCGGGACGTTCGTCCGTTCCGATAATTCGGACCGTCGCAATCAAGAACGACGTTAATAAGACAAACGTCAATCCGACCCCGCCCAACAACGTGTTATATTCGCAAGGAATCCCGGTCGCGGAACATGTCGATACCATAAGGTCCGCGATCAAATACGATAATCCGCCCATTGCCAAAATCTTATAAACTGCCAATCCCAAAAACGTTGACGCGATAATGGCAATCGCAATGATTATGACTTGCTCCGCGAAACGCCATACGGTCGATTCCGCGGAATTGGCAAGATTGGACGCGTCCAACCTTTCAATCATTTTTTTGAATTTTGTCTTCATTCTTTTTTTCCCTCCGCTTGTCTGCTATTTCTGACACAATGACCGCAAGAATCCCGGACCCGGCAAGGGGACCAAACGGCAAAAAAATTGTTAGGAATGATTTCGTTTCATATGCTCCGCTTGCAATAAACAAAACAAGAGAAACTATTGAAGCCATTCCCAACATTTGACCAACAAATAACAATTTGATAAATAATGGTGGTCTATTCATAATCTATAAAATCCTCCCATGTCATTTCCGCCCGATTGTTTTCAATTACTGCTATTTCGTTCATTGTCTGCCTGACATATTCATGTCCTAATATATTTTGATAAGCATATGAACGTTGACAATTAACACATGTTATTAAACTTGGATCTTCCCATTCTGTGTCTGAATTAGGAACAATTATTCCGCAACATGTTAACACGCCGTTGGAAACTTTTTTCCGTGCTAGATGTTTTTTATTATTCCAATATGGCGGAAATTCCCGTTCTAAAAATTCTTTAAATTCGCTAACAATGAAAGCATTTTCAGATATTCCTACTTTGCCTATTAAGCGAATAAATTCCGACAATATTTTTTTATTATTCATGATTCAATAAATCTCGCAAATTCGTCTTCGGTATATCTGGTTCGATCGTTCTTTTCGATTTCTTCCCGGGTTGGAATGCGTTCCCCGGATCGTAATGATTTTCGGAGCAACCCCGCCCAATTCCCGGGATTCTTTTTGTTGATTTCCGCAATACGATCGACCCAACCGCGTACAAATTCCGGGTCGTTGTTGTGGAAGTTTATTACTTCGTCCAACGGACCGACCCAACCAATTTCCATTATGGAATTTTTTATTTTATTGAATTTTCTTTTATGCTTTATGGGGACATTAATAATAATATCTTTTTTCTTCGCTCCCCCATTATTATTATTATTATTAATCATCTTCGATTTAACATTACTTAATTCATTATCTTGCTTTAATAATTCTTTATTAACATGCCGGTTTTCTACTTGCCGTTTACCTACTTGCCGAAAACCGGCAAGTGGATTGACTACTTTCCGGTTTTGGGCAAGTGGTTCTTCGTGTACGTCATAGTCATATTTGACAACCCTTCCGGTTTCGTCCCGTTCAATGACCGGGACCATGTATCCCGCGTCTTTTAATTCTTTTATCCCGGATCGAATTGCCTTTTCTCCGTCCGCGTTTTGATTGACCAAATCTGTAACCTGAACATGCCAACCGTCCGGTTTCGATAATAAATAAGTCATTATCCCTTTTGCCTTTAAGGATAACGACTTATCGTTGATAAAATACTTGCGGATCAATACATACGGTTCGTCTTTTTTCTTTACTCGGATTATCATTGTAGGATTCCTTTTAGAATAGCGTTGGTTGCAGGTCCCCGGGATCGTTTGCGGGTATTTCTTCCCGGGGTGGGGGGGTTCTGGTTAACGGACCAGCATAAATTAAAGAACCGTTCGGTTTCCCGTAAAAAATTTCTTGGGGTTCGTAACCGAAACGGTTCTTAAAATATTCGCGCATTTCGTCTTTTGTAAGAATTGTATTTTCGTCAATTCTTGAATTGCGCGTGTAATAAAACAAACGGTCTTGCATGTCCCCGTCGATCATGGGGAGCGGTACGGATTTAGATGAATTTTTTCTTGGCATTTTGATTATCTCCCTTGCGATTGGGTCCGGGGGGAGATTACCCGGACCCGCCCGCAAATCAATATAGGACCCGGGGGACGATTCCTTACCGGGGCGGGATTGCAATTCCCGAATAATAAGTATAAACGATATGCAACGGGATTGCAACCGCTATATATGGGGGTTTACCAGCTCCCCCAACCCCCATATATGGGGGTATTTGGTGAACTTTCCCCGGGTTTTTGGTGAACTTCCGCCCCTTGACGGGGATCGTTTTGTTGTAAAATCAAAACATGCCCGGATTGAATCAAGAAACGGTTAATCTTATTGTTGTAATTGCGGTCGTTCATATGGTCCCGTTTTTGGGATTATCAATTTCCGCTTTACTGGTTCGTCAATTGGGGCGGTTCGGGTTTGCCCATTCATGGGGACCGGACGCAAAGGACATTCAATTAAATGACTTCTGATTATTGGTCGTTCGTTCAATCGTCGCTTATATTTGCGTTTGGTCCGATTATTTCTTACTGGTTGGTTGGGATCGTTTTTCTTGGTGTATTGGTCCCGTTATATAATCTTATGTTTGGTTTCTTCCGTTGGTTGACCGGACGCGGAACCCTTATATAACGGTTATTGAACTAATGTCAACTTAAAGGAGTGAACCGCGCATGTTGTCTTTTAGCCTTGACTTTACGGATGTCTTCGACATGGCTTCGACAATGATTAACGGTTTGTTCCCGGTATATCTCGTTCCCCTCGGAATTTCCTTGGGTATCGGGATTCTCGGGATCATTGTCCGCGCCTTCTCCCGCATTGTCCGCTAACAATTCGGAAGACCCAAATTATCAATTAGCGCAACCCCTTAATACTTAGTGTAGGTTAAACGGAACGGGGGGCGGGCAATCTCTCCGCGCCCGCCCCTTTCCCGTTATAATAAGCGGAGAACAAGCGGAGCGACGAAATGGTTAAGAAAATAATTACGGGGGCATTAATACTTTTTGTAACCGCTATCGTTGCGGTTTTTGCGTCTTCTGTTTCCAGCGTTGAAGCGGGTCCATTGCGGGACGATCCAACCCCGACCCCGATAATTGAATATTGGACGGGTCCTTATCAATCTTATGTTTGGACGCAAGGGGACGGGTCGGACGTTGGCTTAGATGAAATGACTGAAACGGCATGGTGTTTGGACGCGGACGGGGATGCGGATAATTGCGATATAACTGCCCCGGAAAACAATTCCCCCGCGGGGGTTATCATAACCCTTAATTCAAAATCGTATGACGGAGATTCACGCGTTCAACAAGCAACCAACACTAACTTCGCGAAAAAGTTTACGGACGAATGGGGGGACCCGTATATGTCCCCCGGGGAATCGATTTGCGTTGGAACGTCTGCGGGTTGTTCTTCGGTTGGAATGTCCGTTGACCCTAACAGTGATTGGGAAGGATACGTTGACGGGGACCCGTATGATTATATTGAAGATGTTCGGATTCACACAGAACTTGGTTATAGTGGAATGGTTAATTTCTCCGTTCAACCGATTTGGTATGGGGAATGGAATTGCGTTTATATTGAACCTGAGAACCGGGAAGAAATTTCGACCGGGTTATTATTTGGCGACGACGAAACGGGGGAGATATTTGATTTGGTTGCAAATCAAGAATATGTATTGCTGATAAGCGGGGGACCATGGAATGACGGGACCGACGATCGGTATGATGTTGGGGTTCGTTTCAAAACGTCGGTTACGGAAGACCCCCCGGACGGGGAATGGGGGGAATGGGCGGAATTGTCAACGTTAACCCCGTCGGAAGATATTTGTAACCCGGACGCGGGGGGGGAAGACGGAACCGTTTATATGTTTGTCGCGGACCCGGACGAACAAGCGCAAATACAATTCCGGGTCAATGATTCTGACGAAGAATTTGAAGACAATACCGGGGACGTTGAATATTATTGGTTAGGCGGGGAAGAAGGAACCGGGTTGGGTTGCGAAAATCAATGGACGTTGGGAAGCAAGGTTGCTGAAAGCCTTGTTCATTCTGGGTTTTATTATCGGTACAACATTGCGGACGATTACGCGGGCGGTACATATAGCGGTCGCGTTGCTCCGGGGGGTTCTTACATGTACCGGGTTGACGGATCGTATTTCAATAACGGGACCGAAACAAAAGACACATACGTTTATCCGGGATCAAGCGGGTCCCCGGAGTGGACCCCTTCACAAGCGTTTATCGGGGGGAACGATTTTTGCGAAAATGAAACGTCGGAAATGGTTTCATATTACGGCATAACTGCAAGCGGTTGGGATTCGGGAGATAACCTAATTATTGGATCGACCCCATATACCAATTTCCCGGATTGGACCAATAACAGCGTTGAAGAAATAACCGTTTCTTGGTATGAAGCGAATTGGACCGCGCCCGCGTCGGATTGTGGAACCAAATATTCGCAAGGAACATTTATTGAAAGCCCAATTCTATTCGCGAACAATGAAGACGGTCGGACGTACCCGGTTCAAACAAATGGCTTGGTTACGGGTCAAGTTTATTATTTGGAATCGCAAGGAACCGCGTATTCCCGCGACGGGGACCCGTCTTGGGATTTTCAAATATCAGATTCATTGAACGGTTTGGGGAATCCTATTTGGGAATCCCCGGACGCATTTTTTGATTGTATAACTCCGATCGATCAGAACCGCAACGGGCATTATTGGGAAGCGGACGCGGAAACGTTTATGCTCCGGGCAACGACAAGTTTGACGGGGGATTGGGACGATAATGCAGGAACCATAAAATTCAATTTGTATGGAGCAATCCCGAATGAAGTCCCGGATGAAGATGATTGCGGGGATTATTACGACTTGAATCAATTGACATGGCGCGGGGAAGTGGACGCGGATGACACAAGCGGGTATAAACTCGATTCGTCTTTATTCGATCCCGGGAGCAAGTACGCAATCAAAATAACCGGGTCATATACGGACCCCGACGGGACCGGGAAGACCGCGGAAATACGTCGTTATGCCCACGGTATGTCAACCCCGGATTGGGACGACATGTCGGATTGGGTCGGGGCATTGTGCTATGAACAAGACGGGAGCGGATACGATATTGTTTATTATGAAGCGACAACCGGGGCGGATTATGAAATTCGCGCATATACCCCAACGGGCAATTCCGGGACCATGGAATTTGAAGTATGGGAATTGGAACAATCGCGCTTGACGGTTCAAGGTTGTGAATATAATTACGCGGATATTGACGCGTGGTATGTTGTGAAGCAAGGGGATCAGATTAACGCGAACAACGAAGGGGCGGAATACGACGGGGAAGATAACGTTATTGCGATAACGGGTTACATTATGGCAAATTCGTTTTCCGACGAAGAATTGACATACAAAATTGAAACGTCCATGATGCCCAACGATTACTTCCCGTGGACTATGGAAATATCTCCCGACGGGGGTCAAACGTGGGTTTACTTGGAAGACTGGGTTGATTGTTGGGTGGATCTCGGTAAACCGGAAGCGCGGGGGTATTTTACGACCCCCGTTGACGAAACGGGACCGTTTGTTTTGCGTATGTATGATGTTGGGACATGGAACGATAATTATGGTGGGGTTTATTTTCATATGTGGGTGGATGCAGTTAGTGAAGACCCGGGCGACGTTTGGTCCGACCCGGAAGACCCGTTATCGTGGGGGGCGGGTTGTTATGCCGTGTGTGTAAAGCCGACATTTCTTGAAGATGGGTTGTCGGTTGGCGCGTGGGTTGAATACGCGCGTTGTCGATTAACTAGCTGGTTGGCGTTTTGCCCATGGCACGCGGAAGCATTGGAAGATATGCGGGATTCGTTTGGGGAAGTGCAACCATTCAAAACAATATATGAATTGGTGTCGCTTGGGTCAATGATTCGGTCGGAAGTGGAATCATATCAATGGAACCCGGAAGGGGGCGGGGACGATCCAAATGAAGGAAGGATAACCGCGCCCGCAAATTGGGTTTTGTACCCCGGGGATTCGGGCGGGGACGGGGGGGTTGGGGTATATACCGGGATAACCGGGGAAGATTCTATTTGGGGATCGGGTGAAATTGATTTAACCCCAACAAGCGAATATACATTTAGAACGGAATGTTCGTTGTTATTAGCGGATACGTTGGGAACGCGTATTGCCCCGTCGGTATGTTTTGGGGTTAACGTGCTGGACCAATTGGGGTTAAGAATGTGGTTCCAAATGTTGTGGGATATATTTTGTTTAATTGCGCTTGGCATTTATATCAAACGGGCTTGGATCGACAAAATGCAGTAATAATGCAGGTCCCCGGGAGTGTTTGCAATGAAAGCAAGAACAAGAGAAGTATTAATTAAATTGACGATCGCGTTGCTCATTTTGTTGGCAATGGTTTTGTCTGTGTTTATTCCCGTTCGTGGGGCAAGCTGGTTGACGGGATATGACAAAAGGTTTGAAATCAATATTGATAACACGTTGATTGAAGACACATTAACGCATTATCCTATTCCGATATTTATAAACGGTTCCGCGGGGCAATCAAATGACGATTTGACTGCGGTTTTTGACGAAATAGGATCGAACAATTTGAAACTAGCCGTAACCGAAGACGACGGGACAACGGAATTGTATGTTGAAATAGAAAAATGGGACGATACCGGGGAAGACGCATTAATATGGGTGTCGGGTTCGGGTTGGAGTATTAGCAGTTCTGCAGATACAACGATATATTTGTATTTTGACAACGATCATGCGGATAATACCGCGTACGTTGGCACGCTCGGAAACAGAACGGAAGTATGGGATAGTAGCTATTTAGCGGTTTATCACTTTGCGGACGCAAGTGGATCATTGACGGATAGTACGTCAAATGGGAATGATGGAACCGCGTCCGGGGACCCGACTTATTTACAAACGGGGGATACGGGATATTCGATAGACTTTGACGGGACCGGGGATCAATTTAATATTGGGGACGTTGACGCTAATCATATGTCGTTTGATGCAGTAGTTAAAGCAGATAGCGGTGTTCCCGCTAATTATCCCATTGTAAATAAGGGGATAACGGTGGGGCATTTTTCTCCATATTATCAATACCACTTTGGTATTAATAGTACTGATACTACTCGCGCTTGGGTTACTACAAATTTTGAAACCGGGCATAATTATGACGCAAGTGTTGACGTTGCGGACGGAACATTTAAGTCGTTGGGTTTTTCTTATGACGGGTACACAACACGCGTTTATGTGCAAGGAACAACGGACGGTTACGATACTGACCCGGACGGGAATATTTATAGCTATGGAACCGATGCGATTATTGCGGGATATACGAATTTGGACAATTATTCGGACATGGTGATTGACGAATTAAGAATTAGCAATGTTAAGCGGGAGATTGAATATTTCAAGGCAAACAATTCCGCGCGGAATGATGCCTTGTTAGAATTTGAAACGATGGAACAAGTGGAAGCAACTTCGACCCCGACCGCAACGGCAACCGCAACGGCAACTTCGACCCCGACCGCAACGGCAACTTCGACCCCGACCCCCCCGGCAATCCTTATGGGGGACCCGTCGGATTCTTCGGTTCCTGACGCAATATCAACCGCGGTTGCAACCGCGTTGGCAAATTATCGACCTGATTCTGAATTGGGATTACCAAATCCAGACATGGCAAACATGTGGGCGGTTACTCATTATGGGGAATCCAGCGTTGAAGATTATTATTGGGTTTCGGTTGCTGGAATGGTCGTTGAAGATACCGGGGACCTTGACGGTTGGGACTTGGGGGAATCGTTGTGGAATGGGCTTGCCGTCGCAGAAGACAACGGAGATACAACCTATACCGCGCATTTATATGGATCGGTCGGGTATGAAAATATGTTAGCGACCGCGGGGTTGGCGGATATTTCTTTTCCCGATACGGGCGGGGATGGTTCCTATACTTATTATTTGCCGTTTCCCCCGGGGCGGGTTGCTTATTATGGAAATAAAGGGGTACATGACGCGGGACATGGTTATGGCGGATATGGTTGGCGGGCGGTTGATTTCGTCGGGGGTGCGATATACGCCGATAACGTATTTCCAAATTCCGTTTACGTTTCACAATCGGGAACCGTTTCGTATGTATGTAAAGATTCAATACAAACATGGGTCCAAATTGGAAATTTTTTATATGGGCATTTGAACGATAATGAAACGTTGGAATATGAAATATATCATTCGCAAGGTTCTTATTTGGGGTCGTTGGTTACGGGGTCCCATGATACGAATTGTGGATATATGGACCAGCGTGATACCTCTTATCATTTGCACATTGGTTTTTTACCGGACGGGAATTATTTCCAATGGGAAGACTATACGTTAAATTTGAATACGGAATGTTTTTATCGGGGCAATGAAGAAATATGCCCCAATGATTATTTACTTGCGGGTTGGTCCGCAAATATAATTGATGTCCCGACCCCGGGTCCAACTGTAACCCCGGGCGGTCCAACTGTAACCCCGGGTCCCGGTATTCCTGAACCCCCGGGGGACGGGGGCGGGAGTGGTCAAATATGGGACGGATTTATAAACTCGGCAAAAATGTTGGTGCAGGAACGGGTTGACATGTTGAACGATCCCAATTACGACCCCGCGGACATGCCTAATGAAGTTTCTGTCCCAATTATGTTTATGGACGGGGTTCGGATTGCGCTTCGATCAATTTATGTTTTAGCATATTCAAATGTTAATCTCACAATAACGGTTATTGTTTTTACTTTAATATTGGTTTTGGAAACGATTCGTATTCTCCGCGCTGTATGGATGGGGATTAAAGCAATGGTTCCATTTATCGGGTAAAAAATGTTATAATGCAGGTATTCGGATTTCCTTGCATTGCGGAGAGATAACAAATGGATATATTACGGAAGCTTATTGACGCGTTAACCGGGCAAGCAAATTTCACAATGGCGGACCCGGGGTTTGACCCCATGGAAGAACCCGCCCGGAAGTCCCGGAAAAGTTTATTCGGTTGCGCGTTCTGGTTATTCCTTGCGGTTCTGGTCGGTTCTGTATTTTTTGCGCTTCGGGGGTATCAACAAGAGCAAGAACGAAAAGCACAACAAGCAATCGCGGAAAAGGTTCGATTGACGGAATCCGCCTATACAAAAACCCCGACCATTACGACGACCCCGCTCCCAACCGGGACCCCGCTCCCAACGTTTACCCGGACCCCGACCATTACGACGACCCCGGCAACCGCGACATTGACCCCGACCGCGACGTTGACCCCCCAACCGAAAATCATTTATCAGGATCGGACCGTTGTGATAACGGTTCAAGTCCCATGGATCATAACCCAAATTGTTAAGGAAACGGTCATTGTTGTGGTTACGGCAACTCCAACATTTACCCCGTCCCCGACCTTATCCGCAACCCCAACCGGGACCATAACAATTACAACGACCCCGGGCGGTCCGACCGGGACCCCGACCCCAACCCAAACGGTATATTATTAACGGAGAACGAAAACATGATAACGAACCCCGTATTTGCGACAATCGTATTTCCAGCATATAACGAAACGGAACGGATCGGAACCGCCTTACAGAAAACCGCGCAATTTATTAAACATTCCCGGGGCAATTGGGAAGTCATTGTTGTTGAAAATGGATCGACCGACAATACATACTATAAATCAATGGACCTTGCTTTAGACTTGGCGCGGGAGAATATTCCCAATATGGCAATCAGAATATTACAGTCAACCCCGGGTAAGGGGTCCGCGCTCCGCTTAGGAATGGAAAAATCAAAAGGGGAACACGTTTTATTGACCGACGTTGATTTATCAACCCCGCTTCGGGAAGTATGGCGATTATTGGGGGAGCGACAAAAAGGACATGACGTTGTAATTGGTTCCCGGAACATGCCAACGTCGTTGGTTCTTGGGCGATCCGGGGACCGGAAGTTTACCGGACGCGTTTTCAACGGGTTAACGTCGATTCTAACGCCCGGTATTCGCGATACGCAATGTGGGTTCAAGATATTATCAAGAACCGCCGTAAACAAGATAACCCCGCTTATAACAATTGACGGTTTCGCGTTTGACGTTGAATTATTATTTCTTGCGCGACGGTTGGGGTTTTCAATTTCGGAAGTCGGGGTTCATTGGGAGCATGACCCGCGATCGACGGTCCGGGTCATACCTGATTCATTGAAAATGGCGCGGGACGTTGCCCGTATTGCGGTTAATTATGCGTCGGGTTCTTACCGCGCTTAATATTGCGCTGGTTCTGCTTGCGGTTCCGGGAATCGTCCGGGCGGACGGACCGCCCAAACGGGTTGAAATTATTCAAGTCCAAAAGACCGCGTATATTTGGATCGTTGGCGGTTGGGGTTTTGAAATGTGCAGGATATTGACGGACAATCTTGAACACGTTCCCCAACCGGAAGACATAAACGCGTTATGTAGTTTTGAAACAAGGCAATTATATAAAGACGGGATCGTTTGGATTTATTATTTGGGGGAATATCACTATCTGGAAGACGTTGCCCAACCACTCCCCCAAATCCAAATCAAAACAGATTTTGCAGGTTCCGCGGTTATCGTGCAAGCGTTCGACCCGCTCCCGGAACATTCCGTTATCAAGATTGACGGTATGACTTCCGCGGGTCCGCTGGTATGTGATACCTATACAGGAACCCCGATCCCGTCCGGGTTGCGTTGTGAATTTCCATTGTACCGCCCGCCCGGATTGATAACGTTTTTCGCAACTTCGTCATATGGGGATTATTCGCAAAATGTACGATTGCGTATAGGCAACAAGAATCAATCGGATACTATTTTTTCAGAACCAGAAAAAAGCATGATCGTGATAGGGGATTATGCCTATACGCAATATTCTCCGTATTTCGATATTCCCTTGCGTTGGGGACTGGTCCCGGGGGACGACCCCGTTCCAGAATGGACAAAGACGGTCCCTAACAAAACTTTATTAACCGATCAATTCTACTATTACTTATCCGGTCAAATCCTCTTAGGGGACCTCTCCGCGGGTCAAAATTGCCCCAATAATGGAATTTCCCTTGAAAACGGGCAATATGCGACAAATTGCGGAGTTCATAGCGTTTTTGAACGCGCTTTTGAAATACAGAACGCGTACAACGACGAAATAACGCAAGCAAGCGCATTGACGGGAGTCCCCAACCGGATCATTAAGCGAATAATCGCGGTCGAATCCCAATTTTACCCAAACGCGTTCGGGGTCGCGGGGGAGCGGGGACTGTATCAATTCACGCGGGACGGGGCGGATACGTTGTTACGCTGGAATGGACCGTTGTATATTGATTTATGTTCGGAATATTGGGACGATTGCGACAAATTAGGATATGACAATTTGGACCAATGGCAAAAAGACGTATTAATAAATCATGTCTTGGTCGATCATAACAATATTTATTATCTTGCGTCCGCGCTTAAAGCAAACGCGTTCCAAATAACGCGGGTTCTTGACAACGTTGCAGACATTGAAACGCCCGGGGACATTCTATCTTATGAAGATTTATGGAAAATGACCATTCTCAATTATCACGCGGGACCAACGATAACGTCCGCGGTTCTGGTCAATATTCAAAAACTTGAATTGGAAATATCTTGGGAATCGTTTGCAATTGTCTTGGAAGACCTGCAACCTACCGCGCTTCAATACGTCAACCGGGTTTATAAAGGATATTAAAGCGAAACGGAGCGCAATGATAAATCGTTGCGCTCCGTTTCGTCCCTTTTATGCTATAATTATCGTTTGTCTTCTGGTCCCTCTCCGTCCCCGGGTCCCTCATTCACGAATTGGGTATAAAGTAAAGCAACCGCAACTTCAATGACTTGCGTCTTGGACCCGTATTTGACCGCAAGAAATTCAATCCATTCCGCGGTCGTTTCGGATATTCGGATATTCAATTGTTTTTTGCTCATTTTCCTTTCTCCACATTTCAATTGTCTTTTCGTCGGATTGTTTAGCAATCATCATCAAGCAAGCGGTAAAATATCCTAAAATATAAGCAAGGAACCCGCCTATAACCAACCATACGATTGAAATCATTGTTGTCCCTCCCATACATAATTATTGGCAACGTCCAGCGCAATTTGTAGGAACGCGGGGTTGTTACAAATAATCATGCCCCCGTCGTATTCTTCGACTTCGACGGATCGAATCATGTTAAACGGCAAATATTTCGATTCTCCCAATTTCCCGTTATTATTCCCCGGGGAATCATGCCCGGAAAACAATATACCCCGGGTCCCGGTATTGACTGCCAACGTCCCGCCGTGAAAACATTGTTCGTACTCCCCGCGCAATCCGATTGAAACAACCTTAATCCGTTTGTATTTCGTCATTTGAATTATCTCCCTTTTATGATTGTTACGCCAATTCCTTGACCATTACGCGGTCGTCCCATTTGAACCGCCAATAGTATTTTTCCCCCGTATTCATTTGTTCAACCCGAATATCGTAATAATGGACCCCGTATTTATGGACTTCGATTACACGAAAGTCATTGAACGGACTTTCCAATACGTCCCCGACCTGAACTTTTGAAACTACTCTCGAAACTTTATAGAATTTTGTCATGGCTTGCGCTCCCTTATGATAGGTTATATTATTTGATATACATTGTATAGCAAAAACAACCATTTGTCAATAGGAAAAAACCCCCCATATGCGGGGGGTCATGGAGCTGGTAAACCCCCATATATGGGGGTTATCCTGATATGGACCGCAACGCGTCCAAATGTATTTCTAATTCTTCAATAATCGCAACGATCGACGCGATTATTTCCGGGACTTCCGCGGATCGGTCATAAACCATGTCGTTGATAGCAACCTTCAATTGACGAACCTTTATTTCGTGGGGGGTTTCTTTTCCCATTCTGGTTATCTCCCTTAAATCAATTCAACCAATTTATTGAACGCGTCTTGGTCCAATTCTGCGGACCCGGCAATTGATACCAACCATTCAAGCGGGTCTTTTCCTGCAATCCGGGCAAATAACCGGATCAACCAACCTACAATTTTATTGACCAACATGTTTCACTCTCCATTGTCTAATTTTGGACCAACGGCAACCGCAAGAACGACGAACAAATACCGCATTACAAACGGTTCACTTAAAATAACATCAACCGCGCCTTGCCCCAATGTAACCACCAAAACGCCAACGCCAACCAATTTATAAACCGGGTCCATTCCGCCAAACAGCAATAATCGGAGCATAGATATAATTACGATCCCGGACATAACCAACCCAATCAATCCCCGCTCCGCAAGCACGTTCATATATATTGAATGACTGTGGGCTATATATTTTCGATAATCAAAATCGGGTCCGGTAAACAATGGGAACGTTCCGGGTCCTGCCCCCTTCAGCGGATATTCCCGGAAAACGTCAAGCGCAGTCCCCCACAATCTCCCGCGTACCGAAATGTTATGGTCCCATGCAATTGAATCCCTTTCAATAATCTCCCCCGCTTCATTGACTGCAATACACGTTGACGGTCGGAATACCGCCGTTCCAATTATAGGCAATACCAACAACGCGGAAACAACCAACGCGACATTCTTCCATTTCCAACGCCCGGTTATAATAGTATGAACCAGCAAGACAACTGCGACGCCTGCAACCCCGCCAATGTACGCGCCCCGGGAACCGACCATAAACCAAACAACCACCGATCCAATAAACGTTATCAACGACAACCGTTCCTTCCGGTCTTTTCTGGTCAACCAAATTGACAAAGATATAACCATAACCAGCGCAAGGAACCCCCCGGACTTATTCGCAACGATCGCGCCTTGTCGGGAACAATATCCAATCTCGGGAATCCCCGCGATTATTTGTACCCCCTTCATAACTGTATAAATCAACCCGACCCATAACAGAGAATCCAACAAATCCCGACGGGACCAACCGTACCGAATCAAACTCAATACCCCTACAAACAAAAAACATGCGACGAAAAACAAATATCCTTCCGGGAGCGATAACCCAATATCGACGGACCCAAACAATGAAGACAAATAAAAACAAGCATAAATTAAATATATTCCGGGATTAACGGGAAGTCCCGGGGATTCCTTTTGGACCAACAAATAAAGCAACCATACAACCATAAGAATCATAAGAATAAATGATTGGGTTGCTAGTATGTCGGGACGCGCTATTTGATAACGGAACCCGGTAAAAATAATAAAATAAAACAATAAATAAACTTCGGTAAACCGAATAACATACCCAAACGCGTTCGTCATTTTTTCATTTCTCATTTTGCAATTCCTTTATTCCTGTAACAAGAAAATCCGCGCCAATATGCAAATTATCAGATAAGAACAACCCAACAATCATTCGGTTTAAGATCGGACCGGGACGGGGGAGTATTCCCAACAACGCCAACGGGACCGCAATATACAACAAACGAATTACGGTCCCGATAATCAACCCATGGCTTAATATTGACCTATGCGGAATTAATGCGCTGTAAGGATTCCACAATACCCCCCAAATAACCGCCGGGATAAATCCGACCGATTCCCGAACGATCCGGTCCGCCCGGGTTCCCCGAACGTCAAGATCGGGAGTTAAAACAATCCCCAACGCGCAACCAACCGCGGTCGCGACGGCAAGCATGGGGGGTTCTCCGCTATTTACCGCGTAAGTGTAGGTTAAACCTGCCGTCGCTAACGTAATTCCCGCGTGTATCTCCCCGCTTGGCATAAATCAATCCTTCGACAAATTGATTGGTTTATGCAACGGATTGGGAAGACCTGCATTTCGCGCTTCGTAATACTCCGCGCAATGGTTTTTATAATCCGCGTAATTCTTGCGGAACCAATGTTTTACCTGCCGTTCCGACATGCCCATTTCATTTTCAAGATATTCAATGATTGGGGTTATGTCGGTCGGATATATTTCGTCGATCGGGGGCAATTTTACGTCAACCATTTTTACACCTCAATAGGAACGCGCGGATCACGTTTCATATTATGAATATCCAACCCGCGGGACCCATAAATTCGATTAAATGAATCATTAATACTGTCAAAATCTTTTCCGCGCCATTGGTCATAACCAACATATTTCTTAAATTCGGGATCTGTCTTTTTATAACTGTCCCGCATATGTCGGTCCGCTTCGGGGTCCGCGTTTCGCGTAATGAATTGCGCGTATGACCTTGCGTACAATTCTTTTGGATCGGTCAAGTATTCAAGATAACTGACCAATCTCGGATTGCTCCCGTCTTTTCTTGCGCGTTCCCGTTTTTCTACCAACGATTTATACGATTGGGACCGTTGAACCGATTTTGCCCATTGAACCGTCGGGGTATCCCCGGGACGCGGTTCCAATGTTCCTTGTTGGGCAACCTTCGCAAATGCGTTTTCCGAATCGTAATGACGGTTATATCTGTTATCTCCCGCCATATTGTTGGGAATAACTTTTTCTTCAAAGTTTTGTTGTCGATCGTGGGAATGACCAATTTCGTGATAACTGGTCCCGCGCTTCGCAGGTTCGTTCTTGTCGTTGTACCCGGAATTAAGAACAATATGTGAATATTCCCGGACCTTGCCTTGGTCGGGACCCGGTTCCAATTCGACGGTTGCCAATCCATAATGAACCCCCAACGCACCCGAACCGGGAGCATATTGGGTTGACAACTGGATGGGGTTTTGGCTTGCCTTTACTCCATGAACCTTGTCGATATTTTCAACGACGGTATTAAACGTTTCCACATTCTTCCCCTTTTTTGAATAATAAATTCGGTCGCTTGCCTTGACCGGACGTTGGTCCCCTTCGTACCATTCCATTTCCGGGCGGGGTTTAGACTTTCCCCGCCCCATGGGGGTTGACTTCGGTCTTCTGGTTGGGGGTTCATAATCAATAATGGGTCCCCGTATGGGCGGATCGTCCGGTTTTCTTCCAACGGTTCCTTTTGTTTTTGCCATGTCTTGCTATGCTCCCTTCTCTCCGCCTATACTTGGATTATATTCCGTTGTTCGTCCGTATGGGTTACAATCGGATTGGACCGACAAAATTCCTTAACATCCTCTCCCCCGCCATAAACCAAAAATGTTATGCTTTTCGTCCCGGCAATTTCAACCGCCAATTTAATTTCTTCTTCCAATACTTCGATCCGGTCATTATAACCATGGGTCGCAAACGTCTTCCAACCTTTCGGAACGCCCAATAAATTCATTTTCTGGAACGGGCGGGCAACATTCAAATCCACAATAACCCGGATTCCTTTTGATTGCCAATACCGCGCCAACCAGCGTTTTTGATACGTCTTCCACAACGCAACCGGGAACGGCATTTGGTCCGAAATTGTGTAATTGACTTCAACAACGGAACGGCATTGGGTATCTGGTATCATGCCCGCCTTGTCCCATAACGCGGAAAACCGATAATCGTCAACGTAAAAATGCCATGTCCCGTTATTCGTACTTGTCCTGCGGATCGAACCCCATGCGATAAACGGAAAATCGATCAACTCCGCTTGCATATTTGGA
>Ga0180432_10003845_pt1 | contig 21080 bp, 14 predicted proteins | sample SS_ome_10_FD_132414 | JGI IMG/M metagenome (GOLD analysis project Ga0180432, IMG submission 132414) | Hypersaline lake sediment archaeal communities from the Salton Sea, California, USA - SS_1_MS_2 metaG | ecosystem: Environmental > Aquatic > Non-marine Saline and Alkaline > Hypersaline >...
AAGGCCCTCAATATGGGATTGATTAATTCCCTGGATGAGTTCTACACATCGGCTCGGGCCATTCTCGTGAAAAGCGAACGGTATTTTGATGTTTATGACCAGATTTTCGCCCACCGCTTTGAAGGGGCGGAACTGCCCGAATATCGAGGAGTTGAAATCGATGAGATTTCCAGGGCCATGCTGGACGAATGGCTCAAAGATCCCCAAACCCTTGCCCAGGCCCTGGATATGGATGAAGCGGAGTTGCTTCAACTGACCCCCGATGAATTGATCCAATACTTCAAAGCACGCCTTGAGGATCAGAAAGGACGTCATGTCGGTGGCGCAACCTGGATCGGTACGGGCGGATCATCGCCGGTGGGCCATTCCGGGCACCACCCCGGAGCCATGAGGGTGGGAGGGGTTTCCCGGAATCAGTCGGGGGTAAAACTTGCCCTGGAAAGACGATACAAAGATTATACCCGAAGAGGTCTTTTGACCCAGGAAATGGTTGGAGAAGCTTTAAAACGGCTTCGCAACATGATACCCGTAGGTCCCGAAGATCAGGTGGACATCGATAAAACCATTTACCAAACCATGAAAAACTGCGGAGAAATCGAAATTGTTTTTTCAAAAAGTTTAAAAGACCGCCTCAAGGTGATCCTTGCCATCGACAACGGCGGATGGTCCATGGATCCTTACATACCCGTTGTCCAAACCCTTTTTGATTACGCCCGCGACCAGTTCAAGGATCTTAAAATATGCTATTTCCACAACACGATATACGACGTGCTCTGGGAAGATCCGGCCAGAGCCACCAAACCCATTTCCATGGAACACCTTGCCGCCTTTGACCCCCAGACCCGTCTGATCCTGGTGGGCGATGCAAGCATGGCCCCCTATGAACTCATGGCTGCAGACGGATCCATACATGTAAAGGAGCGGAGCGGAAAACCCAGCATCGAGCAGCTTAAATTTCTGGCTCAAACCTTTCCCCATAGTGTATGGCTGAATCCGGCATCTTCGCAAATGTGGGACTATACCCCCACCATTAAGATCATCCGCCAGATTTTTCCCATGTTCGAGCTTTCCCTGGACGGTCTGGAGGAAGCGGTAAGGCATCTCATGGCCAAATAAACCCTATGCCACGGAGCGCGGTTATGATGAAACAGGAGTTGATCCGAATCTTATGTGAAAAATCTTTTAAATACAGCCGGGAGCCGAATTTTAAACTGGTATCCGGCAGAATGAGCCATTTTTATGTCAACTGCAAGCCCACCACGATGAGCTCCCGGGGTATGTTCCTGGTGGGCCATCTGGTGTTCGATGCCATCAAAGATCTGAAAGCCGACGGAATCGGAGGACTGACATTCGGTGCCGATCCCGTGGCGGTTGCCACCGCCTTTGTTTCGGAATTAAAAGCAAACCCCATGAATGCCTTTTCCATACGCAAGACCCAAAAAGACCATGGTATTGTGAAGTGGATCGAAGGAGACATGAACCCGGGACAGCGGGTGGTGATTATCGACGATGTGGTCACCACCGGAGGGTCCACCATCACAGCCGTAGAACGGGCCCGGTCCGAAGGACTGGAAGTGATAAAGGCGGTGATTCTGGTTGATCGACAGGAGGGCGGGCTTGAAAACATCCGTGAACAGGTCACGGATGTGACCGCGATCATTACCCGGGATGATCTCATGGCCCAATGGTCCGAGGTCACCGGTTCCCGGACCTCACGAAGTTTGCGGAATTCTCCAATCTAAGTACATGTATTCATAAGTACGATCGCGTATTATAATTGTTTTATTCATTTTATTTAAAAGTTTTAAGTGAAAAGTGATCTAAAGTGCCTAAATTTGATGAATTCAATCATTTTTAAGCTGGCCTCGCCCCAGGCGAGTTCCTTAACTTTAGTTCACTTTAGCTCACTTCAAATTTTAGTCACTTTGATGATCAATCGCTATATTGAATGCGGTGGCCTGTCACAGGAAGAACTGTGTGTTTCCAAGGGCAAAGGTATGCATAAAAGAATGGGAAAGTAGGTTACATCTATGATTATTAAGGAATTAAGCGACGTTCCCGTCACAGGTTTGCAGGGGGTTGATCATATAAAAAAACAAATCGTTATCGGTCCGGACGACGGATCCCGGGAAATCGTGTTGCGGTATTTCAGCATAGCGCCCGGTGGAGCGAGCCCGCATCACACTCATGATTATCCGCATCTGGTAAAAATTGAAGCCGGCAACGGAACGGTGACGGATGCAACGGGCAACGAACATCACCTGCAAGCGGGCAATTATGTTTATATCAATAACAACGAGGCCCACCACTTTAGAAATACAGGGTCGGCGTCCTTTGATTTCATCTGCATCATTCCGCAAAAGCCAGAGAGTTGATATCATGTTTTTTGTTTAACCGGGACGACGTTAAGGGGGGCTGAACCCTTAAGTGGAGGTAATTATGGAATTTCGTATGCTTGGCACTTCCGGAATTAAAATATCCTCGATCATTATGGGAACATGGCAGGCCGGCAAGGACATGTGGGTGGGCATCGATGATGCGGAGTCCATAAAGGCGATAAAAGCCGCCTACGATGCGGGTATCACCACATTCGATACGGCGGAGGTGTATGGTAACGGCCATTCGGAAAAAATCGTGGGAAATGCCCTTCAGGATGTGCGTGACAACGTCGTGATCGCCACCAAGGTGTTTTCCAATCACCTAAAATACCAACAGGTCATGGATGCATGTCATGGATCTTTAAAAAATCTGAACACCGACTACATAGATCTCTATCAGATCCATTGGCCTCCGGGCTCCTTCGGCGCCAAACCCGTCCCTTTGGAAGAAACCCTGCTTGCATTGACCGAATTGAAAGCACAGGATAAAATTCGTGCCATCGGAGTTTCCAATTTCTCCCGATCCCAGTTGGAAGAAGCTTCAACATACGGAAGAATCGACAGTCTCCAGCCGCCGTATTCGTTGTTTTGGCGCAAAGTTGAAACCGATGCATTATCCTATTGTCTCAAGAACAATATCACCTTGCTGGCGTATTCTTCCATGGCCCAGGGGTTGCTGACCGGAAAATTCGGTCCGGACCATAAATTTGCCAAAGGTGACCACCGTTTTAGAAACAAACTGTTTGAGCCGGAAAATTATGAACGGGTTCAGAAGGCGTTGGAAAAACTCCGTCCCATAGCCGAGGCCAATAATGTCACTTTGGGACAGCTGGCCCTGGCCTGGATCACCTCCCAACCCGGAATATGCGCCATCGCCGGCGCCCGAAACGCCGAACAAGCCGCTCAAAATGCCGCAGCCGGAAATGTTCACCTGTCAAAAGAAGATCTGGCGGCCATCGATAAAATCGGAAAAACGGTCACCGATCCATTGGATGATGATCCGGTGATGTGGAGCTGGTAAACCCGGGTCCCTTGATTTTCAGATATAGACACCGTGTGATATTTACCCATTCAAAATGTGGAGGGTGTTAAATTTGCGGGCCTAAAGTTAAGTCAAACACTTCTACTTCATGAGCGTTACTGACATCCGTAAATACGAAAATAAAGTTTTAGACCGAACCGCCATGGCAATTTTGGTGGTACTTTGTGTAAGCTGGGGACTTAATCAGGTCGCCATCAAGGTTGCCAATCGCGGTATCTCTCCCCTTCTGCAATGCGGTATCCGGTCGGTGGGTGCCACCGTCCTGATTTGGATCTGGATGGCGGTGCGCCGGGAACCTTTTCTAAAAAGAGATCGAACCCTGTGGTGGGGAATGGCGGCGGGTCTTCTTTTTTCCGCAGAATTCATTCTCATCTACTTGGGCCTGGAATTAACTTATGCATCGCGAGCCGTGATCTTTCTCTATATGTCGCCGTTCGTTGTGGCACTGGGGGCGCAGCTCTTTATTCCGGACGAACACCTCGGAATAATTCAAGTCCTGGGTCTGTGCTGTGCCTTTGGCGGTATCATTGTCGCGTTCGGAGAGTCTCTGAGTTACCCCACGTACGAAATAATGATCGGTGACGCTATGCTGGCGGGCGCCGCGGTATTATGGGGAGCCACCACGGTTCTGATCAAAGCCAGCCCCCTTGCCGGAATTAACCCCGGCAAAACCCTGTTGTACCAGCTTGCCGTGTCTGCAGTGGTCCTTCCCCTGGGCTCCCTGGCAAAGAATGAACCCGGTATTTTTCTCATGACCCCCCTGATTGCTGCCAGCCTTTTCTACCAGACGATTTGGGTGTCGTTCATCACCTACCTGGCCTGGTTTTGGCTCATCCGTCACTATCCCCCTTCGCGCCTGGCATCCTTTACCTTTCTCACACCGCTTTTCGGTGTCCTTGCCGGAGGTCTGCTGCTGAATGAGCCCATGACGAGTGGTCTACTGCTGGCCTTAATTCTTGTGGGAGTGGGCATTTACCTGGTGAACCGAACCAATGCCCAATGAAAAGTATTTTCGAGCGGGATCGCTACAATGTTCAGGATCGAGAAACAATTTAAACTCAACACGGAGTTTGCATTAGCTTCCTGACACCTGACCCCCAGCAGCGTTAAGTTATATTGTAAACATTCACCGGTTACATTTATGCGGTACCGGGTTGTTTTGAAAGATGAACGTCCAACATCGAACATTGAACGTCGAACGTCGAATAATGATGTCGCTTCCGCTCCTCAAATTATTCTAAAATCGATGGTATTTTCTAAATAAGCTTTAAACATCTTTGGGTTTCCCTAAGTTCTTTTAGTGAAATTCTTGACCTTGCTTTTGTCTTTCATTCACCATTCGATGTTGGACGTTCGATGTTCGATGTTCATATTTTTCAGTAAAGATTCCAAAGTCTTCACGGCACAAAAAATAACTTAGCACTTATACCCCAGACACCCGAACCCTTTATTTATACGAATTGTTTTTATAATATTCTTTCGTCTTAGTTCTTTGCTCATATATATCGAAATACAGCTGATACGCGACGAAGTATTTGTTTATGTTGGCCACATAATCCACGGTTTCCCTTCCGATGATCTCACCGGCTATTTTTTCTACATTAAAAAACCATTTGTCCGGGTTAAATCCTCGCTTAACCGCCGCTTTGCGAATCTTATATATTTTGGCAGGACCGGCATTGTACGCGGCCCAGGAGAAATAAACACGATCCGCCGGTTTAATTTCAGGACGGCTAAAATATCTTTTTCTCAGAAAATTCAAATATTTGGTCCCGGCATGAATGTTATTTTCGAGAAGATGAATATTCTTAATGTTTATGTGTTTGTCCGAAGCGGTCCGGGGCAGCACCTGCATGATGCCGATGGCGCCTGAAGGGCTTCGTTTTGAATTGTCGAGGCCGGATTCCTGATAGGCCTGGGCGGAAAGTTTTAAAAAATTAAAATCATAACGGTCGCCGTATTTTTTAAAAAGGCCGATCAAATGATTTAACTTTTTACGTTCGGTTTCGGCCATCGGGTTTTTAATCCATTTTGAATTCTGATAATACCGTTTAAAGAGTATGTTACCCAACAGGGTCCCTCTTTTATTCTTTTGGATAAAGTCATTTAAGCTTGACAGAAGCGCTTGGTTTTTTTTTCGGACCGCCCACGCAATATTACCTCTGGAATTTATCTTGAGCTCTTTGCGAATCACGATATTCGGCAACACTTGAGACCATGCTTCGGCTTCATGTTGATCGGCTACCGTAATATCTATAACCCCTGCATTGACCAGTTCCAGAATGTCTTCGGTGACAAGGTAATCATGTGATTCTTTGATGTTGATCGGCGGCCGTTTGAGTTTTTTCAATCTTCTGTTCAAAGACTTAAGGCCTGTCACATAAGAGCTTCTTTGAAGCACATAAACCATTTTATCGGATAAATCCTCAACAGTCTGAACATCTTTGACCTTCTTGTTCAACACCACAATTTCATGGACATTTGGAATATAAGGTGTGGTGAAGCTCACGATTTTCTGCCGTTCAGGCGTAATGGTAAGGTTTGCTGCGGCAATGTCCCCCCGCCCGGCGTTCAACGCCTGAAGAATTTGCTTGAACGGCACGGGAACGAAGATCATTTTGGTTTTGGCATATCTGCTTGTTTCTTTTTTATTTAAAAATTTTTCATAGGCTTTCATCAACTCGTACTCAAATCCCTGAGGTTTCCCGCGATCAAAAAAATAATTGGTTTTGCAATAGCAGACCAGGACCCGGAGGATTCTTCTTGACCGGATTCCGTCAAGGTCTCCTTTAAACGGTTCATTGATGCGATTGAGTATGGCCTGTTCGTCTGTGATGGCGGACAATGATGTTTGAGAGGCAAACCCGTCCCTTGAAATGAAAAGAAATGACAGGACAATAGCCATAAAAATTTTGGTTCGGGCGTACGTATGGATCTTTTTCACCGAAACCACCTCCTGCCTGTAATCCACCCCCGGCATGCCGAAACCGTGATGACGTAGAAATTCTTCCCGCAGTCCCTTCATATCCCCGATGTCTTCAATATTATACAAATTTTCGGTTTTATGATCATGGGTTACCCCCTATTTTTTTCAAAGACTCCGGGGGGATGGCAATGATTATATAAGTAAAACTTGGTCTTGATTGTTCAGGACGAATATTGTATGCATATATCTGAATTTACATGAATATTTTTAATTCATTCAGCAATCAGGGTTTTTCTACCATAACGCTTTGTCAATAGCGTAATGAATGATCAGCAGCGAAATCATACACTGTTTGAATATATTAGAAGTGGTTTCAAAACCTTCCCGGAAATTTTTATGAAATGTCAGGGATAAGAGCTTTTTTAAGTATGTTATATCATGAAAGAAGAACAAATTGAAAAGCTTTTGGAAAAATGGGGAGCAAAAAAAGAACTGAATCACAAGGAGCAACCTCTCCTTGTTTTAGTATCACTGGGTTTCAAGATCGGGCAACAGTGGGTAAGCAATCAAAAAAGGGATGATCTGCTTTTTCGATTTGAAGAATTTTATAAAGACTGGGCGGATGATCGATTGACCCACCAACGATACAAAATGCTGTACCAGGAATTAGACGTTGGTTCGATCATCGCTGAAATGTCCGATACGTTAAACCGGGCACTGGTTGACCCCCAGGTTGCCGAAGCCATGCTGGAAAACTTTTACCTGTTTGAAAAAGGAATGGTTTGGGGGATCATGTCGGCAATGAGGAACATAATTTAGTGCCCATCCAGAAATTGGTCTTGATTTTTCACGTCGAACAGTGTATGCATGTCTTTGAATTTAATAGAATATTTTATTATCCGATTGATATTGATGAATAGATTTTAAAAAATGGATATGCTTTCCCGATTTAAGAATGAATGGCAGCGCATTGAATTTGAAAACACCCCCATATACATTCGCCCGGCCAGACCGGATTGGTTTGTGCCCAACACCGCTGCAGATCAGTTATTGACAAATGGGTTTGACAATAAAAAAATCTCACATGAAATCAAATCGCTGCTAAAAAGAGTCGATAGCCAAGTCCCTTCGACGTATCCATCGCGTTCAGAAAAAATGCGCCTGAGCCGTCTAAAGGAGTGCTGGATTCATATCACCAATACCTGCGACATGCAGTGCGGGCATTGTATGTTTAAATCTTCTCCCCGGTCCGGGGAAGAACTGTCATCGGAGAATTGTGACGCAATCATTGGTGACAGTTATGCATTGGGATGCAGGATTTTCTATTTCACCGGCGGGGAACCGCTTATTTCCGGGGCGTTTATGAAAAGCGTGCACAATGTCCTTGAATTACCCGATACCCATGTGGTGATTTTGACAAACCTGTCACTCTTATCGCGGGTTAAAGACAGGCTTCGTGCCCTGCCCAAAGATCGTCTTCATTTTCAAGTGAGTATGGATGGTTTAAAATCCAACCATGATGCTTTGAGGGGATCCAGGGCTTTCGATCATTTGCTTGAAAATTTACATACACTTCGAAATCTCGGTTTTCCCGTCACGCTTTCCATGACCGTAACGCGGCAAAATATCAACGATATGGAAGCGGTCATCGGTGTTGCCCGACGGCATGGGATTACAAACGTTCATTTTCTCTGGCTTTTTAAAAAGGGACATGCCGATGATGCGCTGTATGTTGAACCCGGGCATATTTTCCCCAAGCTCATCGCCGCCCAGAAAAAAGCTGAAACCGTAGATGTCAAAATTGACAATATCGAGATCCTCAGATCGCAGGTATTTTCCTGCCCGGGTACGTGTTATGATTTGAGCAATGCGGGATGGCAGTCCCTCGCCGTAGGGCCGGACGGGCATATCTATCCGTCACCGGCACTCATATATTCGGAAGGCATGCAGTGTGGTCATATTCACGACGGGCTGGAAAACGTCTGGAGAAATAGTCCGGTCCTGAAACACATTCGCAACGCCTCTCTGAACCAAAGTCAACACTATCGAAAAAATCCGTTTCGATATCTCATCGGCGGGGGGGATATCGATCACAGTTACATTCATTCCAAACACATCATCGGCCACGACCCTTATGTGGATCTCTACAATCTTATTGTCCAGTGGCTCATCGTACACGAAGCCCAAATGTTCAGCACCGGGGGTTATCCGGCATTTCAGTTGAAAATGGGCGAAAAACTGGGGGACTGTCCCGTAGAAGGCGATTCCGTTTTTTTTACGCATTCGAATTGTGTGCTCACGCTTCCCGGGCATGAAACCCATAATCAGGTGAATCGCTTTTATTCTGAAGCGGCCCTGGAAACCAAAGAAGATATTATCAATCCCATATGTTATGATGAAGCATTTATAGAGCATATTCCGGAAGACATGCGATTTCGAAGCTATGGTTGCGGTTCACCGGTTTTGGATGCCGAAATTCAAAAAAATCATACCGTGGTGGACCTGGGAAGCGGTACCGGTATCGAGTGTTTTATTGCCGGCAAGTTGACCGGACCGGATGGCAGGGTTGTTGGAATTGATATGGGAGACGCCATGCTGGGTGTTGCCAACCAAACCAAAGCATCCGTTATCCGAAACCTTGAATACGACAATATAGAATTCAAAAAAGCCTTTTTAGAATCCCTTCCGCTGGAGGAATCCAGTGTTGATGTGGTGATCTCCAATTGCGTGCTGAACCTTTCGCCGGACAAACGCCGGGTGTTTCAAGAAATATTCAGGGTGTTAAAACCCAACGGCCGCATGGTTATTTCAGACATCACCTATGATGGCGAGATTCCGCTCGAAATCAAATATAATGAGAAACTGCGTGGCGAGTGCATCGGGGGTGCCCTGAACTATTATGAATTATTCGGCTTGTTGAACGATATCGGGTTTTCCCATAGCCGGATATCAAAAGGGTATCGGTATCGGTCGGTGAAAGGGTATGACTTTTATTCCATTACGTATCAAGCGGTCAAGCCTGTGGAGAATAACCTGCCGGTTCTGTATGCGTTCCCGGATTTTAAAGCGTTGATGGCCGAGGTGGACGTCGAGCCGACCTGTGCGTGTTTTGTGACCCCTGAAGAACAAACCGCACCACATCCGCCGGCCCTGAAAGCGTACAGACAAGGTTGCATGGTTTGCGGTGCGGAACTCATCTATGCTGAAACCATCCAAAGCAAATCCTGCCATTATTGCCAACAAGTCAAGCCGTCCGATGCCCAATGCGCAAACGGTCACTTCGTATGTGACGCCTGCCACAGCCAGGACGCCGTGGAAATCATCAAACAGGTCTGTCTAAATACCCGGGAGCGCGATGCGTTGCGCCTCATGCAGACCATTCGGTCACATCCCCACTTTGGTCTGCACGGACCCGAGCATCATTCCCTGGTTCCCGCCGTAATTCTCACGGCCTTGAGAAACTCCGGTGATGACATATCGGATGACCGAATTTTAACCGCCATTCAGCGCGGGCAAACCATTGCCGGTGGCGCCTGTGCATTTCTGGGCGTCTGCGGTGCCGCCATCGGAGTGGGGATTGCTTTTTCGATCCTTTTACAGGCGGACCCCTATAAAAAAGATGAACGGCAAACCGTTCAACAGGTGACCCACCGGGTATTGGGGAAGATCTCTTCGTACACCGCAGCCCGCTGCTGTCAGAGAGATGTCTGGTTGGGCCTTCAGGAGGCGTCACGTCTACTGAAAGAAATTATGGGCAAAACACTCATTGTCGATCAACAGATCGTTTGTAAACAATTTCGTAAAAATAAAGAATGCATCCGTGATCAATGTCCGCTGTGGCCCCCGTAGATGCTATATAAATCCAATGACTGATTTTCGGATCAGAAACTAACTAATGATGAAGCGCTCTCGTTTTATTGTTATGTTGATTAGGGTTTGTATTTTAAGCGTCGGAAAAATGTTCTGACGGTCAAAAACCCGCCTATGAAAAATTGGGGTATAATCATAGAAAGTTAGGGACCAACGGGATTACTTAGGAGAGGAAAATTGAAAGTCGGAATCGGATATGACAACCAAAAAAACTCTGTTTTATTAGGTAAAAAAGTGGCTGAAAATGCAATAAAAAATGGTAAAATCGACAGGCCTGTTCTCGTGATAGCATTTTGCGGCGGCCAGGTCTATCATGAAGAATATTTTAAAGGTCTGCAAGTTGTTGTTGGAAATCAAGTGCCAATAATAGGTGGTTCAGCAATTGGCGTAATAACGAATAAAAACCTTTCATATGAAGGCCACACAGCAGGTGCTGCTATAATAGAGTCAAAAACGATTCAGTATAGAGTCGCTTCAGCAGATGGTCTGGATAAAAATGAAAAACTGGCCGGTCAAAAATTAGCCAAAAAATTATCAGACAGCATAGATGGTAGGATCTTGCTCATATTCTATGATTCAATAAAACATTCACCAACAGAAACGACGCCACCGGTTATCAACGCATCCTCACCGCTAATCCAAGGCATTGAAAAAACACTAAAATCAAATGTGCCGATTATAGGTGGGGGAGTCATAGGAGATTATGAATTTAGCCAAACAAAACAATTCTGCGGTTCGTATGTTGATAATCAAAGTGTTGTTGGAGCTCTATTAGGTGGAGATTTTAACCCGTATTTTCGAATTATGCATGGTTGTACACCGAAAGATGGAATCTATCATACCATAACCAAAATTGAAGGACCGGTCCTTTATGAAGTGGATGGAAAATCTGTTGTTGATATGATCGATGATCAATATGGAAATAAGGACTGGCGAAGTCAGGTTCCTGTTGAACGGTTGACAATCGGTGTAAACTACGGGGAGAAATTTGGGAACCTTAAAGAAAAAAATTTTGTTAATAGACTGATTACAGGCGTTCTCCCAAATGGAGAGGGTATTGTTCTTTTTGAACCGGATTTAAAAGAAGGTTCAAAAATCATGTTCATGTTGAGGAATAATAAAATGATGATAGAGTCTGCAAAGAAAAATTCATCAGAATTGTTGGAGAAAATAATTGCAAACGGAGAAAAGCCTGTTTTTGGATTATATATTGATTGTGCGGGTAGAGCAGCAAAAGTTTCAAACGCGTTAACTGAGGAAGCATCTGAAGTTCAGAATGTATTTAATCAATATAACACGCCGTTGCTTGGATTTTATTCTGGGGTAGAGGTTGCCCCCTTGCTTGGGAAGAGCAGAGGGTTAGACTGGACAGGAGTTTTACTGGTTTTTGCTAAAGGGAAAATGTAAACATGACCGAATTTTCGAAAATTGAATTCGAACGGAAGCTTGAAGAAGCAAAAAAAGAAATTGAGTATTATAAAAGAATCGCAAAGCAAGCCGGAGACCTTTATCTAAGAGAGACGGAAGCACTATCAAAACTTCTTCGCTGGCAAAAGCAGGCCGAGGAGGAACTTCGGGAAAGCAAGGAAAGATTTAAGTTCCTCGCGGAAAAGATGGCCGATATCGTCTGGACTGTAAATCTGGATTTTCAAACCACCTATGTGAGTCCCTCCATAGAGAAGATACTTGGTTTTACACCCGAGGAACGAAAACGGCAAACCTTGGAGGAGATGATCACGCCGGAATCCCTGAAAAGAGTCCAGATGATGTTTCTGGAAGAGCTTCGGCGCGATGAGACGGGTAACGCAGACCCAGACCGGTCCGTCACCATTGAGGTCGAATACTACCGCAAGGATGGATCCACCGTCTGGATGGAGAACAGTGTGAAAGCAATGCGTGACAATTCGGGCGCAATCGATGGGATGTATGGCGTCTCGCGTGATATTACCGAACGCAAAATAGCAGAGGAAGAGAAGACCAAACTCCAGTCTCAACTTCAACAAGTCCAAAAAATGGAATCCATCGGCACACTGGCAGGCGGCATTGCCCATGACTTCAACAATATACTGGGGATAATTGTTGGTAATACGGAACTGGCAATGGATGATGTGCCGGAGTGGCATCCGGCAAGGCAAAATTTGAAAGAGATTCGTACGGCCAGCATACGCGCCAGAGATGTGGTCAAGCAAATCATGGCCTTCAGCCGCCAAAGTCCACAGCAAATGAAACCAGTTAGAATTATCCCGATTATCAAAGAATCTCTCAAGTTATTGCGATCTTCAATTCCAACGACAATCGAAATTCACCAGAATATTTCAAGCGAGTCAGATACCGTTCGTGCAGATCCGACACAAATAAACCAGGTCCTCATAAATCTTTGTACCAATGCCGTCCATGCTATGGGAGAAAAGGGGGGTGTTTTAGAGGTTAGGCTTGAAGATATTGAAGTAATTTCGAGTTCTGCAGTTCATTATCATGACTTATCTTCCGGGAAATATGTAAGACTGACAGTAAATGACACAGGTCATGGTATTGAGCCCAATATCTTGGAACGGATCTTCGACCCGTATTTTACAACAAAAGAAGTAGGTAGGGGTTCAGGGATGGGGCTTTCTGTGGTCCACGGTATCGTCAAAAGCCATGGCGGTACTATCTCGGTAATTAGTGAGCCAGGAGAAGGAACTATCTTTCATGTACTTTTTCCCGGCATTGAAGATGAGCCGGAACCGGAAGTTGATGTTGCGGTTGAGATTCCCAGGGGCAAGGAAAGAATACTTTTTGTTGACGATGAAAAGGCTATGGTCGATACCATTCAGCCGATGATCGAACGCCTGGGTTACGCAGTGATTGCAAGGACGAGCAGCATTGAAGCCCTGGAGGCCTTCCGTGCTAATCCTGGCAGATTCGATCTGGTCATTACCGATTTCACCATGCCCAATATGACGGGTATGGAACTGGCTAAAGCGCTTTTAAAATTACGGTCCGATATACCGATAGTTCTTTGTACCGGGTATAGTGAACATATAAATGAAGATAAAGCCAAAGCAAGCGGAATCCGTGCTTTTCTTTTGAAGCCGGTTGTTTTGGATGAAATCGCAAATACGATCCGAAAGGTGCTGGATAAGAGAATGACCTGAAATGCTTTGAAAAATGTCAATTTTTGTTAAAGTTCAAGGCAATTCTGCAGGATAGCAGAATTGAACAGCTGTCAAGCTGCCCGCAAGGGCGAGGGACATGGACGCCCCGAGTCAACGCGATAATTTTAACCACCCCGGAGAAATAGGCTTCGCCCCAGTCGAATCGGCTGCGCATTCAACGGGGTAAACAACCTTAATTAATGATTTTTAACACCTCTTCTCTAAAACAGGAGTCAAAATTTTGACATCTGTGTCATTTAACGTAAAAACTTAGTCGTTCTATCCGGTTCATCACTTCACGGTATAATATTTAACTGCTTGTAATAAAAAACAAATTGTTTGTTTGACATATTATGGTACGGTTCCTGCTATAATAAATCTGATAGGGTGTTTCCAATTCTTGAAAGGTAGGTTGTGGTCTGCGGAATCAATTCAGTGAACTACAGGAAATCATTATGAATAATAAGCCAACGGTTGAGGAATTAAAACATAAGATCAAGAAATTGGAGGAAAGTGAAAAAAAGTATCGTCAGCTTTTCGAAACCGCCATGGTTGGAATCTATCGAACCCGTATCGATGACGGAAAATTTCTTGCGGCGAACCAAACTTTAGCAGAGCTGATGGGTTATGATTCAGTGGATCAGTTTGTTAAAGAATATGTGACGTCCAAACATTATACCGACCCCAAACGTCGTGAAGAGTTGCTTTATCAGATCCGATCACGAGGCAGGGTTGACGGTTTTGAAATTGAAATGACCCGAACCGATGGATCTCTTGTTACTATTGAAATTAGTGCAGCGGCTTATCCCGAACTCGGATACCTCGAAGGAGTTGTCATCGACATCACCAAGCGCAAGCGGGCTGAGGATGCGCTGAGGGAGAGTGAGCGCAAATATTCCGTTCTGGTTCAAGAATCTCCGGATGCTATTATTTCACTGGATAAGAAAGGCCATTTACTATCTTTCAATCCGGCGGCTGAACGTAAAAGCGGATTTTTAGCAAAGGAGGTTATGGGGAAACACTTTGCCAAGATTGACATCTTGGCAAAGCAATCCATCCCCAAAGCCTTAAAGGAGTTTGCGCTGGTTATTACAGGCATAGAACGTCCACCATTTGAATTGACCATTATGCGCAAGGATAAAAGCTATTTATTCATGGAAGCCAATCCTCGCTTGATAAAACACAAAGGGGAGAAAGCATGGATACAGGTAATGCTTCGAGATATTACAGATCGAAAGCTGGTCGAAGCAGAAAAAAAGCGGCTCGAAACCCAACTTCAGCAATCTCAAAAGATGGAGTCCATCGGCACACTGGCCGGCGGCATTGCCCATGATTTCAACAACATCCTTTATTCCATCATTGGATATGCCGAATTGGCATTAGATGATGCTGAAACAGGAACCCCGTTATATGAAAATTTGCAGGAAATACTGATCGCTGCCCATCGTGCCGGAGACCTGGTCAAACAGATCCTCACATTCAGCAGGCAGGTGGATCAAAAACTGAAACCAATAAAAATTCAAATGGTAATCAGGGAGGCGTTGAAACTCATCAGATCTTCCTTGCCGAGTACCATTGAAATCAACCAGAATATCAGCAATACCTGCGGGTTGGTTATGGCCGATGCCACACAGATTCATCAGGTTGCCATGAATCTTTTGACCAATGCCTATCATGCCATGGAAGATCAAGGGGGCAAACTGGATGTCACCGTAGAAGAGATTCATCTGGATATGAATGACTTAAAAGATCCGGCCATGCTTCCCGGTCCATATGTTTGTTTAACCGTGGCGGATACCGGCGCAGGCATTGATAAATCTATCATTGATCGTATATTCGAACCTTATTTTTCGACCAAGAAAAAGAATAAAGGCACCGGGCTGGGTCTTTCCATGGTGCACGGCATTGTCAAAAGCTATGGAGGCAAACTAAAAGTTTACAGTGAACCGGGCAAAGGAAGCACATTTCATGTTTACCTGCCGGTCATCCAAACCCAGGCCGAAACAAAGAGAACTCAGGTCGTATCACCGGTGGAAGCGGGTAAAGAACGAATCCTTTTGGTTGATGATGAAGAGCAGATTGTTCGAATGTCACAACAGATGCTGGAACGACTCGGTTACCAAGTCACTGCCCGAACCAGCAGCATTGAAACACTGGAAGCGTTTCGGGCAGCTCCGGACAAGTTCGATCTGGTCATTACCGATACAACCATGCCCAATATGACGGGTATTGAGCTCGCCAGAAAACTCATGGAAATAAGATCTGATATTCCGATTATCATTTGTACCGGATTTTCCGAAAAAATAAGCAGGCTCAAAGCAAATAGCATGGGCATTCGGGGATATGTCATGAAGCCGGTGGTTAAAAGTGAACTTGCGAAAAAAATCAGAGAAGTGCTGGATCAGAACTGAAAACATCTCATTTTCACCCTGATTACAGGTAAAATCTGGTCTTGATTCTCCTGGCCGTTTCGTTTATGTATTTATTTGAATTTATATAAAGATCAAGTCACCTTCTCCATCAAATTCCCTAAAGATCGGTGCGTTACGGAGGCAAGGAAAGGCGTTATCAATGAAAGAAAAACGTCAATATGAAAGGTTACCTATTCCACTTCCTGTAAAACTGGAACCCCTAACCTTAGACGGAAAAAAAGCGTTCGATCTTGAAACCAGAGATATATCTGCTTCCGGAATATTCGTTACCACACTCAGGTCTTTTCCGGAAGGAACACGGTTTATTCTGGATTTCACCATACCGGATGACAACATTAAAAAATTTAAGGGCGTGAAGAGTTTGAATGGCTGCACGGGAAGCATGGTGCGTTCCACCCCTCACGGTATGGCGATTCAATTTGACAGAGAATGTCAGATTGAAACTTTAAAAGCCTCGTAAACATGCAGTAGCGAAAATCACCGCAAATCGACTTTATCAGTGAACCATTAAACGTTAAATTTCACATTCAGCATATGAAAGCAGGCAAAAAGGGACGTTTTGCAAAGGTCTCAAAGATTATTTGTAGATCAAATCAAACAGCTTGTCTGCGGTTTTTCGATGCAGTTTCTTGAGTATTTTATATTCTTCAAGGGCGGCATCTTTCCGGCCCGAATTGAGATAGAAGACACCCATATTAAAGTGGGCCGGTGCGAAATCAGGGGCGATACGAATGGCCTGCTTGTAGGCCGCGACCTCCTCCTTTAAGTTGCCAAGATTACCGTACATAATCCCTATGTGATAATATGCCCCCGGTATTTCGGGATCGATTTCCAAAGCCCGTTTAAAGGAGTGGATCGCGTCCCGATACCTTCCCAGCTTTCCGTAGGTGATCCCGATGTTATAGTGGGATGCAGCATAGTCCGGGTGAATCCGAACCAGCTGTTCAATGGCTTCTTTCTCGTCGTTGATCCGCTTCTTCCCGCTGTATATTTCAGCCAGGCCGATATATGCCGGGCCGTAGTCCCGGTTGATTCGAAGCGCTGTTTGATAAGATTCAATGGCTTCCGTGTACCGGCCCAGGCTTTGATAGTATTTTCCGAGATAGTAGTGCGCCCGGGTTTTGTCCGGACTCGTTCGTATGGCCTCTTTAAATGCCTTGATGGCTTGGGGCGGCTGCTTAAGGCCCACATAGCAGCTTCCCAGGCCATACCAGGATTCGGCATCGTCCGGACTTTTTTCGGCGGCCTCCCGGTAATACTCCAGCGCTTTTTTATATTTTCCCCGGATAGAAAATTCAAAGCCTTTCTTACACAGTTCGGCGGCCAATCCGGGCTTTTGAGTGCTCACACGGTAAGTCCATTCCGGCAAGGTCATTACGGTTTTTTCATCCTTTAAATCCAGTACGCTTTGACCGGCCACGGCAAAATTCAGATTTTGACCGGGTTCCACAATAAAAGAAACCACCCCGATGACCTTTCCGTCCATATTGACGACCGGGCTGCCGCTGGAGCCACGGGATGCCGGAGCGGACATCTGGAATATTTTACCGATTTTGGGGAATTCCCGCACGGCCGAAACAATGCCTTCGCTCACCGTTTGGTCAAGCCCGAGAGGGCTGCCCACCACGAGGATCCGCTCGGCGATTTCCGGTACATCAGGGGTCACCTCTACCGGGTGAACCGATTTTTCGGGAATCTTTACTTTTACTTTAATCAGATCGGCGGTTTTGTTATATGCCAAAACCCTTTGAATCTGATATTCACGCCCGTCATAAGTTTTGACATCTGACGCGTAAGCCCCATCCAGAACATGATAATTGGTAATCAAAGCACCGCCTTTATCGATAAAAAAGCCGCTTCCCATACCGATCCGTTTCTTTTCAGCATCATAAGTGGTTATCTTTACCACGGCTCGCTGGACAACACCTGTCACCTGAACCAGATTCGCTTCCGGGGAAAACGTCTTGTCAGGGTAAGCAGCGCATCCGGCCATCACTGACAACCACAGAAATCCAAAACAAAACCCCCTGATATATGTTTTCATTTTTCGTTTCCCCTTGTCCGCCGGAGCCGTTTGGCGGATAAGCTTATTTCGCCGATAACACCTAATTTTTCCTGGCAAAATTTGTTCTTAATTGTTCACGCCGAATAATATATGCATCTCTTTGAATTTACAATATTATTTTTTACTTAATTCATATTTATTCTCATTATCGACCGAACCGGAATACGTCCACATGTATTGATGAGGGGTTAAGGCACGTTCAGCATGAACGGACCCGAGGATTGTGACAAAAGTGGTGAATAATTAATAAATAAGATGCGACCCTGATGTTTTTCATGCCATTTCATTTCGACTATCTCTGGTATGTCATCTTAAACGTTATCAAGACTTTGCGGTAGACGATTCCGCTTTATCAAGCAGGGCTGCGCCCTTGATGCCGTTGACCCGGGGTATCCACGCCAGAGGCGGGCAAGCCTCGCCTTTTGCTCATTTAGTGTTAAAGAAAACAGGCTGGGTTTACGATATAAATAAAAAGGGGGGAAGGATGGTTATCTGGATAATCGTTTTTGTCGTTGTGTCGGGCGGCATCCTGTATGCCATTGGACTTTACAACAAACTCGTTCGAAATAAAAACATGGTGGCAGAGGGCTGGAGTGGTATTGAGGTTCAGCTCAAACGACGATCCAATCTGATTCCGAATCTCATTGAAACGGTCAAAGGATATATGGCTCACGAGGCCGGACTTCTGTCCGAAATCGTGAACCTCAGGTCCGAAAGCAAAGAGACCCGGTCCGTGTCTGAAAAGAGCCGGATAGAGTCAGCCCTGACCCGGTCGTTGGGCAACCTTTTGGCCCTGGCCGAAGCGTATCCCGACTTGAAAGCCAGCCGGAATTTTTTAGACCTTCAAGACGATCTTTCCCAAATCGAAAACGAAATACAGATGGCCCGCAGATACTATAACGGCACGGTAAGAAATCTGAATATCTCCATCGAATCTTTTCCCAGCAACCTCATTGCCGAGCGGTTCAGATTTGGAAAAGCGGATTTTTTTGACATTGAAGATGCTGCCGAACGGGAGGTGCCGGAGGTCAAATTTTAGATTGGATATTTTTTGAGTATAGGATCCCGTTTTTTGGAGCATCCTGCCGGGGAGCAGATCAATGAAACAAAAAAACTCAATAGCACGGATCCTGAGTGTTTGGGGAGTGCTGACGCTTCTGCTGTCGTCTGCCGCTCTTGCACAACAGACAGAACGCATTTTAAGGTTCAAAAGCCACATACGGATCCAATCCGACGGCAGCATGAAGGTCACTGAAACCATCACCGTATATGCAGCCGGCCAACAAATCAAGCGCGGCATTTATCGCGACTTTCCCACCAAATATAAAGATCGTTTCGGAAATACCGTGCGCGTGGGTTTTGAGGTGCTTCAGGTGCTCAGAAAAGGCCGGCCCGAAGCCTTTCATTTAAAAAAGACTGCCAACGGTGTCCGGGTGTACATGGGACGGAAAGATCGGATGGTGGGAACCGGTGTGCATGCGTATACCCTCACGTATCGTACAGACCGGCAGCTTGGATATTTCGACAAATTCGACGAACTCTACTGGAATGTTACCGGTAATGGATGGTCTTTTTCCATTGAGCAAGTCCAGACCGTGGTAGAGCCGCCACCTTACGCAGAAGTCCTCGAGGTATCGGCGTACACAGGCCCTAAGGGTGCCCGGGGGCAGGATTTTACGGTCAGCCGTGATGATCTGGGCAACATCCATTTTGTCACTACCCAACCCCTCAGGCCCCGGGAAGGGCTGACCATCGCGGTTTCCTGGCCCAAAGGTTTTGTACCGACACCCGGTTTCACAGATAAGGTCGGCTATTTCCTTAGCGCCAATCCCACAACCATCGTCGCGGTTCTGGGGATGATCATTTTGATGGCGTATTATCTGTCAATATGGTTCAAAATAGGCCGGGATCCGGCCAAAGGACCGATCATTCCTCTGTTCTCGCCGCCAGAGGGATTTACGCCCGGGGCCGTCCGTTTTGTGACCCGGATGGGTTTCGATCACAAATCTTTTGCTTCAGCCGTGGTCAGCATGGCCGTCAAAGGCTTTCTGGTCATCCGGGAAAACAATGACAAATTTATCCTGTCTAAAACCGGAACCCATGAATCCCTGCTCTCTAGAGGCGAAAAAAGGATCGCTAAAAACCTGTTTTGTTTATCAGATCGCATGGTGTTGGAAACCGCCAATCACAGGGAAATCGGCAAGGCCATGGATTCTTTTAAAAAAAGCCTGAAAATCGATTTTGAAAAACTCTATTTCCAGCGCAATTCCAAGTGGCTGATCCCGGGAATGGTCATCTCTTTGTTCACCCTGGTGTTTATGGTGTTGACAGCCCCTGAAGTCGGGGGTGCGGTTTTAATGCTGGTTTGGCTGTCCATTTGGACGGGAGCCTGTTTGGTACTGGTCTGGACCACGGTCAATGCATGGAAAACAGCCTTTTCCGGTAACACCCCCGGAGGCTTTAAAAAAAAAGCAGGCCCTTTGGGCTTCACGCTGTTTACGCTGCCTTTTGTGGGAGCCGAGTTGTTCGGTATGTGGGCCTTTTCCAGCATGGCCTCTCCCATTGCCGTTGTGGCGCTGTTTCTGATAATCTTAATCAATTTCATTTTTTATCACCTGATGAAGGCACCCACCATCTATGGCCGCAGGATCATGGATCAGATCGAGGGGTTTAAACTCTATCTTTCCGTGGTTGAAAGACAAGGCCTTGACATGAGAAATCCTCCGGAAAAAACCCCGGAGCTATTTGAAAAACTTCTTCCATTTGCCTTGGCCTTAGACGTGGAAAACCAGTGGAGTGAACAGTTTGCCCATATCCTGGCCCGGGCGGGAAGGGGCAGCGATTATTCGCCGTCCTGGTATAGCGGCGGAAACTGGCACCGTCTGGGTGCATCCGGCATGGCAAACAGCCTTGGATCATCCTTTTCTTCTGCCATCTCTTCGTCGTCTTCTCCACCCGGATCCAGTTCGGGTGGCGGCGGCGGCGGTTCGTCCGGTGGTGGCGGCGGCGGTGGTGGCGGCGGCGGTGGTGGCGGCGGCGGATGGTAGTCTATCTCAGAACCCTGACTTCTGACATCATCGGTTCAGCCAGAGCCTGTTCCGCCTGTCGTCACGCAGTGGACTTGTCCGCCAATATTTGTGGTGGAGATTTTGTTATCGGAGCCCCGCTGTGCCCTGCTTGGTCGCAGTGAGTTGAAGTACCGGAACAGGCCGGAAGATCTTACTGGGGTG
>Ga0180432_10003846_pt1 | contig 21069 bp, 17 predicted proteins | sample SS_ome_10_FD_132414 | JGI IMG/M metagenome (GOLD analysis project Ga0180432, IMG submission 132414) | Hypersaline lake sediment archaeal communities from the Salton Sea, California, USA - SS_1_MS_2 metaG | ecosystem: Environmental > Aquatic > Non-marine Saline and Alkaline > Hypersaline >...
ATGAAGTGGGAAGGATACAGTTTGCAGGCGAGTGAGAGGGCGAACAAGTTTTTCGGAAAAGTTATTGGGCAAAGGGGTATCTACTATCTGTTGACGATTGCGGCGTTGGGGCTCATCTTGGGTGCTGGCGCGAAGTGGCACGGTTAGGTGTGATTGGTTTCTAAAGGAGGCCGACAATGAAGTGGGGAGGATACAGTTTGCAGGCGAGTGAGAGGGTGAACAAGTTTTTCGGAAAAGTTATTGGGCAAAGGGGTATCTACTATCTGTTGACGATTGCGGCGTTGGGGCTCATCTTGGGTGCTGGCGCGAAGTGGCACGGATAAGAAATTGACTAAGATACAGCCGATCCCGAGGTAGTTTCAATCCTTGCCTTGTGCTAGAATAGGAACGTAAACCGCTATTATCTTCTTGGAGGGGAAGTGGATCTTCCTGTAAAGGCAAGGATTTATATTTTTTTTCTAATTGGTCTGGCAGTAGTTGGAACTGTCTATCATACCTGGCACCTTGCGTTCACCTCCCTTGAGCAGATAGTTGCATTTGCTCTTTTTGTTCTGCTTGGCTTTCTTTCAGAAGTTTATGCAACTTGGATTCCCATATATGGCACTGAAATGTCGGCTTCGATTGCTGTTTATTCAGCTGCGCTCTTCATTTTGGGGCCTTCTCATGCTGTTCCTGTGGTGCTGCTTGCAACTTTGGCCTCAGAGGTCTTGATGAGATGGGAGTATCTAAGACACGCTCCGGTGCGATTCATATATGTTACAGCCTTCAATGTGAGCCAGTGGGTTGTGACCCTGTCTATTGTCGGAGTACTGGTTGCTCTTGCTCGCACCTTGCCTCTAACTCTTGTGATTCCGGGAGATTTCCTTTGGGCTCTTGTTGGCTTTTGGTGCTGTGCAGGAGTGAACCTTGCCCTTGTTACTGGCATAGTGACAATCACCGAGCGGAAGAACTTCTTCTATGGTCTCACTACCTCTCTGAAGGACTTCAGCCTTCAATATGTAAGCCTTTTTGTCTCTTCACTCCTGCTGGTCGTGCTCTATTCGTTATCGATTTGGCATATGTTTTATGCTATTGTCCCACTGGCACTGGTTCATATCTCTTTTCGCAGCTATCTTAAACTCCGAACCGAGGCACGGAAGACCTTTGAGAGGATTTCCGCTCTTCTCGATGAGAGAGATCATTACACTGCGGTGCATTCAGCCGAGGTAGCCGATCTTGCCGTGAAGATCGCGCAAAAAATGAAGCTCTCGCAGGGGGAGGTCGAAAAGGTTGATGTCGCGGGGAGAGTGCACGACATTGGGAAAATAGCCATTCCTGATGCTATTCTTCTTAAGCCTGGCCCATTGAGTGAGCAGGAGTGGCAGGTGATGAAACGCCATCCAGTGGTCAGTGCGGAGTTGATCAAGGGGTTGGAGATTTACGCACCGATTGCCGACGCCGTGAAGCATGAGCACGAACGTTGGGATGGAAGTGGGTACCCGGATGGCTTGAAGGGGGAGGAAATCCCTCTTGTCGCACGGATCATCGCTGCTGCGGATATCTACAATGCCCTAATAACCAAGCGGCCCTATCGGGAGGCGTTTTCGCATGAGGAGGCGATGGAGACCATCCGGCAGCTACGAGGAACGGATCTTGATCCAGTCGTAGCTGACACGCTTCTTCGAGTAATCAGCGTGCAGCAGCAAAGTAGCGAGGAGCTTCGTTGCGAAAAACCTTCTCGCTAGGTAGGCTCTAATTCTGCCTTATGTTCTTTATCGGTGCAGTTCTCATTGGTGTAGTGCTTGGATATCTGCGGAGGGGGCGAGTAAAGCATCTTGCTTCTCTCAGATTGCGGCATTTATGGTTAGTTAGTGTGGCGCTGTTACTCCAACTGGCGATCTTCCCCTTGTTCAGTGAGCGGCCTCTCCTTCCGTATGCTACTACGGCACTTCATTTCCTCTCCTACGGCCTCATCTTCTTGTTCCTTTTCCTCAACCATCACGTGCTCTCCTTCGCCCCTATTGGCTTGGGGTCCTTTATGAATCTACTCGTGATCATTGTGAATGGGGGATACATGCCGTCCTCGCTAACGGCTCTTGAACGCTCAGGAGCCCAGGAGGTAGTGGCGCACCTGTTGAAGAACGGTGTGTATGGGAACGTCATCCTGATGAGCGGTGCAACGCGACTCAATATCTTGGGGGACTTTCTGTACTTGCCTGGGAGCCGACCGTTTGCGGCCGCGTTCAGCATTGGGGACCTCCTGCTAGCACTCGGGCTTATTTGGTTGATCGCGCAGGGGATGAGACACAATGATTCGTGATCTATCGTCGCTTCAGTATTTCGTTCTATCGCGGTATGTGGAAGCCAGCTCGTTTCGAGATCGGTAGCAGATCAAGTCCTGCGCGTTCCTACTCGACGCAGCCTCCAAGAAGATGCCCCGAGCTGTTCCTGCGTGGATGGTAACTCGAATACGGCCGACATCCAATTACGGGGGAACCTCTTAAAAGAAGGGAAAAGGGGAGCTCGGTTTCCCTTGCCCTTGCCGAGTCGAACGGCGGCCTTGCAGAAGGAGAGGCTACGCGGCCAAGGAGGTCCAACAACGTGCCTGAGTCCTATCTGTTTGGGCTGTAAACCCATTTTCGGCTGACACCTCGTCACGGACTCGCCGTCTTCGAGAATCCATCTCGCGGCGAGAAGCTCCCCTTGGTGGTTAGTGGTGGCTGTTCCGGTTCTCTATGGAGAACCGAAGGATTTCCCGCAACGCTGTTTCTTTTTCGTTACCCAACCGGTTCCAACCAAGGGCGGAAGTATAACCACCCTCTTCACGCGGTTCAAGAGGGGAATACGGTCATGCGTGGGAGACTATGGGTAGAGGCGATTTAGCTGCCTTGGAAATGGGATAGTCTCACGGATATGGGGAATCCCGCAGATCCAGGCAATCGTCCTGGCCATCCCCAACCCAAAACCGGAGTGAGGTACTGACCCGTATCGGCGTAGATCGAGATACCACTCGTAGGGTTGTTTAGGAAGACGATTCTCTTCAAGTTGAGCGGTCAGTTCCTCAAGTGTGTCCACACGTTGACTGCCACCGATTAGCTCCCCGTAGCCTTCGGGAGCGATGAGGTCGGCGGCCAGAACTCGAGTGGGATCGTCCGGATCGCGTTTCATGTAGAACGGCTTCATCGAAGCAGGGAAGTATTCCACAAACACCGGTTTCTGGAAATGACTCCCAAGAGTTGCTTCGTGTGGGGCTCCAAAATCCTCACCAAAGGCGACGTCGTGACCAGCTTCTTCGAGGAGGGTCACGGTATCAGCGTAAGACACTCGGGGAAATGGTAAGGCGACCTCCTCGAGGAGTTGCTCGGCATCGCGTTTCAACAGCCCAAGCTCACGCTTTCGCTCAGCGACCACGCTGTTGACAACGTAGGCAACAAGTTCTTCCTGGAGCCGAGTGTTGTCGGCATGATCGTAGAAGGCCATCTCTGCCTCTGCCATCCAGAACTCGGTGACGTGCTTACGCGTTTTCGACTTTTCGGCGCGGAAGACTGGACCAATCCAATAGACCTTTCCTAATGCCATGATCGTCGCTTCCAGATACAGCTGACCACTTTGGGTGAGGTACGCCTTGTCGCCGAAATAATCGACTTCAAACAGGGTCGTCGTTCCTTCAACCGAAGTGCCGGTGAGGATTGGGGCTTCGGTTGCCACGAATCCGCGCTCGTGGAAGAAGTTGCGCATGGCGCGGAAGACCGCGTCGCGGATGCGGAGTATCGGCACTTGCCTACCGATACGGATCCAAAGATGCCGGTGGTCCATGAGGAACTGCGGAGAGTGCTCCTTGAGCTCGATCGGGAACGGCTCGCTCGGCTTGCTGACAATCTTTACGTCATGAACCTGTAGTTCGCATCCTTCTGGAGCGCGAGGCTCCTCCCGAATGTTCCCCGTTGCGATGAGAGAGGATTCACGGGGAAGGCGATCGGCGGTGGCAAACAGTGAGGGTGCGTCGGGCTCAGTGAGGACCCCCTGAATCATCCCCGTGCCGTCACGGATCTGAAGGAACAGGATCTTTCCGCTTGAACGCTTGTTGTACAGCCACCCACGCAGGGTAACCTCCTCCCCCACATGCTGAAGTGCCTGATCGATGGTGATCTTTTGCATCGTTGCTCCTTTGCGAAGTGCTACGTGAGCTTAGAAGGCGCACCCTACCTTTGCAAGGGGATGACCTCTTTCCCTACATGCTCGACCGGGAGTGGTGGTTCCTTGATCACGCGATGCTTCCAGTTCCCGGTTAGAAAGAACCCCAAAGAAAGAGTGGCGGCGCCAAAGTTCGAGGCCAACATTGCCCACCAAACACCGTCCGGGCCAAGTCCGGCAGTGAAGCCGAGAAGGTATACCAACGGCAATCGTAAGCCCCACAGCCGAAAGAGGGAAAAGAACATGGAATAGACGGTGTGCCCAGAACCCTGGTAGGTACCGATGGCCACTTGGAGAATGCCCATAAAAGGGAAAGCGAGCGCAACTAGAATGAACATATGCATTCCCAACGCAATAACTTCTTCATCGGCGATGAAAACGCGCATAAGCGAAGCCCGTAGCGCAAGGACGATTCCACTTGCGATAACCAAGATCGCGGATGAGACCACCATCCCTGTCCAGGCACACCTCTCAGCCCGCCTGGATAACTGTGCACCGAGGTTCTGGCCGACCATCGTTGCCGTGGCCTGACCGAGGCCCATCGCCGGCATCAGGGCAATCGAAATCACGCGGTTGCCAATGCCAAATGCGCTCACCACGGCGGTCCCGAATCGAGCGAGAATGCCCGTCATGATGGAAAAGCCCAGGGCGGTCCCCGACTGGCCAAGCGATGCGGGAAGACCAATCGTCACGATCTGGTGCACCACCGACTGCCGCAGTATCAGATGGCGGGGTTGGATGTGGATGCCCAATCTTGTGGAGAAGAGAAGCGCAATCCCGACTACGGCCATTATGCCGCGAGCGATGACAGTCGCGATGGCCGCGCCGGCGACCCCCCAGGCGGGGAACGGGCCCCACCCGAAGATGAAAAGCGGATCGAGCAGAATGTTGAGGGCGACCGAAACTCCCATTAGCTTCATCGGAGTGACCGTATCGCCGACGCCATTGAGCAGTGCGGTGACGACGAACATCCCGAACATTGCCGGGATTCCCGCGTAGATGATGCGAAGATAGGCGGTTGCATCGGGGAGCAAATCCGGCCCGGCTCCCATGATCACCATCAACGATCGTGCGGTCACAAAGCCAATCCCCGCAAGAACAAGAGCGAGGAGTCCCGTAAAAGCGAAGACTTGTCCTGCCGCAAGGTTGGCCTCTTCGTAGCGCCTGGCCCCAGTGTACTGTGCGACCAGCGCCGTTCCGGCAATGGTCACCCCGGCACCCATGGAGATCACCAAGAATACGAGCGGCCAAGCGATTGTTGAAGCAGCCACAGCCACCTTGCCCAGCCGTCCCAGCCACAACGTATCGACGAGGTGATATAACGTGTGAAACAGGTTTGACAGCATCACGGGCCAGCCCAGTGCCAATAGTGATCGGGCGATCGGACCCGATGTCAGCTTTTCGCTGCCTTGTCCTCGATCGGCCATGAGGCGGATTCTAACTCATCTTGGCGGATATCTCCGGCGCGTTGACAAACGTCAACACAGAGGATACACTCGCTGGCGTGAGGAAAGTACACTTTGGAGAGATGATTCACCAAGCCAGACTCAGGGCCGGCCTAAGCCTTCGAGAACTTGCTTCTCAAGCGAAAATGGACTACACGCGACTATCCCGAATCGAACACGGAAGCCGCCCCGCCCCGGGGCTCGGTGAGGTCCACATACTGGCGGAACTTCTCGACTTGGACATGGTCGACCTGCTCGTCGCAGCCGGTACATCCCGAGAGGTGATGGAGCATCTGCTGTGGGCGGAAAGGCTTCAGCATACTGAGACAGCGCCAAGCATTCAGGCCTACAATCCGTACCGCTCCCCTCTTCTGGCCAAGAACACGTTTCCCGCGACCGTGCAAGACCGTGACGGCGCGTTGTGCTGGGTCAGCCTTGGCGGTGAGAGATTGGCGGTCTTCTCGTTTGCCACAGAGACCGCTCTGATCATTTCCATCCCGCCGGAGGCAGTCGTGATCCATTGCGACCAGCCCGAACCGGAGTCTTACTCCGCCGACAGCGTATTCCCCGTGCGAGTGAAGAAGATCCGTCGATTGGGCCAGGTCACCAATCTGATCCTTGCAGCAAACGGTTTTGAGCTCAACACACTCCACACCGGAAGGAGAATCGAGTGCATGAATTTGAAGGACGGGGAGGTGGTGTTTGCCTCCGTGCAAGCGACAGCCATTCGGACGACACCCCAAAAGGAGGAAGAATGTTGAACAGATATCGATTGACTGGGCTGGCTGGACTCATAGTAGCAATCTCAGTGGGGCTGACCGCGGTAGCTGGAGCGCCGTGGTCGGTGCTGGTACAAGATGGTGATCGCGTCGAAGTGATCCCCCTTGCGGAGTTCAGCCACCGGGAAGAGGGGACCGTGATCTATCAGGGTCCCGTTATGAAGGAGGGTGAGGAGAATTGGAAGCCGGAGCAGACGTACAGCGGGGTGCCGCTGGAAGCTGTGCTGCAGGAGATCGGAGGATTGGAGGACGATGAGACGTTGGCCGTCATCGCCGTCGATGGGTGGCACAAGATTCTGCCTGCAGCGGTTGTCCATGGAACAACACTGGCTGGTACGCCGATCCTTGCTCTGTCTCGTCGTGGCGATGCCCCGGGGGAGTGGGAGGATGCTCCGATGCTCGTCTTTCTTCCCGAGGATGGGCGGCTCAGCAACGATGACATGTTAACGGCCTTTGGACCTGATCTTTCCCACTACTACGCCGGGCATCCGTCAACGACCGGATTCATGGTGAAGAACGTCGCCTACCTCATTGTCAACTACGCCGGCGGTGCGCTACCCGAACTCGCTGCGGAATCGGCGGCAGAAGAGATCTCGCCACCGCCGGAAGGGATTCTGCTCTCCGTGGAGAAAAGCGGTGTGCTCGCGGAGTATACGCTTGCTGATCTTGAACAGCTTGAAGTCATCACTGCACAGGGGACGTTCACCAATTCTGCCGGTGTTGACTACACGGCCACTTACACCGGGGTACCGTTGACGACGTTGATCGGTAATCTCCCCGATGATGCCACCGTTCGCGTTACTGCATCGGACGGCTATTCGATGAACTACCCGGTGGAGATGCTCGTGGACCGTCACGAAGGGATCTGGATCCTTGCATTCAAGGAGAACGGTGAATGCATGCCACTCGATCCCGGATACCTCCGTATCGTTCAAGTCGGTGAAGGCAATCCGCACTTCACCAGTTCTCTTTCCGCACGGATGGTCGAACGGATCGAGATCCTTGGCGTCTACGAGGAGTATACCTTGCTCCTCAAAGGAGCGGTCGAACGGCTGTTCACTCGCGGCGAGCTGGAAGCAGGAATCGGTTGTCCCTGCCATACTGCTACGGTCACCTCAACAAGCAAAGGAGAGGCGCACACCTACACCGGGCTTCCTCTATGGCGTTTGATCGCCTACGTAGATGACGGGATTTACCCGGATGCGGAGCTGGGGATCCACTACAACGACGAGGATTTCAACGACGATCTTGCAGCGCAGGACTACACCATCACTCTGACGGCGTCCGACGGCTACGCGCAGACCGTGACCTCAAAGCTCATCGCGCGCGACGACAGCTTCATCGTAGCGTTTAAGAAGGACGGCGTCTTCCTTGATCCAACGGCCGATGGATACATGCGGTTCACCGTCGACGACTCGGTCGTATTTCCCGAAGGGAAGAGGCCAAAACCGGTGAAGTTCCTCGCGGAGATTGGCATCGACCTGTAGTCCGGAATGACCGAGAGGGCAGAGAACAGAAAGCTCCTCCTCGATGTACGGGAGATCGTCCTGGTGGCGCTACTCGCCGCGGTTGGTGGAGTGCTCTCCGCCTACATTGGCTACATTGGCAACCTGATCAACCGGTTGTTCGGCGTTCCGTTCGGTGCCGGCCAGCTGATCGCCGGTCTACATATCGTGTGGCCGCTGTTGGCCCGAAGCCTGACCGGACGCTTCGGGTCAGGGACACTGACCGGCCTGACCAAGGGAATGGTGGAGTTTCTCGCCGGGGGTACCCACGGTGTGGTGATCGTCGTAATCTCCCTGGTGGAAGGTCTCCTTGTGGATGTCGGGATGGGGATCTCACGCCGGCCGTCCCTGACAGTGATGATGCTCACCGGTGCCGTTGCTTCGGCTTCGAACGTATTTCTCTTTCAAGCGATCTATTTTTCCGGGGTGTCACTCGCGTTCATTCTCGTGATGGCCGGCCTGTCGCTGGTCTCGGGGGCGTTTTTCGGTGGGTACTTGGCATGGGACCTGCGTCGGCTTCTGGTTGCGTCGCGACTCGTGGTCAATACGCCGACGCTGGCGGCGAAGCGCCACGTTGCCTGGCGGAAACACCTGGTGACCCTGGCGGTTGTGATCGGTATTCTTGCTGGTGGGGCCTACTACTATATCGTAGTCTACGACCCGTTTGCGGCCCCGGATGCCGCCAGAGTCCAAGGAGCGGTGTTGGCGCCGTTCACCTTACGTTATGAGGAGTGGAGTGACCGGGTGATTACGATCACGGCTGAGCTTCGTGGCAGCGTGAGCTACGTTCCCCCGCGCGAGTACACAGGGATTCCGTTGCGAGAGATTCTCGACCGCGCTCAACCGGAGGATGATGCTACAGCCTTGCGCGTGATCGCGGAAGACGGATACGAGGCCCGTTTTGAGCTCGCTTCGGTGATCGACGACGAAGCACTGATTTTATCTCTCGATGACGGGCGGCTGTGGCTGATTGCGGCAGCGTATGATGGAGCCCATTGGGTCAAGCGGGTGACGAGTCTTGTCATCCAGTAGGCAGCCACTGATCGAGATCGAGAACCTCACCGTGGCCTTCCCGGACCGGGAACAACCGGCGCTCGTTGATTTGTCCGAACGGATCGAGCGTGGTGAGGTGGTGGCGATCACGGGACCGTCCGGCTGTGGCAAATCCACCCTCTGCCGCGCTCTGGCTGGTTTTATCCCGGAGATGCTTCCCGCTTGCGTGTCCGGGGCGATCCGCATCGATGACCGGTCGGTATGGGAGACCGATCCGGCGCAACTGGCGACCCGGATTGGCTTGGTGCAGCAGGATCCAGACGCGCAGATCTGCACCTTGAATGTTTGGCAGGAGGTAGCGTTCGGGCCGGAGAACCTGTGCCTCGCACCTGAAGAAGTTAGACGGCGGGTAGAAGCGGCACTTGATGCCGTTGGCATCGCACACCTCATTGAGCGTACCACGATCACTCTCTCGGGAGGGGAGAAGCAACGGTTGGCAGTGGCCGCTATTCTGGCGATGCAACCGGAGGTTATCCTTCTCGATGAGCCGACGGCCAATCTCGATCCGGAGGGCGCGAAGGCGGTCTTCGACCTGCTCGATGCACTCCGTAAGAGAGAAGGTCGGACACTGATCGTGGTAGAGCATCGTCTTGGGCCGCTACTTCCTCTGGAGCCACGGCTGCTGGTGATGGATCGCGGGAGAATCGTCCTGCGGCGGCCAACGCGTCGGCACGAGGATCTCGTTGCATTGGGGCTTCGTGCTCACTGGGAGCATCGTCCACCGTTGGCGTCCCCGCTTGCCGGGATGGGCCTCCGTCTGGAAGAAGTCTCTTTTGGGTACGAGTCCTCTCCGTTGTTTGAACGATTATCGGTTGAGCTTTGCCCGGGAGAGATTCTTGGTGTCATCGGACCGAACGGTGGTGGAAAGACCACGTTGCTGCGGCTGATTGCTGGGTTGGAAAGACCCAACGGAGGGTGTATCGTGCGGCCCGAGGCGGCGACTATTGGAATGGTCTTTCAGCATCCGCATCAGCAGATCTTCGAGCGGACCGTGCAACAAGAGTTTGTGATCGACGGCCCGATGGCGCCGGATGCGCTTACGCGCGCGTTGGGTGAGGCGAGGCTCACTGGTCTCGCGAAGATTGCACCCTTCTCGTTGAGCCTTGGGGAACAGCGCCGGCTCACCATCGCTACGACGTTGCGGCGCGCCCCGGACCTTCTGTTGCTCGACGAACCGTTCATCGGTCAGGATCGACACAATGCGGCCTGGATCATCGCTCAGATCCTCGCCGCTCGCGAGCGGGGCGCAGCGACCGTCCTCGTGTCGCACGACGTCCCATTGGTGGCCTCCCTGTGCGATCGCGTGCTGTACCTCGGTGAGGACGTAATCGTCGGGGATCCGGAGGTTGTGTTCTCCGAACTGGCGCTTCGAGGGCAGACGGCGTTTACGCCCGGGTATTGGGAAGGCGAGGACGCATGATTACCCGCCTGGCATACCGAGTGGGGACAAGGGGCCTTCACCGGGTAAGTCCAGTGGGGAACGTTCTTGTGCTCTCGGGGTTTCTCGTGGCGGTTCTGGCCTGCCCTGGGGTGTTAGTCAAGATTGGCGCGTTGGTGCTGGTGTTGGGTCTTGCCACTCTCTCTGGAGAGCGGCTGGGTATGTTTCTGCGAAACATTCGTTTCGTGGCGATCTTTGCCCTTGTCTTGCTCATCGCTCAGGCTCTGTCGAACAGGGAGGGGACTGCGCTTTTCTCCGTAGGTGTTTCGATCACCGATCAGGGGCTACTTGCCGGTGCGCAGATGGCCCTGCGCTTCTTGGTCATTCTTACTTCAAGCTTCCTGTTCGTTCTCGTCACCGATCCGGATCGACTCGCACACACTCTAATCCGGCTCGGCATTCCCTACCGCTACGGCTTCATCTTTATCCTCGCGCTACGCTTTGTCCCCTTCTTTCGGCGTGAACTGCACACCGTGCGCGAGGCGCAACGTGTGCGGGGGATACGGACCTCGGTGAGGAACCTCGCGGGTTTGCAGCGCGCAGTCCGATATACCTTCGTTCCAGTACTGGTTTCGGGGCTAATGCGCGTGGACAGTATCGCCATGTCAATGAAGGGACGCTGCTTCGGCCTCCATCCGAGGCGAACCGCGACGAGAAGAGAGCGGTGGGGCGGCGCGGACTGGGCAGCTGCCGCGCTGTTTGCCGTTCTGGTGGGAGGGGCTGTTGTTGCCAGGAGACAGGCGTGGCTGTAGTGAGAGGCTTCCAGCGGCTGTATCTCGTTGCATTTCTGTTGCTGGTGATTGCGATAGTGATACCTGTGATCGTACGGGTTGCACTGCTCTCGCATCAGCCGGCGATCGAGATTGCTCGACCCGACGGACGCCGACGGATGATCACCTTGTCTCAGATGAAGCGGCTGCCCAGTCTAACGTGTACGGGGACCTATCAGAACCAGTTCGGCAACTGGCGCGATGAGGGAGTCTACACCGGAGTTCGGCTCACCGACCTCTTTGGCACAGGCGCAGAGTACGAGCTCATCCGCGTCGTCGCCACCGACGGCTACACGATCGAAGTTGAACGGCGCCGCGTGGAAGATCCAGGTTATCCGATGATCCTCGCCTACGCGTACAATGGTGTGGAGGTTCCCTCGTGGGAGATGGGCTTCCGCATCGCCGTCCTTCCGGAGGACGGCAATGTCGGAAATGAGGAGTACGGCGTGCCTTCCGCGGGCAGCTTCTGGGTGAAGAACGTGGGGCAAATTGTGCTCATCGAGGTTCCTTGACCTCAAGCGGTTTGTGGGTGGAGAAGCTTTGCGTAGACAAAAAAGCCAATCCATTATAGAGTGATTCTCGAGTAGCGTTCATTGAGAGGAATGCTACCCTGGGCAATCCTTACAAGTTCTTGCTTGAGCCGCGGTACTCCACGCGCAGTGAGTACCCATAGAGATACTTACTCGCCTTTGGTTTATCTCAATCTTCGACCGCAAGAAGCATGTGCCAATGCCTGTGGACTCATGGCGACTGCTGCGGTTTGTGGAGGTGAACGTAATACAGCTGCGAACTTGCTGGTGTTCCGGGTTTCTTGTCTTACTCGCATCCTTCTTGGCTGGTTTCTTGATTTGGCCATCCGGCTTAGCTCAAGCGCAGCAGGTCGATCCAGACTGCAATTTTCGCTGTCCGGCGAACGACGTCACCATAACTGATGCCTACGCCGAGGTAGCTGATAGCACGTGCTATTCCGGTTAGCTCGTTTCCACTAGTATTCACGTCACGTTCTTCAATCGGGCCAACTCCTCTCGCTATGGTGTCTACTTCATTGCCGATCTTTACGTGGATGGAGCCTTTGTACAACACTTCGACGGTTGTGTCCTGGATGTAGTTGCACCTGGAACAACAACGGTTCTGCTGATATCTAGCGTGATTTCCTGTTCGGAGAACATTGAGTTCCGCAACGTCATCGTCTCCTGGTCGCAGAACACCGGCGGTTGTGGTGTTCCTCCGGAGAGTCAGGAACGTGGTGCCAAGTGTTGGATGCCTCCTGGCAGCATTTTCATTAATGATCCACCGGTGGCCAAAGACGACACTGCCACCACTACTGAGGATGCGCCAGTGGCGATCGATGTAGTGGGCAACGATTTTGATGTGGACAGGAATCTCGACGCGACGGCTGTCACGGTCATTTTGCTACCGTTGCATGGTTTGACCGCTGTCGATCCGCTGACGGGTGTGGTCACCTACACGCCGGATTCCAACTTCGATGGCGCTGACACCTTCAGCTACCAGGTCTGTGATAGTGACGGTGCCTGTGACACGGCACTGGTGACAATCATCGTTGAGCCGGTGGACGATCCACCGGTGGCGAACCCCGACACGGTCGTCACTCTGGAGGATACTCCGGTGGTGATCAATGTGGTTGCTAATGACTACGATGTAGACGGCGACCTCGACTCAACCACCGTTACCGTGCTCCCGACAAACGGGACGGTGTTGGTCGATCCAGAGACAGGCGATGCGACCTATCTTCCTTACGCAAACGTCGCTGGGGAAGACACCTTTGTGTATCAAGTCTGCGATACTGACGGAATGTGCGATACTGCAACCGTCGAGGTATTTGTAGAGGCAGCCAACGATGTGCCTATCGTCTCGGATCTGGATGTTGTGACCTTCGAAGACACCCCCATCGAACTCCTTGTGGAAGCCGAGGATCCGGAGGGTGAGTTCCTTGTCTTCATGGTGCCGATTCCACCGGTGTACGGAACCGTCTCTGAGCTGGACGTTCTTGTCGGCAAACTCACGTATGTCCCTGAGCCCGGATTCGCCGGAGCCGACAGCTTTATCCTGCAAGTGTGCGATGCCTCCGGCGGCTGCAGCATAGCCTGGGTCAACGTTGAGGTAGTTGAAGTCAATGATCCACCGGATGCCATCTGTTTAAATCGAACCGTGAGCTCTGGGGTACCAGAAGAAATAGAGCTTGTTGGTGTCGACACGGACGGTGACGTTCTGACCTATCGAATTGTCAAACAGCCTAGGTACGGGTCGGTTCCTGAGATCGATGCAGAAACGGGCATGATCAGCTACGTCTCGGAACCGGCCTACACTGGCCCGGATTGGAGTGTGTTTGAGGTCTGTGACTCGTTTGGTGCGTATGATCGCTGTATGATCCAACTCCTTGTTGTGTTTGCTGCAGGGGGAGCTGGTGTCGCTGGAGAGTGCGGAGCCCCCATCATCATCTCTGAGGTGGCTTGGGCAGGAACCGCCGCTGATCCAGCGCACGAATGGATCGAGCTACGCAATCTCAGTGATGAACGGGTGGACTTGGAGGATTGGACCCTTCGCTGGCGTAGGAAGCAGCCTGAAACCCGCGAGGACGAACTGTGGAGAGCCATTCGCCTTGAGGGGATCGTGGAGTCAGAGGCGGTCAAGGAGGGGACGCGTGGCTACTTCCTCCTCGAGCGAAGCATCGACGATGTCGTTAAGGACATCCCGGCTGCTTTTATCTATGCCGGTTGGCTTCCTCTCGGACTTCTCCTCGAGCTTCCTAATGCTGGCGCGGTGCTCGAACTGGTCGACCCGTATGGCTTTATTGCTGATGCAGCCAACGCGGATCATCCGGAACGCGATGGATGGGCAGCTGGGGATCGGATAGTGCTTCCCACGATGGAGCGTACTGACCCCGATGGTCCTGATGTTGACCGAAACTGGCATACGAAAAACGGTCTCTTCGTACGAGGACTTGATGCGTTTGGAAATCCTGTCATCGGAACTCCACGTAATGTGAACTCTCGGCCGATCGTTGAGTGAGTAGGCGCTACCTGATTCTCTTGGTCAACAGAGACAACTGTGGGCGAAGAGACTCCTGTTCATGAAGAAGGTCTTTCTCGGTCTGAGATCTTGGCTGAGGATCCTTTCATAGTCGAAAACTACTCGCATCTGGCTTGCTCGTGTCGCTAGATCCACCTCGTTTTTCCCTGGACTGATGGGATAAGGCTTCCGGTGAGAGGGTAGACGCCATGGACACCTCATAGATGCGGATGCTGGAGCCGCGGCTGCTCGGTTTGGCGAAGAAGTGACAGGAGATCTTAGCGCTCTTGCCGCGTTCCTCTTCAGAAGGTCTCAATCCGACACCCATCCCGGAGACAGACCGATCCGTGTTGGACGAGGCATGAGGAGAACTGTGCCACATAGAGAAGTGATCTGTGGGAGATAATGTCAGGAAATCCTTCTTTATTAGATGGCCCCTAGCAATATTCAGCTCGTCGGAGAAGCGGGGTAGCCTAGGGCGATATGAGACGTAGTAGCACTGCATGTCTTTTGGTTTGGGCAACTACAGCAGTTGTCTTGGGGATAGTTCTAGTGTATGCGGCGGGAACGTTCTGGTCAGTTGAGGCTTTCGCTCAAGGGACATTGTCAGGTTCGACTGCTGTGACAGTGTCTATTTCGAATCTTGACTTCTCTACGCTGAGCTTCTCGGACACAATGGCTGCTACGTATAGGGTGGGCAGCTTCAGTCTCAGTGGCCGGAGTGTATTCTCACTCACAAACTTCGCTTCACAAGATTTTCGTTTGACTGTGCCCCTTGGGAACTACGCCCTACAAGGGGGCATGTCCTTTTCTCCCACTCAGACTGCCCCATTTACTCGGGCGAACCTGGTTCTGTCGGGGGCTTGGGAAGGGGTTTCGTTTACGGTGTCAGCGTTGAGTGCGAATATCGGGAGTGCTCAAACACCTGCCTATGATTGCGGAAGCACGGTTCGGTTTTCCGGTAGAGTTATGGATTGTGCTTATCTAAGCGCGACTCTCGGGATTGGTGCCACGCCTTTCGGGGGTGTGCGGCAAGGGATGTCTTACGAAGGGATGCGGATTTCGTGGGGAAACCTAACATTCTGCGGAGGGACAGCCAACCTCGATTTCTTGTTCGATCAGGCTGGACTTGACTCAGAAAACATCAGTTGGTCCGTACCAATCCCTTATGTTCACTTCAGCACTTTTGGTCTCAACATCCGATTGGACGGTTTCAATGGTCCTGCGGGTTCCTGGTTTGACCTGCTGGGCTTCTCCGCCAGCTTGAGAGGGAAGATAGGGGAGTTGAGTGTTTCGGGCTCCTTCTCGTTTGAGTCTGTGCAGACGTTTAGTCGTGGGGTTTGGTCGGTCAGCGGTCCGTTTTTCGGGGGGACTCTGTCCTCCACCACGTCGATTGATGAAACCACGCTGCTCTCTCAAGCGTTCTCGTGGTCATACCGAAGCAATGGGTTCTCTGTGTCAGCTTCTCCGACGTTCCAGATCGCTTCGTTTGATGGGACGAATATCGTGTTTGATATTCCATCTGTCAGAGCAACGATGCGGTGGGACCTGGTGTGCTGCGACGGGATCGACGTTGGAGACCTCACAGTGAGTTTCACCCTCAGCAGACAGAGTTTTGAGCAGATCAGCGCTACTTACTCCTACGCATTTTGACGCCTTTTCTTGATGTTCATTGAGTCGGTGATGCAAAGGTGTTATAATATACTGATTAAGCATGTCTGGATAAAGTGCCAGAAAAGGAAGAATCGAGTTAGGAGGTGAGGAATGAAACGCGTAACGAGAAGTTGGTGGATGATTGGTATTCCGGTCCTACTGGTCGGAGCGATCCTTTTGATAACGCTTTCGGCGAGCCAGGCCACGATTCGACAACCTGCTACACTGGAGAGCATCCGTGACCTGTTGCTCACAGAAGACGGCGAGAGTCGCCTGGATCTCATTGAACAAAGGATAAGCACCCTCGAAGAGCTGGTCCAGGATATCGATGACGAAGTAGGTCTCGTCTATCTGCAGGCCAAAGAGATGATGGAGGAGGAAGCCTGGCAATTCGAGAAACAGCAGTGGACGCTGGATGACATGAAGTTCCTCCTTGACGCTATGAAAGATAAAACGGACTGTATCGCATGCCCGTAGTAGGCCAGAGATTGTCGCGGGCTGCAATATAGTATTATTCCTAACAGAGAATCTGGCAGATAGCAGAGCGTGGCAGGAATCAACCCGTGCCTGATCTCTCTTCAGCAGGCCGTACTGTCTCCTTCGGACAGAATCCAGATGCAGTCCTCTGGAAGAACCTTCCTTGACAACGGTGACTGGTCATCGTAATGTAGAGGCCCCTCCCCCCGGGGGTGGGGCTGCCAGATTGGAAGGTTAAGATTATGTTGCAGATGGGAAGTTTGGCTAAGGATGCAACCCTGAAGGCAAGTGTTACACAGCGTTTGCGCACCGCGTCCGGACACCTTGCAGCTGTAGAACGGATGGTCGGGCAGGAGCAGTATTGCATCGACATTCTCAAACAGATCTCGGCCGTGCAGGCCTCGCTTTCCAAGGTGGCGTACGCACTTTCCGACGCGCATATGAAACACTGCGTGAAAGAGGCCATCGCGGAAGGCAAGGGAGAGGCAAAGGTAGAAGAATTGCTGGAGACGCTCAAGTATCTGAAGCACTTCTAGAAGAAGTTGGCCATGGATAACGGAAGTAAGGACGTTGAGCAGAGACTGAGGATTGAGGGGATGCACTGCGCTGGTTGTGCGCAGGCAGTGAAGAAGGCCCTCCTCAATGTTCCCGGGGTTACATCGGCGTCGGTGAACTTGCTAACCGAACAGGCTGCCGTAACGCATTCTCAGGATGTTTCTACAGAGAAGCTGCAGGCGGCCATTGAGGCTGCCGGATACGAGGCGATACCAGTTGTCCCAAGCGAATCAGCCAGGCGCTTGGTCCTTCCGATTGAAGGAATGACGTGTGCCAGCTGTGTTCACACGGTTGAGAAGGCAGTGGCGAGCATCCCTGGAGTTGAGAGAGTCTCCGTGAACCTGTCAACGGAGCAAGCAACCGTCAGCTTTTCCTCGGAGGTGTCCCCAGGTACGATTGAGGACGCTGTCCAAGCGGCAGGATATCGCGTTGGAAAGATGGATGCCTCTGATAGTGCCAAGGAGGATGCGATTGCCCGTGACCTTCGTCATTTGAAGGAAGCAAGGCAGCGGATGACCCTCGCATGGGCCCTTGTCGCACCAATCCTCGTTTGGATGATCCCCGAGATGGCCTTTGGGATCATGTGGCCAACCCCCCTTGTCTTCCACGTGGGCATGGTTATCCTTGCTGCTCCTGTGCTGCTCAGCGCCGGTTGGCCAACCATTTGCGCAGGGGCAAGAGCCCTGTTCCAACGGTCTCCGACCATGGACACGCTTATCGCATTGGGAACGAGCGCCTCTTTTGCCACCGGCTTTGTCGCAGTTGCGGGAGTGCTCGGTGCCGCTCCGAGGCTGCTTAATTATGCCGGGGTCTCTGCGATGATCATGGCGATTCACCTCACCGGGCGCTACATCGAGATTCTTGCCAAGGGGCGGGCTTCCCAAGCGATCAAGCGGCTCCTCACCCTCGGGGCAAAGACGGCGTGCGTGAAGCGGGACGGGACTGAGGTGGAAATCCCGATCGATACCGTTTCCGTGGGCGACCTGATGATTGTCCGCCCCGGTGAGAAGATTCCCACTGATGGAGTGATAGAAGCCGGCAACAGCCATGTCGACGAGTCGCTCGTTACCGGAGAGTCGATGCCGGTGAAACGTGGTCCGGACGAAACGGTTGTGGGAGCGACCATCAATGGTGAAGGCCTCCTCCGTGTTCGTGCTACCGGAGTGGGCGAGGAGACATTCCTTGCCCAGGTGATTCGTATGGTCGAGGAGGCACAGGGGTCCAAGGTCCCCATTCAAGCGTTTGCGGATCGGGTGACCGCCATTTTTGTTCCAGTTATTCTTGTGATTGCTCTTGTCACCCTGGTCCTTTGGCTGGCTTTTCCCAATGAACTGGGATCCCTCAGCCTTGCCGTAAGTCGGATCTTGCCTTGGGTCAATCCAGCGTTATCGCCGCTTTCGCTTTCTCTGTTTGCTGCAATCGCGGTTCTCGTTATTGCCTGCCCGTGCGCTCTCGGACTTGCTACCCCGACAGCACTGATGGTAGGAACTGGGTTGGGCGCTCAGAATGGCGTTCTCATCCGCTCTGGGGAAGCGATCCAGACGATGAATCACGTGACAACCGTTGTTTTTGACAAGACGGGGACAATCACTGAAGGCGTCCCAGGAGTTACCGACCTTATTGTCGAGCGAGGCGTTTCAGAGGAAGAGCTGCTTCGCTTGGCAGCGAGCGTCGAAGTGGGCTCAGAGCACCCGATCGGGAAAGCTATTGTCAATGAAGCTCGTTTACGCAAACTCGATCTTCTCTCGGTTGTGGGGTTTGTCGCCGTCCCCGGCAAGGGCGTGCAAGGACAGGTGAACGGTAAGGATATCCTCATCGGTACCCGTGAGTTTGCCGTTGAGAATCAATCAGTGTATGCCAAGGCTGAAGAACACCTGTCTCGACTTCAAAGCCAGGCCAAGACAGTTGTTCTCGTTGGGATGGAGGGCGAGAGCTTGCTTGGGATCATCGCAGTTGCCGATAGAATCAAGCCAGACGCTGTGACGACTGTTGCGGAACTGAACAAACTGGGACTCAAGCCAGTTATGCTCACCGGGGATAATAAAGAGACGGCCCAGGCAATAGCAGGCTCTGTTGGTATTGATCATATCATGGCTGAGCTCCTCCCCGGTGACAAGGTGGCCGCTGTTGAGCGCCTGCAGAAAGAAGGGGAGGTTGTTGCAATGGTCGGTGACGGGATCAACGACGCTCCGGCCCTGAAGGCCGCAAATGTCGGCATTGCAATTGGCACGGGGACCGATGTTGCCATTGAGGCCGCGGATATCACCCTGACCGCCGGTGACCTCTCTTCCGCGGTAAAGGCGGTGAGACTTTCCCGGGCCACGTTCCGGAAGATCCGTCAGAACCTGTTTTGGGCGTTCTTCTACAACGTGGTGGCAATTCCAATCGCCATACTGGGGTTGCTGCATCCACTGATTGCCGAAGCGGCAATGGCCTTCTCTTCGATCAACGTGGTGACCAACGCAAACCGCCTGCGCCGAGCCAATATTCGACCGCGTCTCCGATAGAAACAACGAACTGCTGCGGTGTGCACAGCGTAGACCCTTGATTGAGTAAAAAACTTGTGCTTGGGACCCAATAAGCAGGAATCAACAGTAGCCAAGACGGGGCTGGCGCACTTCGGGAAAGATCATCCGTCTAAAGCTGCATTTTCTTTTTGATCCGCCCTAGGTGGCCCAGGGCAGCCTTGAGCAACCTTTTGTTCTCAGGGCGGTTCAGCCAGACGTTTGCTCCAGAAGGATGCGGAAAGGGAAGAACCAACCGGCCGTCACGCTCAAAGGCATTTCCAATGAGGTTTGCAAGCTTGCCCTCGCCAAGGAAGCGATGGATCGCCACACGGCCAATGGGAATGATCAGCTCAGGTCGGACGATCTTGATTTCCCGTTTCAGAAATGGCGCGCACAGATTTCGCTCTGCAGCTGACGGCACGCGATCACCGTGAGACTGCGGTTTTGAAGCAGTCGCGGGTCTTAGTGGTTTGCCGGGATAGCACTTCGTCATTGCGGTGATGTAGTGTGTAGTGCGAAACTCGTCTTCCTTCCAGCCTGCCTCACCAAACCATTGAAATAGGCGCTTGCCTGCCGGTCCGCTGAACGGACGGCCGTTTCCCCGCTCCTGCACGCCAGGGGCCTGTCCGACCACCATCACCGCTGCGGAGGCCGGTCCAGAGAAGATCGCACCTGGCGTAATTGGATAGCCTTTCTCCAAGCAGCGACGGCAACGACGCATCTCATTCTGGAGGTTGGTGAGACTGGAAAAGCTCATCCTCCCATCCCGCACGCTTTGGGTAGCCGGTTTAGCGCAGCAGCACACGCTGGGCCGCAGCCACTGCCGCACCCGGTTCAAACTCGACCCCACAGCCGAGCAATCCCGCTTCGATGGCACCGATTGTCGCTAGCACATCGCCCGGCTTTGTTGCACCCATGTGTCCAATGCGGAAGTAGCGCGCCTTGATATCTGGATGTAGACCTCCGGCTAGGATCGCACCAGCGGCCCTCACCTTGGGCAGGAGGTCTTGACCTGTAACGTTTTCCGGATAGTACGGTGCGGTCAGGGTGGAAGCGGCACAATCCGGGCTTGCCGGCACCTGAGACAACCCAAGCGCGCGGATGGCTGCCTGACACGCTTGGCCAAGCGTGCCGTGGCGGGCGAAGCGAGCCTCCATCCCTTCATTGAGGATCTGTCCTAGACTAACGTTCAATGCGCAGACCAGGTTGACCGCCGGTGTGCCGAAGTAGCTAGGATTTCGCGCTTCGTAGGCTTCCATGATCGGAAGCCACTTACTCCAATCGGCGTAGTAATTGCCAACAGCTGTCTTGCGGCCGCGCCAGGCCACCATCGCTCGGGGACCTGCGACAAGCAGTGCCAGCCCCGGCGGTACGCCGATCGCCTTCTGCGAAGCTGTCAACGCCACGTCAATGCCCCATTCCTCCTGGCGGAGCTCTTCGCCGGCGACCGAACATACGCCGTCAAGCACTGTCAGTACGTTGTACTTGCGTCCGAGGACCCCAAGTGGTCGTGGGTCGACTCGCACGCCGGTTGAAGTGTCCACGTGGGTGAAAGTCATCAGCTTGAAGGAATCGCCCTGCAAGGCAACCTCGACCTTCTCGAGGGGAATCGTACCGCCCAACGGAGCGCGCAGCACCGTAACCTGCGCTCCGTAGCGCGACAGGAGGTCCCCGAAACGATCCC
>Ga0180432_10003847_pt1 | contig 21068 bp, 19 predicted proteins | sample SS_ome_10_FD_132414 | JGI IMG/M metagenome (GOLD analysis project Ga0180432, IMG submission 132414) | Hypersaline lake sediment archaeal communities from the Salton Sea, California, USA - SS_1_MS_2 metaG | ecosystem: Environmental > Aquatic > Non-marine Saline and Alkaline > Hypersaline >...
GGTATAATCAGTATCCCATAAAAGATCATCTGAAGAATCAACATACTTGTTAACCTGGCCAAGAGTTGCAAGCAAAGTAAAATTAGTGCATGCACTTCCTTTACAGCGAGATATCTTAACATTATCTGCAGGACAAGGAACATTAAATGAAAGAGCTACCTCTTTTTCCCCTTTAACAGGATTAACTGCAAGATTAGAGACTGCAGGAGTATACCCTGGCGCTCCACACCCTGCAGCAGATGGAATCGTGCCTGTTGAAGGAGGCAAACCAGTAGCATTACACAAAGCATTACAGCCAGAAAAACCAGATGCAGGAAATGGAACAAAAGTAAAAGGAGAGATACAGGAGGTCTGAGGCATTATAGAACCAGTCTTGATGACCGGATCACAGCAGCATCCGAGATTCTGCTGAGCAAAAACAACTGCAGCTATTGCTATCAAAAACAAAGGAATACTGATTAGCAATAATTTCTTATTCATTTTTGCTCACACCCTTTTGGAATAATACGAATCTTTTGATAATCATCTAATTCGCCGTCAGACGCAATAACATCAAACAACAATCCGCCTTTTTCAGGATTATCTGCATAAAGTGCAACAGCATATTCATCAACTTTAGGATTCTGCGGCTTAAGCTTAAATGTTACAACATCATTATCTGGATCAACAGCAGTAACATTAACTGGAAAAATATCATCATCTTCTAAATCTGGAGAGGCTTTAAGTTTTTTATCCTGCAAAACAAACTTGACAATATTCACGCAATAAGCAGATTTGTCTATTTCATCTTGGTCAATCCAGTAAATTCCTGGAGCACGATTCTTTCTTGCAATCCTGAATTCATATGGCTTGGCCTTAAGCTTATACTTGCCATCTTGATAAACAATAACATCATCCTTATTGAAAACATCATTGTTTATTGTGATAAAGTAAGAATCAGTTGTCCCAGGTTCGTAACTTACGTTAGAGACATCTTGTTCAAGAATGTCCTTGACAGTGTAATAAATCCTCCCAAAAGCAATAGGGTGATTAACAGAAAATTCATTAATCGTAGTCTCTGCATCAGAACTGATTTCTTTAATTGTGATAGGCCAATTCAATACAAAAGAAATGTATTCTTCGTGCTTAAGATGTGTTCTGTTCTCGGCAATAACCATTGTGGTGTTTGGTGTGCCGGTGGTTATGTTAAATCCTGCAAACTTATTACTCCAGATTGTACACTTTCCAATATTGTTTGAGATATATGTCTCAAGCTGTTCTTGAATAGAGTTTGCTACAAGCTCTCCATCAATTTCTCTATACAGTGCAGGATACTGCACTAATCCAAAAAAACCAATATCTGAAGTTTTATCATCTAAATAAGGAAAACTAATCCAAGGGTATTTAGGAATAGATGAAAAGAAAATACCTGCAGTTCCTTCAGGAGGAACAATTGAGTAAGGCAGCAAAACATAATCATACTCTAAAAACCGAACCCCTAGCTCAGAGTCTGTTGGGTCTGGAGTTATACCGCCTTGACTAACAAACAATCTTCCGCCTTGCTTGCCCACAAGCTCTAATGCATCGCTAGAGACAACATCGAGACAAGACAGAACATACTCTTTAACAGGCTGAACAGCAGACTTCCGCAAAGACTGAGAAGCAACATCTGTCTCACTTTTTTGCGCAGGCTTTAGTGAAACAACATAAATCAATAAAGCAGTACCTAAAAGTAACATGATGCCAATGATTATAAAAACGGTTATCTGTGCTTTTTTCATTTTGGTCTAAGCTTACCTGTCAAATCAGCCCATGCCTCGACAAGCGGACTTTTGCTATTTCCTGCGCCTTTAGCAATTACAATAAATTTACTGCCGGATTGGCTATCGCAATAAACTCCCCTGCCATTGCCATATGACTGGAAAATATTCTCACAAGGATTTGTTCCTAAATCAATGCCCTCAAACTGCATACCGACATAATCATAACCAAACTCTGTCTGATCTTGCTCTAGGAACGCAAAAATGTTTTTATTGAGCTGCTGTGAATAGTAAATCTTGTTGAATCTGCTTGAATCCTTGAAAAAACTAAAATTAAGAGATGAAGCATCAGGAGCATTAACGTGATTGTCTACATAATCCTCCATTGAATCAAATTTGTTTTTGAAAAATGAATTAAATGCACTGTAATATGCTGCAGAGGGGATAGTATCATCAGTAGAGAGGTAAATAAAAGAATTTATTTCAGGACTATAAAACGCTCGGCCAGATTTTGACCAGCCAGTACATCTCACAAAATTAGAAGAGGTAGAGTCAATTGCATTATCACATGCATCAGTTGAACTGTTCATGGCGCGGAGGAAAGAGTAATCAGAATCATCAATCAGGGTATTCAGGCTTGTGCCAATTGCAGTGCCTCCTGGATATTTTAACACGCAAATATTATTGGTGCATGCAGTTCTCTCAGAAGAGTTGTACTGGTAACATCTGTAATCCTTTAACATATCCTCGACTAAGATTCGGTCTGAGCCGCTGCCAACCATGTACTCATATTGATTTATTGCAGTTTCATAATCATCGCAAAACAGAACAAAATTATTTGATTTAGACTTGGCAAAGTCAAGTAGAGTTAAGGCAACAAGCTTTGTTCGACTGGTCCATTTACCATTTTCACAATAATCATCCAGAATGAACTGACTATCATAGATGCAGTGCGGGCCAGGGGGATTAGTGAAATACTTGCTAGGATCGCCATCAAAATCAGGATTAGCATTAGGACTAGAACTAACAAGACACTGGCTCTGTTCAGGACAAAAACCATATCCTTTCTTGTTCCAGGTATGCTTTAAAGCAAGAGGGCCATACCACTGTGCTGCAAACACAAAACTAGCAAACAACAAAAGTACAAATAACCCAATCACCACTTTTTTCAAATAATCACCTCTTTTTATTCGTCGCAGTAATACGACGTGCTATCGACCTTGTAAAACTTGCCGATATTGGAACAATCAAAACCAGTCCAGCATTGATCTGCAGTACAACAACCCCACTGAGAAGCATTAGTCTCAGAAACATTCCACTTAGTTTTTGCAGGAGTGGTTGCAGCAGAATTATTTGTGAACTGCCAAGTATTGCCAGGATTACAAACCGCATGAATCCCTGAGCCTTTTGCATTAAGCATGATGTTATTACAATCCGGACTTGTTGTGCTGACAAGCAGACTGTTTGTGTGATAATCTATCAATTGAAAAATATTTGAAGCAGATGAAACACCACAACTATAAAATCCTCCATGATAATTAAGAACTCCGCTGCTTGCAAAATGACCAATTGGAACAAATTCTCCATCCCAGCAGCCACCTATCGCCAGCAAAGGTTTGGAAGTTATAATTTTCCAACGATACCTGCAAGAACTTCCTGCACGACCCAGGCTGCTTATCAGGATAGTCTTATTTTCCCAAGGCGCAACATTAACAATGTCTGTGCTTAAGACGGGACAATCACCAATATCGCTAACAGACTCTGCAGAATACATCTCAACCTGCAATTTAGCAGGACCTTTAACGGTAATATATTGTTTAATATTATTCAAAATAACTTGACCTGACTCAACCTGAGCACCAGCATGCGCAGCTACAGTCTGGCCGCCATCTGCAATTTTTGCCAAATCTGCTGCAGGAGTATCTGCGTCATTATAATATTCGTTGACATCATCATCTTCTGAACAACAGAGATTTCCAGTCCAGACAAACCCTGCTTTGTTGCAAGAAGATTCATCCTTAATATCTAAATCCGTAGTCCATTCGCCATCTGCGGCGCAGTAATAATTTTCAGTAGAGCTGCCAGCATTTGTTTGGCAATAACTTGAAGGCATTTTAGCATGCCTTTTTATTAATGAACTTCTCAGCGATTTATCATATATTGCAACCTCGTCGATATCACCAATAAAAGAACTTCCCAAAATAATAGGCTTATTAGACCAAACAATAGGGCCAGAGGCATCGTCATCTGTAACTGCAATGCCATCAAGATACAAGAATGCTTTTTCTCCGTTGTAAACTAAAGCAACATGATGCCAGGTATTTGAGACAACCTGCCTAGAACCAAAATCAATCATCGCAGTATCTGTGTTTACTGCACCAACAAGAAGATTACTGTCAATAGCAATTTTGAATGAGTTTTCTTTTTCAATAATATTTCTTACGCCTGATGTCTGCGTAGGTCTTATCCACGCCTCGACAGTAAATTGGTCTCCAGTAATCGGGAGGTCTGCAGGCAAAGAAATTTTGTTGCCTGACTCAAAATGCATTGCACTGTCAATCTTGCCAGAAGTGCTTGTTGCACCCACAATCGCGCCATCATAACTACCTTCAACATCAACAGCATTACCTTCTAAAGGCCAATACGCAACAATCTTAGGGGGGCATCCGCCAGAACCAATTAAATCATTAGTCGAAATTCCAGTCTCTGCAACAAAATCCTTATTCTCAGAATAGGAAGGCAAATCTCCTGCGCACTCAAAAATTTCTCCATTAGAACAAAGATAACCGTGTGTTCCTAAAGTATGTGTAATTGAAAAGAACTTAGCTTCGGCATTTTCGCTAGGCTCGCAAGTCTTAAATTGATTTCCCTCTGAAACCATGCTTTTGCCAGGGCAATCTAGCAGACTATACACCGAACCAATCTCATTCAAAGGCGCCCATGTCCACTGACCAGCTAAAGTTTTTCCACAATATGCTTTATCATCAAAAAACTTGCAATCAGTAGAATCTAAACCAGTCTGCTGTTTTATCTCAACAGGATTAGGTCCGCAGCAAATACCGTCTTCATGATCCGGGTCGCCATACCAATCAGCGCCAGCATTATAGCAAGGTTCTGCATCAATGTAATCGCAGACAAGATTATGATTCCTGTCAGAGCATACATTAACATACTCGTAATAATCATCAGTCTCCTTCTTTAAAGGAGTTGAAGGATCTTCTTCTAAATCACCAAACCAATACATTACGTCACCATAATTTTCAGTATAAAGACCTAGATAAATCGTATCATTGTCTGGCAAAAGATCTGCAGGATATAAGTCTTTGATTCTTCCTAGAGAGACAACTCCGTCTTTTGGAAAAACAGAACCCAAATTAGATGTGTCGATGTCGACCCATTCTACTTTTACATTTCCATCAAAATCGCACTTATGCCCGCAGGTACCTGGCGAACTCCCTCCGTGCCAATCACAAGAACCTCCTGCATGTGCACGATCTGCAATAACATTTATAGTTCTACTTCTGTCCTGAAATCCTCCTCTATTAAATTTAGGATTCCATCTGAACGCGAGATTATTATCATAAAACAAATCCAGAAGAAATTTTGTGCCGCAACGATTAGCACAGGTGGCGCCCTCTAGAAATTCATAAGTGACAATAACTGGCGAAGGTGCCTGCGCAATTGCATCGAGTTCACCCCAAACAAAACAAGAATTCCATTCATTAGTGTATGATGTGCTTCTTGCATCTTTGGTTGCACTATTGCCAAGAGCCCATTTGAAATCAACAGCATACGCAGTGCTAGATAACAGAATTAACACTAAAACAGCTAATAATACCCTTTTGCTTCCCATATAAACCCTCTTTTTAATAATATAGACCATAATCGAGTATATAATATATAAACCTTTTGGAGAGAAGAAAGGTTTAAATAGTTTAAAAAAGAGATATTCTAAAAAGAGGATATAAGTTGGAAAAAAGAAATGCTATCATCTTAATTGGCGTGATTGCCATAATTCTTATCATAGTGGCAATTTTAATTATATCTTTCTGGCCTTCAGAGTATAAGCAAGTTTACAATGAACAATATGCAGACTGCATTGAACAAAACAAAGAACTGTATTATGTTTTGATGGCCAAAAAAACAGGTGATGACATTTATTGTAATCAAGATAATATTATTAATGAAAAATGTCTTGCCTTTGCTACGAAAAATCCACAATCGTACTGTGCAGATCTTGACGGTGATGAATCTGCCAGTTGTTATGCAGAGATATTGCAGGATGCTTCTAAATGCCCAAAAAATGATGCATGGTGCCTTGCTATTGCGTCTGGAGATTCGCAATTTTGTGAGAAACTGGGCGCAGATGATGTTGAAGAATGCAAACGACTGCTGCCACAGAATGCAGATTATTGGATATCTGATGCTGCTGAAAAAGAGTGTAAATCAATTGCAACAAGTGCTGCAGAGAGCAGAATGAAACTAAAGAGCATTTAAGGAATCTTTTGCTTCTTTTTGATGCATGCCTAATTCTATGAAAAAAGCCATCAAATCTTTTGGAGAGCGCATCTCATAAGGTGTTTTAGCAAACGAAGCAATAACTGACTTGCATTTGTATTTTCTACAGAGCATGATGTTTTGCTGCATCCTGCCAAGGATTTGTGCACGAGTCATTGTATTGCAAGTCAAAATAGAATTAAAAGAAAAACCAATCTTTACCTTATTCTCTTTAGCAAACCTGCAGAGAATATGATTCAGGCCTGAACCGCGCTGATGCATATAATCTCTTGACTGTGATTCTTCGAGAGCAAAAACCATTGAGGGTTTTGACTTTTCAAAAGCAAATCTATTGTCTTCATCTGCCTTAATAAAAACCAATTTTGATTTATTTTTAGCAGAGATAACCTTTTTGTGCTGAACCAATAAAGCATCATGAATCTTTAATTTGGTCTTGAATTTATCTTTAACATCTGGAAATTTATGCTCGTAAACAAAAATGAGATCTTTGTAACCTAGCTTTTCAGCTATCTCGATGAACTCCTTCTCATTCCCCTTTGGAAACACTATATCAATCATAAACTAACCTTATTTAGTTAATTATTTAAATCTTATGCCCATAAAGACAATTATGGAAGAAAGAGTGCAAAAAATAATGGCTGCATCTGGAGTTGCTTCGAGAAGAAAATGCGAAGAACTGATTGAGCAGGGCCGAGTGAAAATAAACGGCAAAAAAGCAAAACTAGGAGATAAAGCAGACGCTATACAAGACTTCATCACATTAGATGGACAGATACTGCAGATGCAGAGAAAAGTGTACTATGCATTCAATAAACCAAAAGGATATGTAACATCACTTAAACAAAAAGGCAAAAAAACAATCATGGACCTGCTGAAATTTGAGGAAAAAGTGTTTCCAGTAGGGAGACTTGATGAAAACACTGAAGGATTACTTCTTTTGACAAATGATGGAGAACTGGCAAACAGAATAATGCATCCGCGGTATAAAACTTACAAAACATATTACGTAGTCCTGGACAGACAATTCAAACACGCAGGATTGCTTAACCGAATAACACTAGACGGGAAACCATTAAAGATAAAAAAATACCTGCTGCAGACAGAGGGGCTCCAGATAACAATACACGAAGGGCAAAAACATGTAGTCAAAAGAATATTTGCAAAACTCGGGTACAAAGTGCAGGAGCTGAAAAGACTGCAGGTAGCCAATATAAAATTAGGAAATTTAAGAACCGGGAAAGTCAGGCCTTTGCGAAGAAAAGAATTAAAAGAACTAAGAACGCTCCTGAAGATGAGCTAAAATCTGACAAGTCCTGCAGACACGGGCCTTTGCAGGCTCTCCGCACTTCTCACAAACATTTGGTTTTTTATTTGTCTGAAATTTCTTTTTGAGAGCAGGAAGCTCTTTCAAAAAATGCTTTACAATATTCATATCAACATCTGGATTGATTTTTTTATAATCATTCAAAAAAGTCCGGACATAATTTCGGTAAGCATCAAAAGCACAGGGACATCTCCCGTATTTTACAGGAAAATCCATGATTTTAGAGTATTGCTCAACTTCATCCTCTGTAACCAGATATAGGGGCTTAATTCTAGGAACAAATAGTTTAGATCTAATAAGGCCTGGAAATGGGCCAAGCCTGGCATTCATCTCCTGCTTGTTCTTGAATATGTTCATCAAATAAACCTGAGCTTCGTCAGAGGCATTATGACCTGTAACTAATTTTGTGGCTTTTGTATCCTTGACAAACTTATTGAGAAGATACCTCCTTAAAACTCCGCAGACTGCACAAGAACGCAGGTTAATTCCCTTTTGCTTAAGCAGGGCCTGAATATGACATAGAGAACTGCCAAACTTATCCCTAAAAGAGATTACAGTAAGCTTGACGTCTTGTTCTTTGCAGAACTTTACAATGTTTGCAAGATTTTGCTTAGTGTACTTGCCAATAACTGCATCAATAGTGATTGCCTCAACATTATAACCGAGCTTTTTGAGAAGATATAAAACCGCAGTGCTGTCTTTTCCTCCAGAAACTGCAACTAAAATCTTATCTTTAGAACTAATTAAATCAAATTTCTTTATTGTGTCTTTTACTTTTTTCTCAAACTTCTTAACAAACTCTTTGTCTGAAACCATTTAGTTCTTCCTCTATATCTTTGGTAGTGTGTGCTGCCAGAGGTCTAAGTACTTGAGTCTTAATATCATATTCTTTCAGGGTCTCAAGCAAATCTCCGACAACAATTGCTTTGGATTTATTTTTTTTAGCCAACAAATCAATATCTGAAATTGTTTTGATAATATTAAGCTCAACTTTAGTGCCGTAGGCATAGCTGATTAGTAAATCAGTATTCATTGTTTTAAAAGCTACTGGAATGATTCTGCAGCCCCGCTTCATCATAAGCAAACCTGCAAGCAAAGAAGCGTCATCCTCTAATAAAACCAAAGTACTACCCTCAACACCAACAGGCAGGCCTCCTAATCCTGGAATTTTTTCAGTAAAAAGATATATGAAATTATTAGTTATTTCTGCATGAATATTAACATCAAACCCCTTCATCTTGACTTTTGCTTTTGTGTTCTCCTGAACAAATGCACCTAATTCTACATCAAAATCTCTTGAAGTCAGAGGGAATCTCTTATCTAATCTCTGACAGGTAACTCTGAAAGATTTATCTGGAGAGAGGTTTTTTATGAGCGGCAAGACCTCTTTTTTTGCAGACTCCATATTAAAGCCTGCGTTAACTGCTTCAGAAAAAGAAGCAATGCCAAAAACTGTGTTCAAGCAAACACAAGGATCATTTGTCTTGATTAAAATTCGGCCCATTGGTTTTTCAATGCCAGAATATTTAATTTTATGAGCATCTAAGCAGGCCTTTATGTTTTTAATCAGAGCATTTTCAAAAAAAGAACGATTTTTGCCTTTAAGCCCTATCTCTGCAAACCGGACGATAATCATTTTTGCTGGTCTTTATAATCCTTGATTGCGGCATGCAAAGCATCAATAGCAAGCAAAGAACAGTGTACTTTGACAGGAGGAAGACCTTCTAATTCTTCAACAATATTATCCTTAGTTATCTTCAAAGCTTCTTCAATGGTCTTGCCCTTTGCAAGATCTGTAATAATAGAACTAGTAGCAATGGCTGCTGCACAGCCCATTGTCTCAAATTTTATATCAACAATTTTATTATCCTCAATTTTAATGTAAAGCTTCATAACATCGCCGCATGCTCTATTGCCAACTACGCCTGTGCCGTCAGCATCATCAATCTTGCCGACATTATGCGGGTTCTTGAAATGATCTATTACTTTTTCTGAATACATTTTATTTACCTAATGGCGAAATTTTTCTTAAATTTTCAACAACTGTCTTTACGGAATTAATTGCATAATCTATTTCTTCTTTAGTTGTGTATTTACTCAATGAAAACCTAATGCTTCCATGAGCATCTTCTGGCTTTACTCCCAGTGCGAGCAAAACATGACTAGGTTCTAATTTTTGTGATGTGCAAGCAGAGCCTGTTGAAACAGCAACGCCTTTGTCATCCAGGCCGAGCAGGATAGACTCTCCTTCAATATGTGAAAAAGAAACATTCACATTATTACAGAGCCTGTTTTTTCTTGAACCATTAAGGCAGGCCTCGGGAATCTTTAACAACTCATCAATTAAATAATTTTGCAATTCAGTCATTCTCTTAATGTCTTCTTCAGTAATCATGCCCAGGGCTTTGCTAAAACCAACTGCGCCAGAGACATTTTCTGTGCCAGGCCTTAAGTTCATCTCTTGAGCACCACCATAAAACAATTTTTTTATCTTAACTTTTTTTCGGACATACAGTATACCCATTCCTTTTGGGCCGTGAATCTTATGGGCTGAGAAAGAGGCCAGATCAATGTGCATTTTCTTGACATCTATCGGGCTTTTTCCTAATGACTGAACAGCATCTGTGTGAAACAAAATACCTTTTTCCCTGCAAATTTCGCCAATCTTTTCAATATCTTGAATAGTGCCAATTTCATTATTAGCATGCATTATGGTAACTAAAATAGTATTATCTTTCAGAGCGCTTTTTACTTTTTCAGTATCAACAAATCCGTCTCTTGATGCAGGGAGGTATGTGATTTCAAAACCTTCTTTTTCCAGCGCCTGGCAAGTCTCTAAAACAGCAGGGTGCTCAAAAGCAGAGGTTATGATGTGATTGCCTTTATCTTTTAGGGCTTGGGCAGTGCCTCTTATTGCAAGATTGTCGCTCTCTGTACCGCCGCTAGTGAAAATTATCTCATCAGACTCTGCATTAATGTACTTAGCAAAATGTTCTCTTGCATTTTCTAGGGCCTCTTTTGCCTGTTCACCAAAAGAATGTATGCTAGATGCGTTTCCGTATTTTTCTATGAAAAAAGGCAGCATGGCTTCAGCTACTTCTGGCGCTATTCTAGTGGTTGCGGCATTATCAAGATATACTCTCATTCTAGTGGATAAATCAATGTTGAACATTTATAAATGTTGCCTTTAAAGATACAAAGCTTTTTAAATGAACTATAATTCCTGATGGGTATGGTCGAAGGAAGAAAAAAATCAAGAACATTCAGAAGAGTCAAAGTTAAGACGCCTGGAGGCGAGACTAAAGTGCACTACAAAAGGCGCAAGCCTTCAAAAATAGAGTGCCCTGAATGCGGAAAAGTACTTGCAGGAACTGCAAGAGAACTTCCTGGCAAGATGAAGAAACTACCAAAAACACAGAAAAGACCAACAAGACCATATGGCGGAACTCTTTGCACGCAGTGCACCCGCAAAAAAATAACACAAAAAGCAAGAGCAAAATAATCTCCAAGTAGTCAAGGCAACTGCTACTCTGGGAAATGGAGGCAAAAAAATGATTGAAATCGGAAAATTATGCATGAAAATCGCTGGCAGAGACGCTGGCAAAAAATGTGTTGTTGTTGAATTTCTTGATGACAGATTTGTTATGATTGACGGCGAAACTCGAAGAAGAAAATGTAATATTCTACATCTAGAAGCACTAGATGAAAAAATTGATATTAAAAAAGGCGCAAGCCATGCAGATGTTGCAGCAGCTTTCAAAAAAATAGGCTTAGAGGCAAGAGAGACGAAACCAAAAGAGAAGAAAGTAAGGCCTAGGAAACTAAGAAGAAGTAAGTTGGCAACACGAGCACCTGCAGAGCCAAAAGCAAAAAAGGCAGTTAAGAAAATTGGAACAAAAGTTCCAAATTCACAGAACAAAAGTTCTGCGAAGGCAGCAAAAACAGAGCAGAAAACTGTGAAGAAAAAAGCTGTTAAGAAAACTGTAAAAAAAGCGCCTGAAGAAAACAAAGAATAAATTCTTTAAGAGAATTTATTTAATTTTTTTATTTGTTTAATATTCTAAATAATTCTGTAATGTTTAGCTCAAATGCTGCCGCAGGCATGTCCACACCAAAAGAATTCAATACAACTGGGCTGACTTCTCCAATAAATGCAACCTTTTTTCCATTTACAGATATCCTTGCAACACGCCCTTTGATAAAAGAGCCGTGCTCTGTATCCTCTACTGTATATTCTGCTCCAATCATTCGGAATAAATAGTCCAAAACTTGCCTTATCTCAGTATAATCTGAACTAGCGTGACAAGAAAGAACTGAAATCCTCTCAAAATCATTAATTTTATTATCCTTCATAACACTAACAATGCCCTGCTCAAAAATCTTCTGAGGATAATCAACATGCTTGTTACGCATTAAAACATCCATCAAGCCTGGCAAAAGCCAAGACCTCAAAGTTGAGTAATTCAAGGACGTGGGATTCTTTATTTCAACACACCCGAAATCCTTGATATTCATCTTGTTGCAGAGAATTTCCTTGTTAGATAGAATTGGGCTTGCAACTTCTTGATAACCCTGCCCAACAATTATTTCACGAACTTTATCAATAAAATGCCTTATGTTCAAAGCTTTGCCGCGAGTGTATGATGTCAAAGGGGCGGGCTTAATATTATCATAACCATACATTATTACAATATCCTCTACAACATCAACAGGATGCATAATATCGTGCCGAATAGCAGGTATAGTGACTTTATAATTAGAAAAATTATATCTCGCCATCTCAAGTAATTTCTTTACTTCAGAATCTTTCAACTCTTTGCCTAGAATCTTGACAACATCTGCTTTATTGAACTTAAGGGTGCTTGTCTTGAATTCTGGCGTAGCAACTTGACGTCTTGAATAACTAACATTTACAGAATAAATATCAAAACCTCTTTCATAAAATAACTGCGCAAATATATTTGCTGCAAGATTAACAGACTCTAAATCTGTTCCTGTGGCCTCAAAGAAAATCTCCTCGTCTGCTAAATCCAATCTGCCAGTATTCTCTGAATTAATAATCGGAGGAAAACTAAGCACTTCTTTATTATCGTCAATCAATAACGGATATTTCTTAAAATCTTTTAATATCCAAGCATATTCCTTGCCAGTTGGGTGCTGATCAAGAATCTCCAGCAAATCCATCTCTTTCAGAAATTCTAGAGGAATGAATTTAATGCTTCTTGGAGGAACAGCTTTGTAAGAAACTGGAAAAGAAATTTTCTTTGCAGGATATACCCCAATAGCAATCTTTTCACGCCGCCGGCCATATGCTTCGCAGAACTTTTCCTGCATCTGAATCAACTGCTTTAAAAAATGATCATTAATTTTTTTGCCTTTAGCAACAAAGGCAGCTATGCACGGGCGAACTGATTTAACAGAAGAATCAACATTTATCTTATAGGTTCCTTTATTGATTTTAATCTTAGGTATGCCTTTTTCTTTGCCTAAAACTCCGCGCAAAAAAACAGCAAGCCCCTCGACAGACCACAAATAAGGAAGATTAGTGTCATTAAACTGAACAGTTATTTCATCACCAGAAACACCCTCTAATTCTGCTTTAGCATATGCTAGTAAACTCTTTAATTCAGACTGTTTTATAGGTTTTTTAACCAATGAATTCAAATCTTTTAATGAAAATGTGCATGTTGGCATTAGATCACCTTAGCATTTCTTAAATATTCTAAATCGTGTGAAAATAACTGGCGGATATCTTTTATTCCCAGCTTGAACATCGCAATTCGGTCTATGCCAATGCCCCAAGCAAGAACTGGAATGTCTTTTCCAAGCAAAGGCTTGACAACTTCCGGTCTAAAGATGCCTGCTCCTCCCAACTCTACCCAACCAAGAACCGGGTGCTTTGCAAAAAGCTCAACACTTGGCTCTGTAAAAGGAAAATAACCTGGAACAAGTTTTATCTCTTCTGCACCAGCAAACTCTTTTGCAAACATCTCAAGCAAAGCAAACAAGTGAGTTATGTTTAATCCTTCTTCAACAATAATACCTTCTGTCTGATAAAAATCAGCTGCATGAGTTGCATCGACAACATCTGGCCTAAAACATCTTGCGATAGCAAAATACTTTCCAGGAATCTGCAAATCTTTTGATGCAAGCATTCGTGCAGAACACGCAGTTCCCTGTGTCCTTAACACAAGATTATGAGTTCGCTTAACATCAAAATCATACTGCCAACCGCGGCTTCCTGTATTTCCGCCGGTCTCATGAGCAGCTTTAACTTTTTTTACAAATGAATCGTCTAATTTTTCAGGCTTCTTAACTTCAACATAATACGCATCATGAATAGCCCGTGCAGAATGGAACTGCGGCATGAACAAAGCATCCATATTCCAAAACTCCGACTCGACAAGCGGACCAGTCATCTCAATAAATCCCAATTCAACAAACTTTTCTCTTACGCCGTCAAGAAAGCGCGAGTAATTCTGCTTTTTGCCGCCATAAATCTTAGGAACATTAATCTTAACATCATAGCGTCTAAATGCCTTGTCACGCCAAGAACCTGTGCGCAGCATTTGAGGTGTGAGAGAATCTATTACCTTCTCATCGCTGATGCCCATGGTAATCAATTTTTTGCCAGCAGGAAGAAGCTCGACTTTTTTTATCTTCTGCAATTCAACCTTGACAATGTTTTTTCGCTTCTTAAGATTATTAAGCGCAAATTTTTCTTCAGCAGCAAGGCTTTTGATTTCTAGTGGAAATGTTTTGTTTAGAAAAGATTCTTCAGGGAAATCCTTTGTCAAAAACTTTTTCCCTTGGTCAGTAAGCTTAACGCGCAAATCTTTATTTTTTGTGATAAGAATCATTGCTTTTTTTCTGAGAGCGCCGAGACAGATATTCAATTCATCTTTAGCCAAACCAGATTTTTCAAGACGAGTAAGTGAGAGCTCTTTATCTTTAAGAGTCTCTATAAACCGCCGTTCTGGAAGCTTATCCTTGATATACTTCTCACCATTCTTATCCAGCATTACAACTTCCTTAAGTTCAGTATCAATATTTACAATGTCCTTGTTCTGCATCCACTGCAGAGCGCGCACAACTTCTATCTCTTTTAAGCCAGTAGCAGAAACAATCTGAGGAACAGTCTTAAATTTATCAAGAACAGGCAATACTTTGCGTTCAAGCGGGTGTAATGTTTCGGCTAGTTTTTTCAAGTCCATTATATCACAATAAAAGAAAAAAATAAAAGTTTATTTTTTTATGCCTTTCCAGGTCGTCTCAAACAAGCCCTCCATAGCTTTTGCGAAAAAAGGAGAATTCACCCAGATGCCAACATCATACGTAGGATGCACTTCTTTATCGTCAAGAACCATAAAGACTATCTCTTTACCGTCAACTATACAGAACCGTGCTTTAGAATCAATATTGCGGACATCTGCCACAGAAGAAATTTCACTAACAGATTTCTTTGTTTCTCTATTTAGGGGGGCTGCAATCTTTATCTTGACTCCTTTTTTCTTAAGTTTTTCAAAAACAGGTTTTAAACCTTCCACTTTTCGCATAAATCCCTGCGAAGTTGTCATAAGAGTAACAGATTTTTGAGCATTCTTTATGGTAAGCTCTAAATGATTATACAAATTATGCCTGCCTTTTATGCTGCCGCTTAAATCAGTAGGGTCAATAACCTCAATACCTTGCTTATGCAGTGACTGAAGCTCGCCAAGAACATCTGTAGTTTTTAGATCTTCAAGCCTTTTAACTTTCATAGTTGCCTCTTCGCGCATATTCTTTTTAACCCGCTCAATAACTTCAGTAGGCGGAACGGCGATATATTTGATAGGCTTACCTAACTTCATTATCACAAATCCCTTTTTTTCAAGACTTTCCAGAACGTCGTAACTTCTGGATCTAGGAACATTAGCAATATCAGAAAGTTCTCCTGCGGTTGCTACACCCCTAGACAATAGCGCTGCCCAAATTTTAACTTCATATAAATTAAGAGCAAAATACCGACGTAACTTGCTTAAAAATTCTTCTTTAACTATCATATCTACCTCCCCCCTTTTTTTGTTATTAACCTGAGGTAAAACTAAACCACTATTTATATGTTACGTTTTTGATGCACTACAAAGAGGGGATAATAATGCAAAACAAAAACCGTTAAATTTCGTTGTTATCCCAGAGTAAAGAAATAGCAGGGATATATATAAACATTTATGTCATCGAGAATAGATTTTGCTAATTATATTCGGCAGTTTAATAACTTAATTTGAACCGCAGCAATGCTGCAATGCCTCCAAGGCCCTCTAATTTTTTACCGCCAGCGTGCTCAACAGAAATTATGTGAATGCCTGCCCGATTCTTATCTGCAGATTTCATTATATCGTCTAACCGCGCAAACTTTTCTTCTTCCCGTAATTTCATTATCAAAGCATCTGTAACAAGCAAATCTTTAACTGCGCCAGAATTAACTGCCTGCTCAACTTCATCCAAACCATACGCCGCAAGACCTTGCTTAGATATTTCAGACAAGACCTGCTCAACTAAAGACAATTCCTCGCTAACTCTTTCTTCTTTCAAGGCTTTTTGAACTTCTTCGCGCTTTAAAACCTCTGTGATAGCAGACTCATCTGCAGAGGAACAAGAGGCAGGAACAATCTTCTTTTTTAGATCATCGTTCTTTAAAACCTTGAACAGCTCTTCTTTCCAAAACGCAGGACTTGCAAGAATAATCTTATCTAATTTAAAACGCTTATCATATTCTTCCAGCTGTTTTATTATCTGAGAATAAAAAGTAGCTTTAACAGGCTCGTCTACTGCTTTTTTAGCAACATCTCCTTTGATGTGTGTCAAAACCTCGTGACCAGCCCGCTTCATCAAAGCAAAAAAAGCATCTTCCCTGTCAAAAACACAAATCAAAATCTTAATATCAGATGCCTGTGCAGCGTCTTTTAACTGCTTAATCTGATAAGCAGGCCATTGTTCTTTAACCAGTGTAATTATCGTATCTTCCTCGATATTAAAGGTATGATAACTTCCTTTCTGAACATCTTCTGGGCCCTCTATAATTGTTCCAAGAACTCTCAGCCGATTTGTGGTCTTAGAAAACTCGACTTTTTCTACTTTTAGCACAATAAAAACAGATTTTCGTACAGCCTCTTTTTCAGCACTGCCTACCTTGATCTTACGGAGAGTCTTTCCTTTAACAATATCGCCTGCATCGATAATCTGGCTCAAATACCAAAGGTCATCGAGAGATTCAATCTTTATTTTTGCGTCTCCTTTCTTGAAATGGGAACTAATTATTTTCATAAACACATAAAAATCAAGCTAGCATTTAAAACTTACCCTGCCTGACTATATAGCGCAAAAAAAGAAAAACATTTATATATACTTTCGTCAGAGTATATAATATCATTAAAAAAAGGTGATTAGATGAAAAAAAGAGCAAGAGCACAACAAAGTGCTACTGCAGCATCACTAATAGGGATAATAACAATAATCTTAGTTTTCTATATATTGTTCTTGCCTCCATCAGCAAGAGAGGAACTGTTTGCAGAAGACAATTTCTCAGAAACAGGAGAAATTATGCAGAAACAATACTTGCTTAGAGCTCCAATAGGCAGAATGGATTATGTGGGAGACACTGAATTTGATCATTATATGCCAAACTTGTATCTACATGAATCTAAAAAAGCAGAGATACTTGCCAATATAAATTCATTCACAATACAGAAAACACTATACAAAACAGACCGAAAAGAACACACATTTGGTATAGCAGATCCTGCAAATACGCAAAATGTATTTTTAAGTTTTGCAGCGCCGCTTCGTAAAGGAATATTAAAAATAAAATTTAATGATTATGATATCTTTGAGGGCGAGGTAAGACAAAACAATCCTCCACCAATAACAATAAACAATAATTACCTAAAAGAAAAAAACACATTAGTGTTTTACTTAGAAGGATTTGGTATGCCTGCCCGACAGTATGAACTAAATGACATAAAAGTCGTAGGAGATGTGAAAGACATGAGCAAATTGGCAGGAAAAATATCTCTTCCAATAAGCCAAGAAGAATACAACAACTTTGAGAGAGCTTGGATGGATTTCTATCCATTATGCGACCAATTCAAGGTAGGTGTCATGGACATATACATAAACAAAAGAAATGTTTTCTCAGGAGTTCCAGAGTGTGACAGCTTAAACAGAAAAGATTTATACAAAGAAGACCTGCAGATAGGCAAAAATGAAGTAGAAATAATATTATCTTCTGGAAGCGCGTCAATAGAACAGATGAGAATAAAAACCATGCTGGACACAACAAAAAGCTTTGCAGATTACTTTATAGTAGACAACAAATTATATACTACTATAATTGACAATTTGAATGACGTTAGACTCACAATCAAATTTATAGATGACAACAAACTAAAAAACGCAAGACTAAATATCAACGGAAGACTGTATATGATAGACCAAAGAACTCCAACATACACAGTAGACATATCTGATGTTATTGAAGAAGAAAACAACTACATTGAACTGACTCCGCTGACAGCACTCAACATAATCAAGTTAGAAATAACTGCTGAATGAAATGACATCAAATACCGCAACCATAAGAAGTTTTTTTGCAGGATGGGGCAGCATAATCCTGGTAGGTTTTATTCACCTTCTTGATGTTTTTACAAGATACCGCGGAGGCGGAATTAATTTCTATACCTGGACAATATTTTTCGTAATATACGCTATAATCGCACTAAGATTCCGGCAGAGATACCGTGATGACTGGAGGGCAATAATAGTCTGTTTTGCCTTGAGTGCGCTTGTGATGCCACTGGCATATATGTGGATAGGAAACTCATATGCTTTTGGAGGCATGCTGATGGTGTTTAATCCAGTCTGGATAATTTATCTTTTATTCTGGCATGAACAAGACTATCCGCGAATGAGCTTTCTATATATGGTATTCTGGATAGCCCTGCTTGCTTTCTCATTCATGCCAATGGTACAAGATTATGCAGGAGACCAAGGGTATATGATACCTAATGTCTCGCCAGCAACTGCGATAAGTTATATGACTAGCTCTGTGGTTCAAGGATGGTTTGCGTTCACAGAAGCCATAGTTGGAATTCAAGAAACTGTTGTAAAAGAAACTACGCGAAGCATAAAAATTGCCTCGGGAGACTATTACACTGGGGAAGTGGATAAAGGAGCGGAAAAAATGCTAGGTGTATTTTTAGAACCTCTAAAAGCTGCACAACCTAAGTTCTATGCCGGCGACCCTGTCACAGTGTACTCTACACTTCGAGCAGAGACAATTGCAGAACCACTTACAATACAGCTAAAGTGCGTTGCAGAGGGGAAAGGCAAGGCAATAGCTGCAAATAAAATAATACCAGATGACAAATTCAAAGTAGAGACGCTTGAAGAAGCAGCAATAGACTGCATATTTGACAACTTAAATGCAGAACACTACACATTCAAACTAACCGCAGACTTCACATTCTCAACAAGAGCGTATCAAAGAGCATATTTAATTGAAAAAGATTTGCTTAGAGAATACCGCCGAGAAAATATAGATCCATTAGAAGATTTCCCAGACAAAAAGCCATCAACAGTATATACCCAAGGGCCAATAATGATTGGTATTGGGCAGGATGTTGCGACACAACCAGTAGGAATCTATGGGCCTGCATCAGGCATAGAGCAAGGACCTACATTGGGTGTGACAATAGATAATGTATGGCTGGGCAAACTCACAAAATTAAAAAACCTCGTTCTCTTTGTACCAAAGGGTATTGAGGTGACAGACATAAACGGAATATCTGTAGAAGCAACTATTTGCGAGAAGCTATTAGATGCAGATGCTGCAGTGTGTGATGATGCCATAGTAAACGCATATACTGTTCCAGAATCGGAATTGAACAAGATAAACAAAGAAAAAGACATAATTGCTTACACTTTCAGGGCGCACACCAAAATATCAGATTATAATGCATTAATGGGTCAAGACACTATTGCCATAAAGAACTTCAAAGTGTCTGCAAAGTATGAATACAGCTACTCGACACAGAGGGCGATGTCTGTAGAGAGTGAGCGAGAATAAAATGAAAAAAATAATTTTATGCATGATGCTTGCAATATTTCTTTCTAGCTGCGGATATATTACAACAAAAGAACAAATCAAAATACCTGAAGTTCACAAAGGAACACAAGGAGCAGTTCTTACTTTTTTAAAAGATATGCCGCCATCAGAACTATATGAAGACAGATCTTTTGAGGCTGGAATAAAAATACAGAACAAGGGCGCAACAGACATACGAAGAGGAATGCTTGCAATCGGGGTAGAGGAACAACAAATCATCACAGATGGTTCTGCAGATGAACGCTTTGACTTAGATGGAAAATCAGTTTTTAATCCAGCAGGCTCGCAAGACATACTAAGATTCAAAATAAAAACACGCACGCTAGGGCCGCAACTTGAACATTATCCGACAGAAATAACTGCAACAGCATGCTATCAATACAAAACAGAAGCAACAGCATTAATGTGCATAGATCCAGACTTAACAGGAATGGTAAAAACAAAACCTTGCGTAGTCAGAAAACAAACCTTCTCAGGAGGGCAGGGGGCGCCAGTAGCAGTATCGTCTGTAGAGCCAAAAATGCTATTCCATGAAGATGCTGCAAAAATACAGCCAGAATTCTACATCACACTACAAAATGTAGGCCAAGGCGATGCAATGATGAAAGATAAAGTATATGACGCATGCACTGGCAAATCACTAGGAACAGAGAGTTGGAACATAGTAGAATTAAATGCGCATTTATCAGAAACTCCTCTAAAATGCAGACCAGAAAAAATAAAACTAACCAGAGAGACAAGAGTGGTGTGCACACTTGAAGAAGGAATAGATAAATCACAAGGGGCGTACACTGCGCCGCTATCAATTGAAGTAAACTACGGCTACAGAGATAGAATAGTGAAAAAAATCGAGATAAAGAAAATAACAGCAAAAAATATATAAAAACAAAAAATAAACACAATAAAAATGAGAAAAACAATCATTATCACATTATTGATTCTGGCTATATTCACAAGTGCATGTAATGGAATTGGACAGCAAGGCAAAGAGACAGATTTAACAACAAACTACAGAACAGGCTCGCAAGGACTTACACTAAGATTTGCTCCAAACCTGCCTCCAACAAGATTATTTGATACAGAACCATTTAATGCATTAATAGAGGTAGAAAACAGAGGAGCATACACAGTAGGAGGAGCTAATGACAGAATATACTTATCTGGATTTGACCCATCAATAATCACAGGCGTACTAGAGTGGGGAGTAGAAATCCCGCATGTTCAAGGCAAAACACAATTTGTTACACAGGGAGGAATGGATGTGGTGAGCTTTAAAGGAACAATCGCGCCATTAAGCCCAAGAAATATAGACAAATATCCTGTAAGACTCTTGGCAACAGCA
>Ga0180432_10003848_pt1 | contig 21066 bp, 18 predicted proteins | sample SS_ome_10_FD_132414 | JGI IMG/M metagenome (GOLD analysis project Ga0180432, IMG submission 132414) | Hypersaline lake sediment archaeal communities from the Salton Sea, California, USA - SS_1_MS_2 metaG | ecosystem: Environmental > Aquatic > Non-marine Saline and Alkaline > Hypersaline >...
GCGCCGCCGCGGTGCGCTGCGAGACATGGACGACATAACCAAGCCCCGCGACATCGATCAGCACCTGGTCGGGGCCGCGGTGCAGGATGATGCCGGCGACGCGGCCGATCATGCCCGGCCCCCGGCGGCGGCGAGCGCGCGGGCGAAGCGCCCCGCACCCTGGATGTGATGGGCATGGCAGATCGCGATAGCCAACGCATCAGCCGCGTCGGCCCCGGCCAGCGCGATGCCGGGCAGCTGGTGACGCACCATGTGCTCCACCTGCCGCTTGTCGGCATGGCCGACGCCGACGACGGCCTTCTTGACCGCGTTCGGCGCGTATTCACCCACCTCCAGCCCCGCCTGCGCCAACGCCAGCAGCGCCACGCCGCGGGCCTGGCCCAGCTTCAGCGTGCCGGCACCGTCCTTGTTGACGAAGGTCTGTTCGATCGCGGCCTCGACGGGCGCGTGTTCGGCCAGCAGCGCGGCAAGGCCCGCGTGCAGCTCGCACAGGCGGCGCGGCAGGTCGCCGGGCCCGACCGTGCGCAGGATGCCGTTCGCGACATGCCGGATGCGCGGGCCGGCCACCTCGATCACGCCCCAGCCGAGGTTCGACAACCCCGGATCGATTCCCATCACCCGCATCTGCCGTCGTCCTGCCCTGGCCCCGTAAGGCGCGCACCGTTCTTGCCGCGGGCGCGCTGTGTCTTTCCTGCACCACTAGCACGAAAAGCGAACATCCGCCAGCGCGAATGCCGGCGCGCGCCGGCTCACGGCGGCGTGTATGGCGCGGCCCGAAATCGCCTTCGCATGTGCGAAAAACGACATCCGCAGACGCCGGTTAACCGCTTTTTATCAAACGGCTTTTCCGGATATCGCTGCCATGCGGAAAACGCATGGCGGGCCTGCTTTGGCGTGGCTTGCCCGCGAAAACCGCCCATCCTATGTGCGCGGTCATGATGCAGTGCCCGCGAACCGGGCAGTTTATGAAGGACAAGAACAATGACCGTGATGGACACCACCCGCGCCCTGCCCGCCGTCGGCACCGGCCTGTTCGGCCGCATCGTGGCCGCCGTCCAGGCATGGAACGACGCCCGCGTGACGCGCAACGCGCTCGCCGCCCTGTCGGATCGCGAACTCGACGACATCGGCCTGTGCCGGGGCGACATCGAGCGGATCGCCGCGCGCGCCTGAGCCGCCCGACGAAGCGGATGAAGGGCTGCGCCGGACACCCGGCGCAGCCCTTTTGCGTTGCCGCACCGGCCGGGGCCGGCGCGGCTCAGTTCGCGAATTCGTGGGCCAGCGCGCGCGTGACGTCCGACAGCTTGACGGTCAGCGGATCGGCCGCCAGCACCCAGGCGCCGAGCCGGTCGACGGCATCGCCCTCGGCCAGAAGCGAGATCTTGTGATCATAGCTTTCCGGGCCGACATTGGCATGCACCACGGCCTTCATCGCGAGGATCGCGGCCAGCACCATGCCGACCGGGGCGATCCAGCGACCGGTCGCGGCGCCGGCCTTGCGCCGCCGCGCGGCGGGCTCGCCCCCGCGCCCTCCTTCGATGCGCGAGACACGTCCGTAAAACTCTTCCCTTTGCAGATCCACGGCACACTCCCGAGACTTGTTCCATACCTATGGATGTCGAGAATTCGTTGGGAATGTGGCCAAAAGATGGCACGGTTCCGGGCCGGAAACACTAGCCGCGCAAGAGCGTCAATGTCGTCCATTCGCCGATCTCCCCGGCCTCGGACAGCGTGAACCCGGCAGACTCGTAGGCCGCGCGCACATCCGGCGATTGTGTCGTCAGCAGGCCCGAGAGAATCACCTGCCCGCCCGGCGCGACATGGGCGGCCATGTCCGGGGCGAGATCGATCAGCGGCCCCTTCAGGATATTGGCGAAAACAAGGCCGAGGGGCGCGGCGGCCCGCAGGCCGGGATGATCGAATCCGGCAGCTTCAAGGCAGTCGATCCGCCCCGAAAGCCCGTTCAGCGCGACATTCGCGGCCGCCGTCTCGACCGCGACGGCGTCGATGTCGGAGGCGAGGATCGGGATCCCCGGCCAGACCTTCGCCGCCGCCATCGCCAGCACGGCGGTGCCGCAGCCGATATCGGCGACCGAGGCCGGCCGAACGCCGGCTGCGAGCAGCCGGTCAAGCGCGCGCAGGCAGCCCTGCGTGGTCGCGTGGTGACCGGTGCCGAAGGCCATCGCCGCATCGATCATCAGCCCGATCCGGCCCTCGGGCAGCCGATCCGCGTCATGGCTGCCGTAGACGAAGAAGCGCCCGGCCTCCACCGGGTGCAACTCGCGCCGGACATGGGCGACCCAGTCGGTTTCGGGCAGTTCCGAAACGGTGAAGGGGGCCGCGCCATAGGCCGCGGCCAGAAGCGCCAGCGCGGTGGCGTCCGGCGCGGCGGCGAAATAGCCGCCAACCTCCCAGCGCCCCGATCCGTCCTCGATCTCGAACACGCCGACACCGTCGGGCGCGGGATCGAGCCGTTCCATGGCTTCGCCGAGCGCCTGGGCGGGCGCCTCGCCGGACAGGGTGGTCAGGGCGGTGAAGGTCGGCATCGGTGATCCCCCGGCAGGCGCAACGCGCCGGGCCTAGGCCCGGTGGCCGCGCCCGTCAAGCGGGGATGGCGCGCGATCAGGCGGTCAGGCCGACCGGGCAGGTCACCCCGGTGCCGCCGACGCCGCAATAGCCGCCCGGGGTCTTCGCCAGATACTGCTGGTGATAATCCTCGGCGAAGTAGAAGACCGGCGCGGGGCGGATCTCCGTCGTGATCGCGCCGTAGCCCGCCGCCGTCAGCCGTTCCTGGTAGGCCGCGCGGCTGGCCTCCGCCGCCTCCTTCTGGGCCTCGGTATAGATGTAGATGCCCGACCGGTACTGCGTGCCCACGTCATTGCCCTGCCGCATGCCCTGCGTCGGATCGTGGTTTTCCCAGAACAGTCGCAGCAGCTCGTCGTAGGAGATCACGGCGGGATCGTGGATCAGCCGGACGACCTCGTTGTGGCCGGTCATCCCGCTGCAGACCTCGCGGTAGGTCGGGTTCGGGGTCAGCCCGCCGGCATAACCCACCATCGTCAGCCACACGCCCTCGCGTTCCCAGAACTTGCGCTCCACGCCCCAGAAACAGCCCATGCCGAACATCGCCTCCGCCATGCCCTCGGGTACCGGCGACGCCAGCGGCCGGCCGGTCAGGAAATGGCTGTCGGCGGTGGGGATCGGGTCGCCCCGGCCGGGCAGGGCCTCGCCCGGTTCGGGGATCCGGGGCTTGCGGTTGAACAGACTGGACAGCATCGCGCGCTCCTGCTTCGGGGTCATTCGGCGGCGGCGGGCAGCGCCCTGTCGCGCCCCCGCCGCAATGCCTGGATATAGCGCCAGGCCAGCCATGCGGCCAGTGCGCCGGCGACCACGTTCACGAGAGCCTGCGCCCAGATCACCCCCGGCCCGGCGAAGGCCGCGCCGAGGACAAGCGCCGCGGGATACATCATCACCCCGTCGCGCAGCCAGTTCGCCGCGGTCGACCACAAGGGCCGGCCGAGGTTGTTGAAGCTGGCGTTCGCGACAAAGAGCGCGCCGGTGAAGATGAACGATCCGGCGGCGTAATGCGTGAAGGTTCGCACCACCGCCGCACCCGCGTCCGACAGGCCGAAGGACACGGCGATCCGGTCGCCCAGCAGCGCCATCGCCGCCCAGACCAGAAGCGTGTAGATCAGGCAGTAGAGCAGCGCCGCGCCAAAGGCCTTCGCCACACGGTCGTGGCGTTCGGCGCCGTGGTTCTGGCCGATGATCCCGCCGATCGCGCCCGACAGCGCGAAGATGCCGCCGAAGGCGAGGATCGTCAGCCGCATCACCACGCCCCAGCCGGCGACCGCGCTTTCGCCGTGCTCCGCCATCGCGCGGGTCAGCAGCCAGTTGCCGAACGGGGTGGACAGCTGCGTCGCGATCGCCGGCAGCACGATGCCGAAGAACGGCCGCGCCACCGCCGCCGCCTCGTCCAGCCGCGGCCGGGCCAGCATGTCATGCACCACGATGACGAAGCGCAACCCCGCAATCGTCATCGCCAGCCGCGCCACCGCCATCGAGATCGCCGCGCCCTCGATCCCCCAGCCGGCCCAGACGATCAGCACCGGGTCCAGCACCGCCGCCACCGCGCCCGCGACCATCGTCACCGACATCGACCGCCAGGCATCGCCCACCGCGCGCAGCACCGCCGAGGCGACCATGCCCAGCGCCAGCAGCGGCAGCGACGGCAGCGTGATCGCCAGGAACCGCGCGCCCTCCTCCAGCGCCGCGCCCTCGGCGCCGCCGAAGGCGAGAATCTCGTGGCGCCAGACGAAGACCGCGGCAGCGACCACGGCCTGCACCGCGAAGGTCATCACCAGCGCCGCCGAGGCGATCCGCCGCGCCCGCGCCCGGTCGCCCTGCCCCAGCGCCCGCGCCACCAGCGCCACCGCGCCGATCATCATCCCGATCGCGATCGAGATCACCGCGAATTGCAGGGTACCGGCGAAGCCGAGCGCGGCGATCAGCACCTCCTCGCCCAGCCGGCTGACCCACCACAGCGCGAGGAAATCGACAAGGAAGGTGAAGCCCAGCCCCGCCGTGCCCGACAGCGCCATCACCGTGACATGCCGCATCAGGCTGCCGTCGAGAAAGACCGCGTCGGGCCGGCGTGTCATTCCGCCGCCACCGGCAGCCGGCCGCGGGCCAGGATCGTCTCGTGCCCCGGTTCGGGATGGCGCGGGATCAGCAGCGCCAGCATCAGCGACACCAGCGCCATGCCCGCCGCCAGCGCGAATACAGATTGCGGCGCGGTCACCCACAGGTAGCCCAGCGCCGCGGGCAGGGCCACCGCGGCGATATGGTTGATCGTGAAGGCGACCGCCGCGGTCGGCGCGATGTCGCCGGGATCGGCGATCTTCTGGAAATAGGTCTTCAGCGCGAAGGCCAGCGCGAACAGCAGGTGGTCGATCACGTAAAGCGCGCTGGCCAGGATCACGCCCCAGCCGAACCAGTAAAGCCCGCCATAGGCCAGGAACACCAGGGCGAGACCGGTGTATTCGAAGATCAGCGCCCGGCGTTCGCCCCACCGCGCGACGGCCCGGCCCATGAACGGCGCGGCGATCATGTTGGCGACGAAGTTGATCATGAAAAGCGCGGTGACCTCGTGCACCTCGAAGCCGAACCGCTCGACCATCATGAAGGCCGCGAAGACGACGAAGATCTGCCGCCGCGCGCCCGACATGAACTGCAACGCGTAGTAAAGCCAGTAGCGCCGGCGCAGCACGAAGCGTTTGAGCTGCGGCTCCGGCGCCTCGAACTGCGGATAGGCCAGCATCGCGAAGACGGCGATCGCCAGCGTGGTGCCGCCGGCAATCCCGTAGACGAGGCCATAGGACAGCTCGAAGCTCTTCCAGGTGACCACCAGAAGACCGTAGGCCACCAGCGAGGCGCCCGACCCGATCGCGACCAGCCAGCCCAGAAGTTGCGGCGCGCGCGCCTTCTCGATCCACTGCAGTTGCAGCGACTGGTTGACCGTCTCGTAGTAGTGAAAGCCGATCGAGGCGATCATCGTCGTGGCCAGAAGCCCGCCGAAGGACGGGAACATCGCCGTCACCGCCGTCGCCGCGCCCAGCGTGGCCAGCATCACGAGGCCGAGCACCTGTTCGCGCATCAGCCACAGGATCGCGATCACGCCGACGGCGAGGAAGCCGGGAATCTCGCGCACCGTGTGCAGCCAGCCGATCTCCACCCCGGTGAAGCCCGCCGCCTCGATGACGAAGTTGTTCAGAAGCGCCGACCAGGTCGCGAAGGCGATCGGCATCCCCGCCGCCATCAGCACCAGAAGCGCCACCGGCCGGCGCCAGACCGGCAGGTGCCGGGCCTCGGCAAGCGGGACGGGATCGCGGCGAGACGTCATGCGTCTGCAATACGCCGGTTTCGCCGGCTTGGCGAGGGCCGTGCCGCAGGGCTGATCTGGATCAATGCACAGATCGAGCGCGCATGGCATCGGCAATGAACTGTTCCGGACGGAGGGCGCCATGGACATCCTGACCATCGTGGAGACGCTGGGCGAGGGCCCGACGGCGATCCTGTTCGGGCTTCTGACCGGCGTGATCTTCGGCGTCGCGGCGCAACGGTCGCGGTTCTGCCTGCGCGCGGCGACGGTGGAATTCGCCCGCGGCCAGCTGGGCACCCGCGTCGCGGTCTGGTTCCTGACGTTTTCCACCGCATTGGTCTGGGTGCAGGCGGCCGCGCTGTCGGGCCTGTTTCGCGCCGACGACGCGCGGATGATGGCGGTGACCGGATCGTGGTCCGGCGCGATCGTCGGCGGGCTGATGTTCGGCGTTGGCATGGTGCTGGCGCGCGGCTGTTCCGGCCGGCTTCTGGTGCTGGCGGCGACCGGCAACCTGCGCTCGCTGGTCTCCGGCCTGATCTTCGCGGTCGTCGCGCAGATGAGCCTGAAGGGCGCGCTGGCGCCGGCGCGCGACTGGATCGCCGGGCTGTGGCGCACCGAGGGCGGGCGCAACATGGACCTGCTCGACTCCCTGCGCCTGCCCGAGGAAACCGGCCTTGTGATGGGGCTGGCCTTCGCGGTGCTGGCACTGGTGCTGGCGCGGCGCAACCGGGTCGGGCCGCGGATCCTGTTCTTCGGCGCCGGCGTGGGCTTTGCCGTCGCCGTCGGCTGGGTGCTGACCTGGGGGCTTGCGCAGGTCAGCTTCGAACCGGTCACCGTGACCTCGGCCACCTTCACGGGCCCCTCGGCCAAGACGCTGATGGCCTTCCTCGAACCCGACCCCGGCTTCGATTTCGACCTCGGGCTGGTGCCCGGCGTGTTCCTCGGCGCCTTCCTGGCCGCCGCCTGGGCGCGCGAGCTGAAGTTCCAGGGCTTCGAGGGCGAAGGCAGCATGCGCCGCGCGATGACCGGCGCGGTGCTGATGGGCTTCGGCGGGATGCTGGCCGGCGGCTGCGCGATCGGCGCGGGCGTTTCCGGCGGGTCGATCTTTGTCGGCACCGCCTGGCTGGCGCTGTTCTGCATGTGGATCGGCGCGATGATCACCGATGTCCTCGTCGACCAGGAGCGCGGCGGGGCGGTGACGGCCTGATCGATCCGCAAGGGACGAAAACCTTTCGACCGAAAGGTTTTCCCGCGCCCGGGCAACCCACTTCGTTCCCGATCCGCCAAAATCCTTCGTCCGAAGGATTTTGGCGCGCGCGGCGGCCCCAAGATCGTTCGTCCGAACGATCTTGGGGCAGGCCGGCCAAGGTTTTTCGGACGAAAAACCTTGGCCTTGGTCGCACTCAGAAAAAGCTCTGCGGGTCGATGTCGATCGTCAGCCGCAGGTTGCCGGGCGGTTTCACCTGGCCCACCCAGTCGCTCAGCGCGGCCTGCAAGGGCGCGGCCTTGTCGGCCTTGACCAGCAGCCGCACCCGGTGCCGGCCGCGCACCCGCGCGATCGGCGCCGGCGCCGGGCCGAAGACCTGCGCGCCGATCCGCCTGAGCGGCGCGTCGGCGCGGGCCAGCGCCTGCCCGAGGTCATAGGCGGCCTTCATGTCCGGCGAGGACAGGATGATCCCGGCCAGCCGGCCGTAGGGCGGCATCCCGGCCGCCCGGCGCTCCTCCGCCTCGGCGCGCCAGAACGCCTCTTCGTCGCCGCCGAGGATCGCGCGGATCACCGGATGGTCGGGCTGGTAGGTCTGCAGCAGCGCGAGCCCCGGCCGCTCCCCCCGCCCGGCCCGGCCGGCCACCTGGCGCATCAGCTGGAACGTCCGCTCCGCCGCGCGCAGGTCGGAGCCTTGCAGCCCGAGATCGGCGTCGATCACGCCCACCAGCGTCAAGAGCGGGAAATTGTGGCCCTTGGCGACAAGCTGGGTGCCGATCACGATATCGGCCCCGCCCGCCGCGATCTCCGCGACCTTGGCCTTGAGCGCGCGGGCCGAGGCGAACAGGTCGGAGGACAGCACCGCCACCCGCGCCTCGGGAAACCGCGCCGCCACCTCTTCGCCCAGCCGTTCCACCCCCGGCCCCACCGGCGCCAGCCGGCCCGCCACCCCGCAGGAGGGGCAGGTCTCCGGCATCGGCTTTGTCTCGCCGCACTGGTGGCAGACGAGGCGCTTCTGAAACCGGTGCTCGACCATCCGCGCGTCGCAGTGTTCGCAGCCGATCTGGTGGCCGCAGGCCCGGCAGATCGTGACCGGCGCGTAGCCACGGCGGTTGAGAAACAGCAGCGCCTGTTCGCCCCGTTCCAGTCGCGCGGCGACCTCGGCGGCCATGACCGAGCCGATCCAGCGGTCGGCGGGCAGCCGTTCCTCGCGCATGTCGACGGCGCGCATCTGCGGCATCTCGGCGGCGCCGAACCGGGCGGGCAGGTCGATCCGGTCGTATTTCCCGGCCTCGGCATTGGCCCAGCTTTCCAGGCAGGGCGTGGCCGAGGCCAGCACCACCCGCGCCCCGGCCATCGCGGCGCGCAGCACCGCCATGTCGCGCGCGTTGTAAAGCACCCCGTCCTCCTGCTTGTAGGAGGCGTCGTGTTCCTCGTCGACGACGATCAGCCCAAGGTCGCGGAACGGCAGGAACAGCGCCGATCGCGCGCCCACGACCAGCCCCGCCGCGCCCTCGGCCGCCATGTGCCACAGCCGCCGCCGTTCGGTCTGGGTGATGCCGGAATGCCATTCCGCCGGTCGCGCGCCGAAGCGCTGTTCCACCCGCGTCAGGAATTCCGCCGTCAGCGCGATCTCGGGCAGAAGCACCAGCGCCTGCCGGCCGCGGCGCAGGCATTCGGCCACCGCCTCGAGGTAGACCTCGGTCTTGCCCGAACCGGTGACGCCCTTCAGCAGCGTCGTGCCGTAACCCTCCGTCGCCATCGCGGCGCGCAGCCGCGCCGCCGCCGCGGCCTGGTCGGGCGACAGCGCCTTGCCCGGCCGGCCGGGATCGAGCGCGGGATAGGGCAGGTCGCGCGGCGCCTCGACCTCGTCGAGCGCGCCCTGCGCGACAAGTCCCTTGACCACGCCGGCCGACACGCCCGCCGCCGCCGCCAGTTCGCCCAGCGTCAGCGCGGCGCCGCCATAGTCGGCCAGCGTGGCCAGCACCCGGCCGCGCGCCTCGGTCATCCGGTCGGGTATGCCCGCGCCGCGGCGATAGATCCGGCGCAGGGCGGGCGGCGCGCCGATCCCCGGCGCGCGCAGCGCCAGCCGCACCATCGATGGCAGCGGCGTCAGCGTGTAGGCCGCGGCCCGGTCGAGGAACTGGCGCAACTCCTCGCGCAGCGGCGGCGCCTCCAGCACCCGGCCGATCGGCCTGATCTTCGCGGCATCGAACCCGCCCGCCCCGGGCCCCCAGACCACGCCGGTCACCCGGCGCGGGCCCAGCGGCACCTCGACCACCGCACCGGTGGCGACGCCGCCCTCGGGCACGCGATAGTCCAGCAGCCGGTCGAGCGGGCCGGGCACCGCGACGGCCACCAGCGCACCCTCCGCATGATCCGCCGGGCCGGTCACGCCGCGCCCCGAAGGGGTTCCGGCGCGCGCGCGCTTGCGCTAGAAAGCCGCCGAACGCCGCCAGCCGGCCAGCACGGGACACGCGCCATGAAATTCTTCGTCGACACCGCCGATACCGCCGCCATCCGCGAGCTTGCCGATCTGGGCATGGTCGACGGGGTGACGACCAATCCCTCGCTGATCCTGAAATCGGGCCGCGACATCGTCGAGGTCACGAAGGAGATCTGCGACATGGTCTCTGGCCCCGTTTCCGCCGAAGTCGTCGCGACCGAGGCGCCGCAGATGATCGCCGAAGGCCTGAAGCTGGCCAAGATCGCCCCGAACATCGCGATCAAGGTGCCGCTGACCTGGGACGGCCTGACCGCCTGCAAGGCTTTGACATCCGAAGGCCACATGGTCAACGTCACGCTGTGCTTCTCGGCGGCGCAGGCGATCCTGGCCGCGAAGGCCGGCGCGAGCTTCATCTCGCCCTTCATCGGGCGGCTCGACGACATCCATATCGACGGGATGGAACTGATCGACGACATCCGCACCATCTACGACAATTACGACTACGAAACCGAGATCCTCGCGGCCTCGATCCGCTCGGTCAACCACGTGGTCGAGGCCGGCCGGATCGGCGCCGACATCGTGACCGCGCCGCCCGCGGTGATCAAGGCGATGGCCGGCCACCCGCTGACCGACAAGGGGCTTGACCAGTTCCTCAAGGACTGGGCGAAGACCGGCCAGAGCATCGGCTGAGGCGAAACACCCTCGCGAAACCCGGGCGGGCATGGCATGATCGGCGAAAAATGACGCAAGGGGCAGGCATGGCGGAACCGGCACTCGTGGCGGCGCTGCGCGAGAAGATCATCGCGCAGCCCGAGATGATCCTCGAAGATCGCGACCTGATGCGCGCGCTGATCGCGGCGAACGAACGGCGGATGGGCGACAATGTCGTCGATCTGCGCGGCATCGCGATGGAACGGCTGGAGGCGCGGCTCGACCAGCTGGAGGATACCCACCGCTCGGTCATCGCGGCGGCCTTTGACAACCTCGCGGGGATGAACCAGATCCACCGCGCGATCCTGCGGCTGCTGGAGGCGGCGGAGTTCGAGGACTTCCTGCACGACCTCGGCGGCGCGGTGGCCGATATCCTGCGGCTCGACGCGCTCAAGCTGGTGCTGGAAACCCACGAGACGGCCGAAGACCCGGCGCTGCGGCGGCTGGGGCAGGTGCTGTGCGTTGCCGAACCCGGTTTCGTCGATGCCTACATGCTGGGCGGTCGCACCGGGGCCCGCCCGGTGGTGCTGCGCCCCTGCCCGGCCGAGGCCGAACCGCTGTTCGGCGCCGAGGCCGATATCCGCTCGGAGGCGCTGATGCGGCTCGACTTCGGGCCGGGGCGACTGCCGGGCATGCTGGCGATGGGCGCGACGGAGGCCGGCCAGTTCCAGCCCGGGCAGGGCACTGACCTGCTGGCCTTCTTCGCCGGTGTCTTCGAACGCGCGATGCGGCGCTGGCTGGCGTGAGCGTCGGGCTGTCCCCCGCCCTGCGCGACGCGCTGGAACGCTGGGGCGACCATCTGCGCGCGATCGAGGGCCGGGCACCCGCGACGCTTCGGGCCTACATCGCCGACGTGACCGGCTTTCTGGCATTTCTCGCCGAACATCGCGGCGGCGTCGCCACCCCGGCGGCGCTGGCCGATCTCGGCGCTTCCGACCTGCGCGCCTGGGCGGCGGCGGAGCGCGCCGGCGGGCTGTCGGCCCGGTCGCTGGCGCGACGGCTGTCGGCGGTGAAATCCTTTCTGCGCTGGGTCGCCGACCGGCAGGGCTTCGACGCGACGGCGGCGCTGTCGGCGCGCGGGCCGAAATACCGCCGCAGGCTGCCCCGGCCGCTGCCGAAGGAGGCCGCGCGCGCGATGATCGGCGCGGTGGCCGAACAGGCGCGGCAGGACTGGATCGCGGCGCGCGACGCCGCCGTGGTGACGCTGCTTTACGGATCGGGCCTTCGGATCTCCGAGGCGCTGGGCCTGACCGGCCGGCAGGCTGACCTGCCCGAGGTTCTGGTGATCCGCGGCAAGGGCGGCAAGGAGCGCATCGTGCCGGTGCTGCCGGCGGCGCGCCGCGCGGTGGCCGACTATGTCGCGCTGTGCCCCTGGCCGGTGGCGGCGGAACCGGCCGGGCCGCTGTTTCGCGGCGCGCGCGGCGGCGCGCTCAATCCCCGGCAGGTCGCGCTGGCGATGGAAAAGGCGCGCGCCGGCCTCGGCCTGCCGGCATCGGCCACGCCGCATGCGATGCGCCATTCCTTCGCCACCCACCTGCTGGAGGCCGGCGGCGACCTGCGCGCGATCCAGGAACTGCTGGGCCATGCCTCGCTGTCGACCACGCAGGCCTACACGGCGGTGGACGGCGCGCGGCTGATGGAGGTCTACGCGGCCGCGCATCCCCGCGCCTGACCGGCTTTGCCGTTGCGCGGCGGCACGGCTTGCGGCAAGAGGGGGCAATGTCTGTGCGCTACAAGGCTCTCGGCGTCCACCTGCTGACCGCGACCGGCGCGGTCCTGTCGATGCTGGCGATGCTGGCCGCTGTCGAGGAACAGTGGAGCCTGATGTTCCTGTGGCTGGTGGTGGCGCTGGTGGTCGACGGGGTCGACGGGCCGCTGGCGCGGCGCTACGCCGTCAAGGTCAACTGGCCCGCCTATGACGGCGTGCTGATGGACCTGATCATCGACTATCTCACCTATGTCTTCATCCCGGCCTTCGCGCTGTTCAAGTCCGATCTGCTGACCGGCTGGACCGGCTGGATCGCGATCATCGTGATCGTCTACGGCAGCGTGATCTATTTCGCCGACACCCGAATGAAGACCGAGGACAATTCCTTCGCGGGCTTCCCCGGCTGCTGGAACATGGTGGTGCTGGTGCTGTTCGCGCTGAAGCCCTCGGAATGGGTGACGCTGGCGATCGTGGTGGCGCTGACGGCGGCGATGTTTTCCGGCATCAAGTTCGTCCACCCGGTGCGAACCGATCGCTGGCGGGCGCTGTCGCTGCCGATGGCGCTGGCCTGGACGGGGTTTGCCGGCTGGGCGGCCTGGGTCGATTTCGATCCGCAAAGCTGGGCGCACTGGGGGCTTGTCGTGACCTCGGTCTACCTGCTCTTCGCCGGCGCGGTGCAGCAGGTCATCCCCGCCCGCGCAGCCTGAGCCGGATCGGCCCGCGTGCGGCCACCGGATCGACGGGCCGGCCGCGCTGCACCGCCTCGATTTCGGCCATCGTGGCCGCGACCCGGCGGACATCGGGCATCAGCGCGCGCCAGCCGGGGCCGAAGCGGCGCGCGACCTCGGAGGGGCACAGGCTGGCCCCAGCCCCGCGCCGGAGCGCGAGGTCGAGTATCGCGGCGCGGAGCGCGGCCTCAGAGCGCCGCGTCACAGCGCTTGCAGGTCGCCGGATGCGCGTGGCTGCCGACATCGGGCAGGATCTTCCAGCAGCGTTCGCATTTCGCGCCTTCCGCCTTCTCGAAGACGACGCCGACGCCCGGAACCTCCGGCAGGCGATAGGCCTCGTTCGGCGAGGGGTCGGCGGTGACGACCACGGCCGAGGTGATGCAGACATCCTCGAACGGCACGCTTTTCAGCGCCGCCAGAACCCCGCCATCCTCGACATGGACGACCGGCGCGGCCTCGAGGCTGGCGCCGATGACCTTCGCCGTGCGCTGCACCTCCAGCGCGGCGGTGACGACCCGGCGCACCCGGCGCACCGCCTCCCACTTCGCCGCCAGCGGCTCGTCCAGCCAGTCGGCCGGGGTTTCGGGCATGTCGTGCAGGTGCACGCTGTCCTCCGCGCCGGGGAAGCGCGACAGCCACACATCCTCCATCGTGAAGACGAGGATCGGGGCCAGCCATGTCGTCAGCCGGTGGAACAACAGATCCAGCACCGTGCGCGCGGCGCGACGGCGCAGGCTGTCCTTCGGGTCGCAATAGAGCGCATCCTTGCGGATGTCGAAGTAGAAGGCCGACAGGTCGGTGGTGGCGAAGGCGAAGACCGCCTGCCAGACATCCTGGAAATCGTAGGCCGCGTAGCCCTTGCGGACCCGGTGGTCAAGCTCGGCCATCCGGTGCAGCACCCAGCGTTCCAGTTCCGGCATCTCGGCGGGATCGACGCGCTCGGCCGCGTCCCAGCCCGACAGGTTGCCCAGCAGGAAGCGCATGGTGTTCCTGAGCCGCCGGTAGCTGTCGGCGGTGCCCTTGAGGATTTCCGGGCCGATCCGCTGGTCGACCGTGTAGTCCGACTGCGCCACCCACAGCCGCAGGATGTCGGCGCCGTATTGCGCGATCACCTCTTGCGGCACGACGGTGTTGCCCAGCGACTTGGACATCTTCATGCCCTTTTCGTCGAGCGTGAAGCCATGCGTCAGCACCCCGCGATAGGGCGCGCGGCCCTTGGTGCCGCAGGCCTGCAGCATCGAGGAATGGAACCAGCCGCGATGCTGATCGGTGCCTTCGAGGTAAAGGTCGGCCAGCCCGTCCTCGGACCCGTCGGGCCGGTCGCGCAGCACGAAGGCATGCGTCGATCCGCTGTCGAACCACACGTCGAGGATGTCGAAAACCTGTTCGTAATCCTGCGGATTGTGCAGGCCATCGAGGATTTTTTCCTTAAAACCTTGCACATACCACGCATCCGCCCCCTCGGCCTCGAAGGCCGCCACGATCCGCGCGTTGACCTCCGGGTCGCGCAGCAGGAAATCGGGATCGGTGGGGGTCGCGCCGACCTTGGTGAAGCAGGTCAGCGGCACGCCCCAGGCGCGCTGGCGGCTCAGCACCCAGTCCGGCCGCGCCTCGATCATCGAGTGAAGCCGGTTGCGGCCGGTCCGCGGCGTCCATGTCACGAGCCTGTCGATCGAGGTCAGCGCGCGGGCGCGGATCGTGTCGCCATGCGCGCCCATGCCGTCGTCGAGCACCTTGTCGATGGCGACGAACCATTGCGGCGTGTTGCGGTAGATCAGCGGCGCCTTCGACCGCCAGGAATGCGGGTAGGAATGGCGCAGCTTGGCCTTGGCGAACAGCGCCTCGGCCCAGGCAAGCTGCTTGATGACCGAGACGTTGGCCGGCCCCTCCTTGCCGTCGGGCAGGACGATGTGCTGGCCACCGAACAGCGGCAGGTCGGGCCGGTAGCTGCCGTCCTCCAGCACGTTCCACGTCATCGGCAGGCCGTGTTTCTGGCCCAGCTGGTAGTCGTCGTCGCCATGGCTGGGCGCGGTATGGACGAAGCCGGTGCCGGCCTCGTCGGTGACATGGTCGCCCGGCAGCATCGGCACGTCATAGTCCCATTCGCCCGCACCGCCCTCGACGCCGCGGAACGGATGGGCCAGCACCAGCGCGCCCAGTTCTTCGGCGCCCACGTCGCGCAGGCGGCGATACATCGCGGGCTCCAGCTTCGCGGCGGCGAAGACCTGTTCGGCCAGCGCATCGGCGACGAGGTAGAGCGCGCCGATCCGCGCTTTCGACTCCGCCGGCCGGCCGGTCACCTCGTAAAGCCCGTAGGCGATCGTGGGGTTGTAGGCCACGGCGCGGTTTTGCGGGATCGTCCAGGGCGTGGTGGTCCAGATCAGCACCCGCGCCCCGGCCATGTCACCCGCCGCGCCCGAAACGATCCGGAACGGCACCCAGATCTGGTGGCTGGTGTGATCGTGGTATTCCACCTCGGCCTCGGCCAGCGCGGTCTTTTCCACCGGCGACCACATCACCGGCTTCGATCCCTGGTAGAGCGTGCCGTTCATCAGGAACTTGAGGAACTCCGCCGCGATCACCGCCTCGGCGTGGTAATCCATCGTCAGGTAGGGATCGGCCCAGTTACCGGTCACGCCCAGCCGCTTGAACTCCTCGCGCTGGATGTCGATCCAGCCCTCGGCGAACCTGCGGCATTCCTGGCGGAACGCCACCACGTCGACCGCGTCCTTGTCCTGGCCCTTGGCGCGGTACTGCTCCTCGATCTTCCATTCGATCGGCAGGCCGTGGCAATCCCAGCCCGGCACGTAGCGCGCGTCGCGCCCCATCATCTGCTGGGAGCGCACGACCATGTCCTTCAGCACCTTGTTCAGCGCGTGGCCGATGTGCAGATGCCCGTTGGCATAGGGCGGGCCGTCGTGCAGCGTGAAGGGCGGGCGGCCCGCGGCCTTCTCCCGCAGCCGGTCGTAGATGCCGATCCGCTCCCAGCGGGCCAGCCAGTCGGGCTCGCGCGCGGGCAGTCCGGCGCGCATCGGGAACTCGGTTTCGGGCAGAAAGACGGTATCGCGGTAGTCGGGCGTGTCGGCGGGCATGTCGGGCAATCCTGGGTCGGGCCTCGATCGGGCGGTTCCGGGGCCGGCCGCGGCGGCGGCCGGCGGGCAAGGCGGGTCGTCCCGGCGGCTCTGGGGCTCAGAGCGCCGGGCCGGTAATTCGCGGTATCCGTGCCATCCAACCGGTCATGGCCGGGGCTTATAGGCCCTGCCCCGGCGCGGGTCCAGAGCCCCCGGACCGAAGCGCCGCCCAACGGTTGAGCCAGGCGAGCCCGGCCAGCGCCAGCCCCAGCGCGAGGAAGGAAAACACCCGCAGAAGCCCGGCAAGATCGGCCGCGTCGACAAGGAAGACCTTGAGCACCGCAAGCCCGATCAGCCCGGTGGCGATCCGCCGCAGACCGGGCCGGCGCGCGGCGATCGCCTGGTAGAAGGCCGCGCCGCCGACCGCCAGAAGCGCGACGGTATAGCTGTAAAGCTCCGGCTCGGTGAAGCCCAGCCGCTCCATCACCGCGCCCTGCCAGAACCGGCGGATCGACAGCGCCAGCCAGACCGCGCCGAACACGGCCGCCAGCCCGGCGAAGGCCGGCGCGAGGCGCGGCAGCGGCGGCCGCGCCGCAAGCACCGCGAAGACCAGCGCGGGCAGCGCGTAGGCGAGGGCGAGGCTGCCGAGGGGCTGCGGCCCGGCGATCACGTCAATATGGCGGAAATAGGGGTTCTCGAAGGTCAGCGCGATGCCGAACCCCAGCAGCGCGGGCAGCGCCAGCACCATGGCCACGGCCTGACGCAAGTGGCGCAGGCGGCCCGTCTCGGCCCCGGCGCGCCAAGCCTGGGCCAGCGCGGCGGCGGTCCAGGTCAACCCGTGCAGCGTGGCTTCCCAATGGTGCGATCCCGCGCCGGGGCCGGCGAGGTGCAGGACGGCGCGATGGATCAGGATCGAGGCCAGCAGCGCCGCGACGGTGACGAACCCGGTTTCCAGCATCGCGGCGGCCCGCGCCCGGCCCGGCCGCAGGATCACCCGCGCCAGCGCCAGCGCGGCCAGCGCCGCGGCATGGGCCAGCACCACCTCGGCCAGCGGCAGGTCTTCGACATGCGCCTCGAGGCCGGGATCGACGATCAGCCGCCACAGGATCGTCGCGGTGCCAAGGTGCAGCGCCAGCGCCGTTTCCGGCAGGTCGAACCGCCGGTCGAGCGCCGCGGCCAGCGCGATCAGCGCGGCCAGCGCCACCGTCAGCGCCGTGGAGGCCAGCATCACGAACAGCGCCAGCGCCACCAGCGTCAGCGCCGCCAGCGTCGCGAAGGCGGCGCGGGCATGGTCCGCCCCGTCGGCGCGGGCGGCGCGTTCGGCGGCCAGCGTCGCCAGCGCGGCCAGCGCGATCGCGTGGAAGGCCCAGCGCCCGGCCCCGATCACCGGCGCGGGAGCCCAGAACAGGTCCAGCACGACCGGCACCGCCACCGCCAGCGCCGCCGCGGCCGCCGCCAGGACGCGGCGCTCCGCCCCGCCGCGCAGCGCCAGCGCGCCGGCCAGCGCCGCGCCCAGCAGGGTGAGGATCGACACCGTCGCGGGCGGCGCGGTTTCAGGCGCCTCGGCCGGCACGAACCCGGCGAAACCCGCATGCAGGCCGCCGCCCGTCACCGGTTCCAGCACGACGAGCGCCAGGAACCCCAGCACCGGTGGCAGCGCGAGGTCGAACAGCCCCGGCGCGCCCCGTGTCCAGAGTGCGGCCAGCACGCCCAGCCCGGCCAGCACGACCGCGGCGAACAGCGCCTCGTCCGCCGCCGCGCCCTGCACCGCGCCAAGGATCAGCGCGACCGAGGCGACCATCGCCGCCCAGGCGATCCGCACCGGCGGGATCGTCGCGCCCGGGTTTCGCGCGGCCAGCGCGGGCAGAAGCGCCGGGCCGGGGTGGCGGGGCCAGACCTCCAGCCTGGGCAGCGCCACCGCCATCAGCGCCAGCGCGGCCAGCATCCCGGCATGGCCCGGCAGCCCCGCGCCCGCCTCGAAGGCCAGCCGCCCGCCAATGAAGGCGAGCGCCAGCGCCAGCGCCGACACCCAGCCCCAGCGCCGCACCGCATCCACCGCCAGCCCGACCCCGCCCAGCGCCGCGTAATAGGCCGACAGGAAATCCACCGTCCCCGGATCGCCGCCCACCAGCCAGGGCGCGGCCGCCGCGCCCAGCAGGCCCGCGGCGGCGAGGAACCGGCCATAGAACCAGCCGAAGACGATCGCGACCGCCCCGGTGAGGACGAGGCCCGCGAAGCCCGGGCCCGCGCCGATGAGGCCGTAAAGCGACCGCGCGGCGAGGATCGCGGCATAGATCACCACGATCCCGGCGGCCGAGAAGGTCGAGGGCAGATGCGCGGCGGCGGTCTCGCCCTCGTCGCCGGCCCGGCGGCGGATGACCTCGCCCGCCGCGACCAGCGCGACGCCCAGCGCGAAGGCGGCGGCGACCCGCATCCACGGCGTCAAGAGCCCGCTTTCGATCCCGTATTGCACGAGGAACACCCCGGCGAGGACGAGCGACAGCGCCGAGACCGCGTAGAACCAGTTCGCGGCAAGCCAGCGCAGCGCGGTCTCCGCCGCCGACGGCGGCCGGGGTTCGGCGCGCACGGTCCTGTCGGTCTCCCGCCCGGCGTCCGGCGATTCGGGCCGCGCCGCGGCCCTGTGCCACGGTCCGACAGGTCCGGCCGGTGCGGCGGACCGTTCGGGGCCGGGGTCCGCCGTCGGTTCCGCGACAACCGGTTCCGACCGCGGTTCGGCCGGCGGGCCCTCGCGCGACGCCGGCGCGGCCGCCGCCTCCAGCGCCGCGATCCGGCCGCGCAACCGCGCGACCTGCACGATCAGGACGATCACCGCAACGGGCAGGCCGACCAGGAAGACGATCGCGAGAACAGCCAGCAATTCCATGACCTGTCGCCGCCGACGCGGCCCTCCCGGATGGGTGCGGGCGCAGGCTAGCAGCGCGGCGTCCCGGCTCCAAGCGGCCGAAGGCGGCGGGCGGATGTCGGAAACGGGATGGACGGCCCCGGCCCGACCGGCTAGCGCCTGCGCCATGCCCACGCAGGACCGTATCCTTCCCGGCGTCGCGCTGATGCTGGCCTTCTGCATCGTCGCCCCGCTGATCGACGTCGCCGCCAAGCTGGCCGCGCAGGCGGTGCCGGTGGGAACAATCACCTTCGCGCGCTTCATCGTGCAGGCGGCGCTGATGCTGCCGGTCGTCTTCGCCATGGGGCTGACGCTGCGGCTGTCGCGCCGCGCGCTGGGGCTGAGCGTCTGGCGGGCGGTGACCTCGATCCTGGCGACCTATTGCTTCGTCGCGGCGCTCAGGGTGATGCCGATCGCCGACGCGCTGGCGATCGTCTTCGTGGAGCCGTTCATCATTCTCTTGATCGGCAAGCTCGTGCTGGGCGAACAGGTCGGCCCGCGGCGGCTGGGCGCGGCGGTGGTCGGCTTCGCCGGCGCGCTTCTGGTGATCCAGCCCTCGTTCGTGAGCTTCGGCGCGGTGGCGTTCTTCCCGCTGGCGACGGCGCTGTTCTTCGCGCTTTACATGCTGATCACCCGGCGGCTGTCGCGCGAGGTGCATCCGGTGGCGATGCAGGTTCATACCGCGCTGATCGCAGCGGCGCTGATGCTGCCCGCGCTCATGATCGCCGGCGCGGCGGGCAGCTGGCAGATCAGCCTCGTGATGCCCGAGGGCATCTTCTGGCTGTGGCTGTTCTGCGTCGGCCTCGCGGCCACGGTCAGCCACATGGCGATCACCTACGCGCTGGCCTTCGCGCCCTCGTCAACGATCGCGCCGCTGCACTATCTCGAGATCGTGATGGCGACGCTGGTGGGCTACGTGATCTTCGGGGATTTCCCCGACGGGCTGACCTGGGCCGGAATCGCGGTGATCGTCGCCTCGGGGCTTTACATCATTCACCGCGAACGGTTGCAGGCGCGGGCGGATCGGCTGGCAAGCCCGGCGCCAATGCCGCCGCCGCCTGTCTGAGCACCCGGCGCGGCAGGATCACCAGCATCCCGGGGCCCGACATCTCCAGCGTCACCGGCCCGGTCGCGCGATTCGAGGTGCCGACCCGCCCCTGCGGCGCGAAATCCAACCCGTCGATCGGCCAGGCCAGCCCCCGGCTTTCGCCGCGCACCGGGGCAAGCGGGAACAGCGACACCCGCGTGCCGGCCCGCACCGGCAGATCGAGCCGCCCCGGCGCGGCGAAGACGATGTCGCGCGCGCCGATGACGATGCAGCGCCGATCGGCGAAGCGCACCAGCGCGTTGCACACCGCGAGGGCATGATCGGCCCGCGGACCCGAAAAACCCACCGCCAGACGGAGCGGCGCGGCAATCGCCCCCATGCATTTCTCGAAATCGGTGGTATCCTGATCGCCGATCCGGTGCAGACTGTCGGCCGGAATCGCGGTACCGGCCTTGGCCGATATCGAATCCATATCGCCGATCACCGCCTCGGGCCGCAGGCCCAGCCCGAGCGCCCGGTCGGCGCCGCCGTCGGCGGCGACAAGCCGTGGCGCCAGTGTCAACGCTTCGTTCACCGCGGTGCGGGTAACGTTGCCTCCACCAACGATCGTGACGCCATCGGATGCCCGAAACAGAATGCCTGCCATGCGACGAGTGATGGTGACTGTGACGACAAAAGGCAACGGCAACCCGGAGGATATCCAGCTTTGGCCAAATTTCATTCTCTGATCGGCACCTGCTGTTCCCGCTGGGCGTCGAACCGGAAACCTGAGAGGCGATGAACCGCATGACCGGCGCGAACAAGATCCTCACGGTGTCCTACGGGACCTTCTCCTGCACGCTGGAGGGGTTCGACGAACCCTTCGACACGATGAAGGCGATCGCCGAGTATTTCCGCGACCTCGCCGCGGACGACCGGTTCTTCGGCGCCGAACCGCCGGTGCCGGATGCCGAGATGCTGGCCCGGATCGCCGAGGCGCAGACGACCCGGCAGGTCGAGGCCCGGGTGCGCGACAACGGCGTCGATCTTCGGCTTGGTCCGGCCACGGGCGCCGGCCCGGCACCGTCCCCGGAACCGTCCCCGGCGCCGGCCGCCGCGGAAACACGCCGGGCTCCGCGCCCGGCCCCGGTGCCGGGCGAAGCCCCCGAGGAGCCGCTGTCGGCCGAGGTCGTCGAAAGCGTGGCCGCGAAACTGCAGCGCATCCGCGCGGCCGTGGCGGTGAGCCGCGCCGCCGCCGCGGCGCCGGTGACCTTCGCGGAGGAACCCGAGCCCGCGCCGGTCCGGGCCGCCGGCACGGCGGCCACCGGCCTCGCCGCCGCGACGGCGGCCGAGGGCGCGCTCGCCCGGGCCTTCGACGAGGATGCCGC
>Ga0180432_10003850_pt1 | contig 21054 bp, 29 predicted proteins | sample SS_ome_10_FD_132414 | JGI IMG/M metagenome (GOLD analysis project Ga0180432, IMG submission 132414) | Hypersaline lake sediment archaeal communities from the Salton Sea, California, USA - SS_1_MS_2 metaG | ecosystem: Environmental > Aquatic > Non-marine Saline and Alkaline > Hypersaline >...
CCCATTTTGACGCGAGTAGGATCTTATACTCATTGCAGCACTTTTTCATGATCCCGTCCTCACTCCCTTGAACGCGTCCATGTAGTCCGTGTTGATGCTCGCGGCGTAGCGCCAGATCACGTAGTCGATCACGGCGAGCCGATCGCCGGTCTCGTCCTTGATGGCCTGGCACAGGACCTCTGGCGAGTCGTAGCCCGCGGCCTCGGTCACCCGGACCAGGTGCCGATCTGGCTTCACGCAGTCGAAGCCGATGTTCTTCGCGAGGTGGTACTTCGTGACCGGGCCGATGAAGGGGAAAGTCTCCTCGAGGTAGTCGGGGCCCCCCTTCGCGATGTCTGCCCGCGTCCTTTCCCAGCCCTCGCATACCAGGAACTGTGCGGCCCTGATGACTGCATTGATCTTCCCGTGGTGCCCGAATTCACGGTGGGCCTCAATTCGCACCACGAGTTCCTCGTGGCAGATTCGGGCCGCGCGAAAATCTCGGAAGGCCCTCATCAGCGCGGGCCACTTCTTCTTGACCACGGCCTCGCGCATCCCACTGTTGAAGACGCACCAAGCCACCTCGGAGAGGAACTCCTGCTCGGGCAGGTGCTCGAGGTTCCGGGTATCGTAGTAGACGATGTCCTCGACCCAGTCGTCGTGGGCAGCAACCTGGGCCCTGATGTCCAGGTAGAGCTTGACCAGGGCGCCGCTCATGACTTCACCATCTCGAACTCCAGCACCCAGACCAGCTCGTTCAGGTCGGACTTCGGATAGAGGGCCCTCCAGCCGACGAGGAATGCCTCGCGGGGAGTCGGGCCCCCGAATATCTCTTTCTTGAACGCAATGGCCCACGCCAGGTTCACGCGGTCCATCGCGACGATGGAGTACCCGAGGCCCAGGGCCTCCATGCGATGATGCGGATCGTCGGGCGCGAACGTGCGCATCACCCCCTCCGCCATCGCGTCCTCGTCCGTGATGTCTCCGATGCGCTCACTGCGGATGGACTTCAGCAGGATGCGGGCCCTGGCTGGCTTGCATCGGCCCGGCTGGACGGCATATGTGCGGCCGACCTTCCACTTCAGTCGGCAGACGTGCTCGAGATGCGCGCACTCATCGTGCACCGCGCTGATTTGTCCTGCCCTGGGATCGTCGTCGCTGTAACTCGCTGAGTGCTGGTGACGTCCGCAGGGTCTCCTCGTCTGCGTCTTGCGGCCGGCCCATATGGCTTCGACGCTCTCGGGGGCGAAGATCACTTTTTCCTCCCATCTCCCAGCAGCAGCCTGTCTGGGTTCATGAGCTTCGTCCCCAGGTCCGGGGTCGCGAGCTCCTGAGCGATGGTCCGCCCCCTCGCTGTCACGTAGTGGGGCAGCAGGACCTCGTCGGGCGTGAACAGGCCGTACTCGATGGCTAGGAGCATGGCCTTGACGTGATGGACTAGGACGCGCATCCCGACCTTCTTGGCCTGGTCGTGGATCCTGAGGTTGTACTCTTCCTCGCTGCAGCGCCGGCGGCTGTTCCAGGGCTCGGCCTCGAGCTTGACCTGCTCGATCTTCTCCACGTTCAGCTCGAAGCGCACGGCCTTGCCCTGGTAGTCGAACATGACCACCAGGGAGCCGTCCTCCCAGTTCTCCATCATCCCGTACTTGGAGGCACCGAAGTCCTCGATGAGCTTCCGCAACTCCGTCTCACTCCTGCCGATCGGAACGCTCGTTCCCCAGTAGTTCTCTGACATCTCTCCCCTCTCAGAACGGCATCGCGCCGTCGTCGTCCTTCTCCGGCGGCTCGGCCGGGTGGCGGTCGAGCTCCCTCTGCTCGCTGCCGAGCATGGTCGGGTACTGCGGCTCTGGCTCGGGCTCGTAGATGGCGTACTCGTCGGAGAAGTCCACGAACCGCGTGTACTCCTTCTGGAACACGAGCTTCACGGTCCCAATCGGGCCGTTGCGCTGCTTACCGAAGATCACCTCGGCTGTGTTGTCAGCGGAGGTCGGGTTGTAGGCTCCCTCTCGGTACAGGAACATGATCAGGTCGGCGTCCTGCTCGATCGCTCCGGACTCGCGAAGGTCCCGGAGCTCGGGACGCTTATCCTGGCGGTTCTCCGGACCGCGGTTGAGCTGGCTGAGCACGACCACAGGTACGTTCAGGTCCTTCGCCAGTGCCTTGAGTCGGCGCGTGTTCTCGGCGATCTGCCGCTCGCGTGACGCCTTGGGGTCCAGCTCCGGCATGATCTGGAGGTAGTCGACGATGATGAGGCCGATGTCGACCTTGCGCTTCAGGCTCCGAGAGCGTGCCCGGATGTCGAGCACGTTCGGCTCAGGTGAGTCGTCGATGTAGATGGGTGCCTTATGGAACCGGTCCGCGGCCTCGATGATGCGGCCGAAGTCCTCGTCTTCGAGCCTCTTCGGATCACGCAGCTTGTGTCCGAACACCCCAGCCTCAGAACTCAGGAGTCGGCGGTTGAGCTGGTCGGCGCTCATCTCAAGCGAGAAGATCACTACGCCCGTGCCCGCTCGCTTCACTGCATTCGTCGCCATGTTTAGGGCCAGGGCGGTCTTCCCCATCGAGGGCCGGCCAGCGACAATGATCAGATCGGCCAGTTGCAGGCCGTTCGTCATCGCGTTGATCGCCTCGAATCCGGTGTCGACCCCGGTGAGCACCGACTTCGTCTCGCGCTGCCTCTCGATGTTCGAGAAGGTCTTCTTCAACGACTCGTAAACGTGCTGGATCGGGTTCTGGACACGGTGCTGGATGGCCTCGTCGACGGCCTTGGCGACGTCGTTCGCGAACTCCCGCACGTCGCCGTAGTCCCCGTAGCCCTTCTGCAGGATGTCCAGTCCGACCCCGAGAATGGCCCGGACGAGGGACTTCTCTCGGATGATGGTGGCGTGCGCTACGACATGGGCAGCGGTCGGCACGTTGTCCTGGATGGAGGCGAGGTACGCCAGGCCGCCCACGTTCTCGAGATCACCACGCTCCTTCAAGTGCTCGCCCAGGCTGATGAGGTCTACAGGACGGTTGTCGTCGTGCATGTCCCGGATGGCCGTGAACAGGATCTCGTGTGTCTCGGAGTAAAAATCCGTGGGCTTCACCTCGGCGAGAACATCGTCGATGACGTCGTTGTGAAGCAGGCAGGAGCCGATCACGGAGAGCTCGGCGTCGTTCGAATGCGGGGGGACCTTCCCGAGGAAGGCGTCTCCGATGTTGGCTGGCCCCTGCTTCTGCTGGGAGCTCATCCTGCCCTCCTGCTCTCTGCCCGGATCTCCTTCAGGATCTTCGGCAGGCGCCCGGCGAACGTGGCGAGATTCCAGTCGGCGTCCACCACGAACTTGTCGTCCTGCTCGAAGTACCGGTCCAGGCACTCGCCGAGGAGGGCCTCGTACTCCTCCTGGGTGGTGTCGGACTTCCGCAGGGCGTCGAGCTGCTCACGGATGAGACGGAGGTTCTCCGGAGCCTTCCTGGCGCTATGCCCAGGCACGATCCCTCCGCTCTTCTGCTCGTAGCGCTTCCCGTACTCACCCCAGATCCTCCAGTCACGTGCGTCCGTGTGGATTGAAGAAGGAGAGACAGACACAGGAGGTCTGTATGTGTGTTCTTTTTCTTTTTCTTCTTCTTCGATGGGATGTCTCGCCGGAACCTGATCCTGACCAAGGCCAGGTGTGTCGCCCGATGCCTCGCCTGATGCCTCGCCTGATGATTCGACGGGCACCTCGGTGATCGGCTCCTTTCCTGCTGTCTTCTCGGTTGGTTGCTTGCGCTCCGATGTCTCGCCGGTTCTATCGCCGTTACTCTCGCCGGATGACTGGACAGATGATTCGCCAAGAACGAGTTGCGACCTTCGCCGGTCCTCGGTGAACCTGATCCACACCTTGGTCCAATCTCTCGCCGCTGGACCCCCCTCTGCGGCGAGACATGTGGCGAAGGTCGGGTTCTCCCACTCCTCGGCCGAGGGCGTGCTCAGCCCATCCGGGAGCTTCAGGCCGTAGATCCCGATGGGGAACACCCCCCGCTTGCCCGAGCGGTCGTCGTAGTAGATCCACCGTGTCTGGGAGCGCAGCCGGCTGAAGGCCTTCCGCACCATGTGGACGCTCTGCCGGCACTCGTTGGCCACGTTCGGGGCACAGGTCCGGATGAGGCCCGTCTGGTACTCGGCGTTCGTCGCGAGCCACACGTAGATGGCCCAGTCGAACCAGGAGACCTCGCCATCCCTGACGGCCTCGAGGGTGCTCCTGGGGAGCCTGAAATAGCTATCTGGGTGGTCGGATGCCACGGCCCACGCCTACCCCTCTCTTCAGTGCCCACCCCTGCTTCGATGCCACCGCCAGCGGCCGGAGGGAGGCCTACCGCCGCGGAGGGCGGGCGTCGGTTCAGTACATGACGGTCTGGTTGCTGATCTCGATCCGGTCTCTCTCGGCGGCCTTGGCCGACGTGCCGCCCGACACGGTGTAGTCGAATCCGCCCTTCTTCTTGTTGGGCTTCAGACTCACCTTCACCGTCAGGCCGACGTTCTTGCCCTTCATCGCCGCCGAGATCGCCTCCGGGACCAGGCTCCTGGCCTCGGCGATGATGTCGTCCTCCATCTTCTCCCGGGCCACGTCCTTCTCGGTGCGCTTGTCCGTCTCCTTGCCCACCTTGCCGTCCTTCTTCTTCGCGGCCTTCTTCTTGGGTTTCGACTTCTGTTCTTCTGCCACTTGATCCTCCTTCCCCGCTCTCGCGGTTGTTTCCCATCCATCCATCGCCTGCTCGGCCATGCGGATGTTTTCCTTCTGTGCCTGGCTGACCTCCACGTCCGTGTTGATCTGGAGATAGGTGTCCTCGAGCTGCGCTTCCCACTTCTTGAACGTCTTCTTCTGGGGGTCGGTGAGCCACCCTGGAAGCTTCTTTAGCCTGTCGATGAGGTCGTCGATGCGGGCGAGCCAGCTATCGACCTCCTTGAGATTGTCCTTGGCCATCAGTCAGCCTCCCCGAAGAGGTCTCTCTGGGCCTCTCCCTTCACGAAAATGCTGAATGCTCGAATCGCGAACCCGCACCCCGTGGAGATCCCGTTGACGGTCACATAGCGGCAGCCGGGGGGGGGGGTGAGGTGTGATGAAGTGCAAGAATCCGATCCGACCACCGGGTCGCACAACGCGAGCTGCTTCCTGCAGCAGGTGCACGGGTCTGGGGTAGTCCGTGTCGTAGAGCTCCCGGGCGTAGGACTCCGTGTACGGCGGATCGAGGAGCACGGCCGAGAAGCTCTCGTCCTTGAACGGCAGAGCCCGTCCGTCAGCACGGACGGTCGGCAGTGCTCGAGCTCTCAGGTCCACCCGGACACCACCCCCTACGTCATCATCGGAGAGAGCTCCGCTGCAGACGTGGAGCACCTCTCGGGGATTGCAGTGCATCTCCTTCAGGGCGAACAGCAGGAATCCCTTCGGGTACTGTCCCCAGACGGGATCAGGCTCCTCAGCCTGGTGGACCTCGGCCAGGGCCCAGATGGCACAACCAGTGGGCGGGGGCTGGTTGGGATGCCGGCCGTCCATGCGGAGGGGCCTCCGCCCTTCCTCGGCCTGGTGGCGATGACGCGGCATGTTAGGCTCTCTGCCCACGTCAGTTCACCTCCCCGTACCCGCTCACCGCGTCCGCGGCTTGGCAGAAGCCATCCTCGAGAACCTCGTCGGCGTACTCGGGGAAGTGCTCCCTGATGCACTCCGGGCAGATTCCATGTGAGATCTCGAGGCGGGGATCGCCGTGGAGGATGATCCGTCCGCAGCCCTTCCACCGGCAGACCACCTGGGGCTTGCCGACGTAGCAGAAGACGTGGTAGCGCCTCGAGCCGGCCAGGATGTAGGCCTTGTCCTCGATCGGTTTCTTGCACCTGGGGCAGATGTGGAGCATCAGTACGGCCCCCCTGGCATGGGGCCATCTTCCTGCGTCTCCACCACGGGCAGCTGCTTCGCGAGCCGCTCGAGCTTCTTCTGGCGCTTCACGTGGGCCTCGACGTATCTCGTGGCCTGCATGTCGATGCTCTGGCTCCTGGCAAGGCTGCGAAGCTGGTCGGCCGTCCAGAGAGCCCCGCATCCATCCGGTGGCCGGTCACATGAGTAACCGTCGTCCACCCAGATCTCACGGTGCCGGCGATGACTTGCCCTCAGCGGACGGCCACAGCGCGGGCATCGCGTGCCCGGGAGACGTCGGCCCTTGATCTTCACGCTCTGACCTCCACTCCCCCGTCCTTCACCTCGACCACGTGGTCCGCGGCCGCCTGGCACTCGGACCGGTGGCTCACGAACACCACCTGCTCGAGCCCGCCGAGCTCCATGGCTCTGCGGAGGAGCGGGACGAACCTCTGGGCGTTCTCGCCGTCCAGGGCCCCGTCCATCTCGTCAGCGAAGAGCTGAGTCCCGCCCTGGTTGTTGTGCAGGATGAGGGCCAGCCTCAGGGCCAGCCCTACCACGACCTTCTCGCCGCCGGAGAGCGTGTCGATGGTCCCTTCCCTGCCCCGTTCCGAGTCGATGACCCTCAGGTCCAGCGTCTCGAGCGTGCGCTTGCCCGTGGAGTCGAGCTTCGTCGTCTCGAGCGAGACCCGGAACCGGGTCCCGAACGTCACCTGCAGGAGCTCGTTGCAGAGCGTGGAGATGGCCGGGCCCGCGGCGTCGATCATGAGGGCCTGGATGCCGTCCTTGCCGAACGCCTTCTCGAGCAGCTTCCAGTCGGCCTGCTCCTGGAGCAGCCGGTCGATGTCCGCCTGGTAGCCCTGGCGCTTCTCCTCGGCCGCCTCGGCCTGCTTCACCTGCTCATCGAGGGCGGCGATCTTCCGGCCGGCCTCGGTCACGCCGCCGGCGAGCCTCTTCTCGTCTTCCTCGAGGTCGGCCAGGCCGGCCCGGGCCTGGAGCAGGCTGTCCAGGGCCGCGGTCTCCGAGGGCTCCTCGCCGAGCGACGTGGTCTCCCGCTGCAGATCCTCCCCGATGGCCCCGTGGCGCTCCTGTCGGGCCTCCAGGGCCTCGGCCTCTGCCTCGACCTTGGCCACGTGGGTCTGGGTCTGCTCCAGCCCGCCGGGATGATGGGTCGCGAGTCGTGCCTCGAGCTTCTTCTTCTCCAGCTCCAGCTTCGCCACCTCGCCCTTCAGGGCCTTGCCCGTCATGAGGAACGTGTTCTCCAGCTCGCGGAACGCATCGATCCTCTCGCGGCTCTTCGTCGCCCTGGGCTCGGCGTCCTCGAGGAGAGGGAGATCGGCGGCGGAGGCCCGGGCAGCTTCCAGAGCCGTGGAGGCAGATCCACGTCGCTCCTTGGCCGCCCGGAACCTCCCGATGGAGGTGTCGAGATCGGTCGATGCTTCAGGATCGAGGTCCAGGGCCGCGACGTCCATCTGGTTCCTCACCTCCACGATGGAGTCCCGCGCACGCGCGGCGTCGGCCAGGAACCTGCACGCCGAGAACTCGCCCTCTCCCCCGCATGGCACCCCCTCCAGGTTCTCGGCTGCACGCTCGAGGTCGGCCAGCCTCTCAGCCAGCCTCCCCTGAGTGGCCAGGGCGGCGCCGTGTGCCTCGGCCCTTCCCCTGTTGCGCTCGACCTCTCGCTCGAGCGACTCGACCTCCTCCTCCGCCTCGGACAGCTTCCCCTGGATAGCCTTCACCTCCTCCACCGCTGCCCGAATCTCTTCCGCCCTGGCCAGGATCGACTCGTCCTTCTCGAGGGACTCCTCGGCCTCGACCAGGTTCTTGTGGTTCTCGTTGTAGCGCTCCCGCTTCTGGGCGATCTCCGTCTGCATGGACGAGAGGCGGGGCTTGATCTCCTCGATCTCCTTCTGGACCTGCTGGCCCGTGGCGAGCTCCAGCTTCAGGTCCGGGAGCAGGACCCTGGCCTCCTCGGCCTTCTTCACGTCCTCCTCGGCCTCCTTCTGCTGGAGGGAGAGCCGGGCGATGCGGCGCTTCTGCTCCTGCCACGCCTCGTGGGCCTTCTCCACGTCCCTGTGTGCCGCCTCGGCCCGGGCCACTGTGGTCCTCGCCTGCTCGAGCTGGGGCCTGAGCTCCTCGACCTGGGCCTCGTAGGCCACCTGCTCCTGGAGCGCTGTCCGGCGCTGCTCCAGAAGCTGCTCCAGGTCCTGTCCCTGCAGGTCCTCGATCCGGCCCCGCAGAACCACGATCCTGGTCTCCACGTCCTTGCGGTGATCCTTGCAGGCGTCCGCAATCAGTTGCAGGCGCTCGAGCCCCAAGAGCCGCTGGAGCACCTGCCGGCGCTCGTCACGGGAGAGGTCCGCGAAGTTGCCCATCCCGCCCTGGGCCGAGAATACCGATGCGAGGAACACCTCCTCGGGCGGGAACACGGTCTTGGCCAGAGCGTCGAAGTCCTTCACCTTGCCCGACGTGGGCGGATCGCCTCCGACACGCAGGATGGCCTCCTGCCGCACCTGCCGGCCCGTGGCGTCCACCACGTGCCGCGCCAGGATCGGGGAGCCGTTGTGAGCCTGCAGCTCGAGCGTGGAGCCCTTGAGGGCCGCCAGGTTGGCGAGCTTGCCCCGGGAGGGGGTCTCCCTGTACATGGCGCCCAGGATGGACTCCAGGAGCGTGCTCTTGCCCGAGCCGTTCGAGCCCGCGATCGCGATGATGCCCTTGAGGTCTCGCAGGTCGAGGTGGGCCGCCTGCAGGGGCCCGAACCCGTCCACGGCGATCGTGTCGATGCGGAAGGAGGTCATGGCGTCACCTCCTGCAGGACCTGGTTCATGAGGAGCTGCAGCCGAGCCCTTCGCTCCTCGGGAAGGTCATGGCCCTCGGCCGCGATCCAGCGGTCGAACATCTGGCTGGGATCGTCGAGACGGGCGATCTCCGGGGCCCGGGCCTTGTCTGTGGGGAGGACGACTTCCTCGATGGTGATCCTCTCGCGTGGGATGGTCTCACTCAGGTTCGAGGCGCAACGGAGGATCTCCGCCTTGGCGGGTTCGCGCTGATCCTCAGGGACGGTGTATCTGATGCGGAGCTCGTCCTCGGGGCACACACCCTCGAGACCGTCCTTCTGCTCGCCGAAGTCGAAGTCCCATCCACCGATAGATGGCTGACCCTCCGGGACCTGGACCCACTCCGCCTCTGTCGTCCAGAGCTGTGGCGAGGGCACGTTCACCCACTCGTGGTCCAGCTCCTCGGTGATGTGATGCAGGGCCCAGCCCTTCCCCAGGTCCCCAGCCTCGCCCCAGGTCAGCCGGCACGGTGAGCCCGAGTAGTAGGCCAGCAGGCCCGGCTCGATCTCGAGGCCCTGCCGGGCATGGATGTGCCCGAGCATGACGACGTCGCAGGCGGCGGCGCCGAGGTCGTAGACACCGACCCGCATCCCGGGGCCCAGGGCCGGCTGGCCCGAGTCCATCGTGGCCCCATGGACCTCGAGGTGCCCCACCATGATGGCCGGCACATCAGGGCTGCACCCGGCCGACTCCCGCTCGGCCTTGAAGCCGCGGAAGATGTCGAGGAGCAGCTGCTGGGCCACCTGGTCCGACTCGTCCGAGGAGGGCATCTGGGGGAGAATGGAGAGGAGATTGCCCTTGGCCGGCCAGGGCATCGTGTGGATGACGCACTGCACGGCCTCGATGTCTGCGAGATCTAGATCGCCCAGGTGCCGAAGGTCCCCGCCCATGAATGCGAGCGTGTCTGGCCCCGTGGAGATCCACAGTGGGTAGAAGGTCTCGATCCGGGCGAGCACCTCCAGGTGCGAGATCGAGTCGTGGTTGCCGGCCACGACGATCGTCGGGGCGATGTCGGCCAGCTCCTGCAGGAACACGGCCTGGCTGTAGAGGTCCTGGGCTGTAGGGTTCGGCTCACCGAGATCCCCGGCGTGGACGATGAGGTCGGGCCGGGCCTCCTTCATCTGCGTGGTCATGTCACGGAGGGCTCGGTCGAGGGTCAGCCAGCGCTTGTGGCGGACGGCGATGTGGGTGTCGCCTGTGTGAGCGATCTTCATGATGCACCCCCCTTGAAGCATCTCCGGCACGGCCCGGAGTCGAACGGTGACTTGTCCTCGAAGACGACGGTTGCAGGATCATCCTCTGCTGGGATCACCTGCCCGCAGCACGTCCGGTTGGGTCCTCGTGTTCGGTGGCGATCCCCGTAGAAGAGGTGGACCTTCGAGACCTTTGTTCCGCTCAGCCACTGAACAGCTCGCTTGTTCATGGCGTCACCTCCCCCAGGCGAGCACTGTCGAGACGTCGTCTGGCTTCCTCGCGCGTCACCGGTACAACCGTCTCGATGACGCGGATGGTGCGTATCTGGCCTTGCTGGGATCTGGACCATGGGCAGTCGTGCCAACTCGGGATCTTCACGAGTCGACCACGGCGAAGGAGCTTGACCTCCTGGCCGCATTTACAACGCGTCATGAATGTGTCCTGGGTCCATGCGCCATCGAGGATGGATTTCTTCATGACGCCCTCCCGGCCGGCTTGCTGCTGTCAGGCGGGCACGAGCGACACCCCGGAGGCTCGTCGTGCGTGTTCTCGGGCTTGCGCGTGTGGCAGTGCCCGTCCTTGTCGATGTCGAGCTTGAAGGCGTAGGTGCAGCATCCCTCGATGCCCACCTGTGTCTCGTCAGCGTACTTGCAGCCGAAGCAGCCCAGCTTCTCGTGGATGGACTTCCAATCCTCGTGGGGCGCGTCGCTCTCGTTGTTCTTGCGTGTCATCCCCCACCCCCTAGAAAGGACTGTCGTCGTCGGACTCGAAGTCGGAGCCGAAGTCCGCGTCGACGGGATCCGTGTCTGCCCCTGGATCGCGGTCCACCTTCGCGTCAGTGGGGATCGCCGTGGCGGGTACGACCCCAGGCTCCCGGCGCCCCTGGTAGCCGAAGAGCGCGTCCGAGGCACCGGCCATGCGCGCCAAGGCCATCTGCTGGTAGGCCCGCCGCATCTGCGGATCCTCGCTCTGCCCGGACTCGACCAAGCGCAGAACCAGGAAGGGCCTGTCCAGCTCCGCCCTTGAGTAGTGGGGCTTGATCCCGAACCCGCGGCGGTACGCCCGGAGGATCGCCGCGGTCTCGCATCGCCTCACGATCGTCGCCCGCATCTCATTGATGCGCACCTGCGGATCCGGCTCCTTCGGAGGGTAGCGCCAGTTCTCCTCCTTCGACCTCTTGAGCTTCGCCTCGTAGGCCCGCTTGGCCTCGCGAATCATCTTCTGACAGAGAGAGGAGTTCTCCCTCAGATCGATCTCTGCTGTGCCGCCGATGCGCCTCGCCCTCCCGGTCCCCACGTCGGGAATGGACACGATGGCCTGGAACTCGCAGTAGTGCGGGTCCGTCCTGTCATCGGTCCTGGTGGTAGAGATGATGTCCGCGCCCGCGGCCATCGCGATGCGGTCGATCGGAGCCTTGCTCAGGGAGAAGTTCTTCTTCTCCTCGTCCTTCGCGTAGCCGACCTCGAACACCTCGCCACCGTCCTTCATGACCCGCGTGTCCACGGGCACGCGTACAGCCGAGATGGAGAAGAAGTCCGGAATCCACTCGATGCTCACGACGGGGGAAAGGAAGTTGTACCTCTTCCCGTAGTCCTCGAGCTGCTCCTGCAGCTTGGCTAGATCTTGCCGGTGAAAGACCTCGCGAACGGCCAGATCCTTTTTCTTCCTGTCGTCATTGCTCATGGTTTGCTCCTTTTGCCCATGCCGGACTCGCGCCCGGACTAGTTCGCGGATGTTGCTGAGTTCAGCCGCTCCTCCATCGCGTCGAGGTATGCGCGTGCCTCGCGGATCGAGGATCGGATTCGATCTCCTTCCTCACTGGTGATCACGGCGCCGCCCGGGCCCGCGGGATCGGTGGCGTCGGCCACCTCGGTCGTCACGCGGCCGGAGGCCCCGCCCAGGCGGAGACCCGCTTCGCGGATCGTCTCGAACGGATCCGCATCCTCCCTGTCAGTGGAGAGCCGGATGACCTTGTAGCCGTGAGCCTCGAGCAGCTGGTTGAGAAGCCAGGGGCCGACCACCTTGCACAGCAGCCCCATCTTGCGGATGGGGACACGGCGATCCTCGCGGATCCACCCGTCGAGCGTCTGGTACGCTACCCCGAGCTCGGCGGCCACGGCCTTGCGGGGCCGGCCACTCCTCTCAATCGCGTCCAGCAGCAGCTCGCCCTGCCCTACACCATCATCCTCGTCGTACCTCATCTGCCCCTCCGCGCGACCGAGGAGATCCCTCCCTGGCCAACGCCCAGAAAAAAAACCAAGTTCATGGAGTGCCCCTGCGAAGCGCATCCCTGAGAGCCCGGTCGAGTCGGGCGTCCGTGTCGCCCGCTCCCTTGCCCCGCCGCGGGAACTTGATGACCCTCCCCCTTCCCTTGCGGTTCCTCTGCTCGCCACGGACGAGCACCTTCTCGATGGCGTGGTCCAGGTCGACCTTCCGCCAGCGGCAGTACCGCTCCCCGATGCGGGGGACCTGGTTCTCCCGAGCCCATCGAAGGAAGGCCTCCACCGGGACCCTCAGGTACTGGGCGGCCTCGGGGGTGGTGAGGAGATCAGGCATCGGGGGTCCTATCACCAGCCATCCCGGCTGGTTTTTCAGGGTCAACTTTTTCCATCCAGGCCTCGATCTCGCTCCTCTTGAAACGGATGGTCCTCGCTGCTACCCGATAGTGAGGAATCGCCCCACTAGCCACAAGACGGTACAGATATCGCTCATCCATCTGCAGGTAGCTTGCTACCTCCCTCACGGTCATCAGGGGCTCTTTTGGTACTGCGTCCACTTGCGTGCCTCTCAGTGCAAAAATAGCCAAGATGGCTGGTGTTGTCAAGTTTTTTCTGCAACAGCCTCATTTTTTTTACTAACCCCTCAAATGCCGTGGCATAAGTAGCGGTGTGGCGGTAAGGCTATATCCAGACAATCCCATACAAAAGATGGTGGAAACAGCCATCGAGGATGGCGGGTGGACCCAGCAGAAGGCCTCCGAGCGTCTAGGGATTGCCGTCAGCTATGTCCAGCAGGTTCTCCAGGGGGCGGTTCCTGGGGACGACAAGCTGATTCTCATGGCCAGAGGCCTTGGTGTCGAACCAGGACAGCTCATCCTGCTTGCGCGACGAGTAAAGGGCAACGCTGAAGTGCAAGCCGCATTGGCCGACGACCAGCTGTTCGAGACCTTGAAACGATCGGTGGCCTCCGACGATGCCACACCCCCCGACTGGCTTCCCGGGAAAGAGGAAGACGAGATCGTTCAGATGATGCGTCCCCTCGACCGCGAGAAGAAGAAGCAGATCGTCCAGCTCGTGAAGACCGCCCTCGGATTGACGAAGGAATAGACATGCCCCCCTTGGAATATCCCACGGGCATGGTAGGTTCTTAATCATCGGCCATTCAGACATAGTAAGACGCAGGGGGCCAGATGATCACCGTTCGATGCGACCGCTGGAGCGTATCCCCGATCATCTCTGCTCTGGATGTCGCCATGATCGGTGGACTGTCGAGGTTGGATGTTGGTCAACGAACGGTGATGGTGGAAGTGCTCGTCGGGGGAGATGTGGGGGGACAGTACAAGGTCACGGAGCAGACTGCAGCGGGGATTCTCAAGAGACTCACCCGGGGCTGGAACAACCCGCCTGCAATCTACTGGCGAGGACTCCACGGCCTCCCCATACTCGAAGAGAGCGTAAAGCTCATCGAGAAGTACGCACAGGTTGAATGAAGTGGAGGGGGTAGAGATGCGAAGATCGATCCTTCTGTTGATCGTCTTCCTTCTGGGGTGCTCGGGCACGGGTAGGTTCACTGGCCAGGATGCAGATGTCGAGATTGACTCACCAGCAGACCAGGTCTTCGACAGTGAAGAGGATGCAATCGATGAGGCAACAACCGATCCACCAGTAGAATCACATCCCGATCCCATCATCGATCCAGCGGCCGAGGATATCGAAGTCGAGTGCGACGAGAGGCATCTGCTCTGCGATGGTGTATGCATTGACCCGATGACCGATGAACTCCACTGCGGTGAGTGCGATCACGTCTGCCCCATGGAAGCCCTCTGCGAGTGGGGCGAGTGCGTGTGTCAGCCCGAGGGCACGATCCTCTGCGAGGACGACTGTGTCGACCTGGGCACGGATGAGAACTGCTCGGGCTGTGGCGATGCGTGCGACACGACAGTGGGTGAGAGCTGCCGCGATGGAGCGTGCTCATGCCCAGAGGGATGGTTGATGTGCGACGGGGAGTGCACGAATGTGTCGCTCCACGATGACCATTGCGGGTCATGCGGGAACAGCTGTGCGAACTGGTGGGGCTGCATCGACGGTACCTGCGAGTGCATCGTCGGTGGTTCCTGCTCGGGATTCCCCTGTGTCGACCTCATGACTAATCCTAACTTCTGCGGCTCCTGCGGAAATCGATGTGGGCATGACACCACGGGTACTCGCCTCAAGTGCAATGGTGGTGTGTGCTCAACTGTCTGCACCACACCATATACACTTTGCGCTTCCAATTGCTTCAATCTGCAAGACGGACCCGTCTTCTGTGGAACCTGCTTCAACTACTGCGACGGCGACGAGCACTGCGTGAGCGGCACCTGCGTGCCAAAGTAAGGGGGGCCCAAAATGGACAAGATGGATCACGCCATTGAGTTCGTCTCGAAGTGGTGGCGACTCCTACTCGAGGGTCTCGCAGTGCTCGCCATCGTGGTCCTTCTCCTCACGACGTTGGGCTATCGAAGCTGCAGTACAACCAACAAGAGTAATCACGACCTCTGCAAGGACGATCTTGGTGAATGCAGGAAGAATCGCTCCACGTGCACAACGGAAAGCAGCAAGCAATCTACGCTGGCACGTTCCTACGACAAGGCCCTAACAGAAACGGAGAACACATTTCGAGAGATCGCAGAAGAGGGAGAGGGAGAGGCATCGGTCTCTGTTGATGGCAAGCCGATTATTCTGAAATGCAAGGTTGCCGATAGTGGTTCCAGCAGCACCTCGGCTTGCAAGAAGTGCCTTGGCATGAGCGAGAAAGAGATCGTGGCTCTATTCGGGAAGTCCTTCCCATTGAAATTCACAGCTGACAGTCCACTCAATGACGGAACACCACGGCGGATGTATGACAATGCGGACAAGCATGTTGGTCTTGAGGTGTTCGGTGCAAATAGTAATCCGACAAGGCTCTCAATGTGTATCTGGGAATACCAGGGAGAACTGGCAACCACCAAGAACTTCATGTCCCTGGCAATGAGTAGTGTCATTTTCGACCAGCTTGTTGATGCAAGTGGGGCAAGCCAGAAGTACCTCGACTTCGTTGCCGATAGCTCATCGAAGAAGAAAGCCAAGAAAACTATCGGCGGACTGAAGGTGTCCATTTCTAGCTTTCCAGACCTCGGTTCGATGTGCTTTGGGTTCGGCCCGAGGGAATAGATGGGCTCGATCCGCCACAGCAAGGACCGTCAGCGCAGGTAGCTCTACATGCCAGTGATGATTTTAAAAATGGGAGGACACTATGGAATTCGTCACCGATGATCTCCAAATTATCATGTCGGCTCATGAGTTCGCCCAAGCCAGCCTCACCTCCTGGCAGACCAAGGTATGGGAGGTCCAGTCAATCCTGCTAGGTGCAGCTTCGATCGTCATTGCGATTGCCACACACAAGCAACGCCAGACACAGACTGATTCACTAAGTTCCTCGACATACTACTGGATCGCTTGGATCGCTCTTATCATCGCGATGATATCAAGCTCAATTATGGTACAGTTCGCCAACCTATATGTCGATGAGGCACAGTACTGGGAGTGCATCCTGTGGGATAGAGAGCCAACAACATATGATGGGAAGTTCTATCAGATAAGCACTGATTTCTGGAACAGTAAATGGACACTATTACCAACAGGCATGCTATTAATTCTCACTGCTCTCGTATCTCTTTACTCGGTACTCCAAGCTTACAGGGTCCGGTTTTCATGGGGCACAGCAAGGAAACCAACATTCTGGATCGCCCTCGCATTCACTGTCGCAATGATTCTTTGCTTGATCACCGTTATCGTAAAAACAAACAGAGGGCCCACTGGCATTGATATCAGCCAGCGGGAGGCATGGTGTAGTGATATACTACAATCAGACAGCGCCGATAATGACCAAATCCTACAGGAGAATGAGATGCCCCCAAGCGACTTGCCGACTCAGATGTACCAAGTGGACTTCGCCGCAATCGCCGCGTTCTGTGGGATAGCGGTCAACATCACACTGACTATCATCATCATCATTGTGGCCGTGAAGCAGAAACGTGTTTCCGAAACAAGCAATGTTCTTACAGCCTTCAAGCATCTCCAAGAGACAGCAGTTAGAGACGCACGCAAGATAATGATCACAGAAGTTCTAAATAGAAACCTGCATCTAAATTACACACAATGGACAGACAGAGAACGAAACGCTGCTGCTCTTGTGAGCTCATCCTATTCAAACATCGGCATACTACTGATGAACGACGTGCTTCCCAAGGAGATATTCGTCCAACATTGGATGGCTAGCATTATTAAATGCTACAAAGCATGTGAACCGTACATAAAAGATAAACAGCAAGATGAAGGGTTCGGAGAGAATTACAACAGTGAGTTCGTCTGGCTGTATCGCCAGGCTGTTGCCAGACAGGAGGAGCATTCGTCTCCCAGCCAATCTCCAACTGTTACTGAACAACCGATCAACCGCTCAACAGATACACACACCAGTGAGAAGAGCTAACTCAGCATGGGCTCAGTCCGCCATAGGAAGGACCGCAACCGCTTCCAACTCGACTACATCGACGCTGACGGGATCCGGCGCCGCCCATTCTGTGCTCCAGGCACCACCAAGGCCCAGGCGACCAAGCAGCTCCGTGAGGTCGAGGCTGGCGTGCGCTCAGGGCTCGCCCCTGTGCGCACGCAGCTGTCAACGATCTCCATCAAAGAGGTGAGCACGCAGTGGTACGAGGCGAGGAGCAAGCAGTGGGCACCCGGCACGGCGACCTGGCGCCACCGGATCATCCGCCTCTACATCAAGCCCCACATCGGCCGGCACGCGATAGACCTGCTCACCCCAGAGGACATCCATGCCTGGCTCAACTGCCTCGACCTGAAGCCGAACACCCTCCGGGCGGTGCATGCCACTCTGCGTGGGATCTACAGGTGGGCGATCGACCAGGGTCTCGCGACTCGCAACCCGATGAGCGAGGTTCCGAGTCCTAAGCGCCCGAAGGCGATCCCGCTGTACCTCACGCGAGAGGAGTACCAGGACCTGCTCGAGCAGGTCGATGGCGACGTCGCCGACGCGGTCATCCTCAGCGTGCACTCCGGACTCCGGCCGGGTGAGCTCATCGCACTGCGCTGGTCCGACATCCAGGACACGGCGATCATTGTCTCACGCTCCTGGGATGAGGCGGCCGGTAGGATCGGGCCACCCAAGGGCAGGAAGGCTCGGCGAGTTCCGATCCACCCCGAGGCGAGGGCAGTGCTCGAGCGGCGCCGGCGACGAGCACCACGGGGACGTGTCCTGCAGCTCTCCTACACCACGTGGCGCCTGGCGGTCACGAAGGCCCTCAGGAAGATCGGCATCGAGCAGGGTGGCCCCCATCTACTTCGTCACACCATGGCCTCCTGGTGGGTCCAGGACGGGGGATCTCTCCTGACCCTGCAGCGCATCCTGGGCCACTCCTCGATCGACATGACGCTGGTCTACGCGCACCTCGCTCCGGACTCCACAGAGACGGAGGCGGCCCGGGTCTGGGGACTTCTGGGGACAAAGTTGGACCGCGCCGGGGCCTCCTAGGCCGAGTAGGCCCAAGTTGGCCACATCCGATTTGTGTAGGGATTCTGGGGGATTAGAAGGGAATTCGGTGGGATAGAGGACATGGCGCCGCAGCCGAATAGACTTGCAGCGGATTCTGATTATACTCACCTAACCTGCTGATATCACAGCAGGAACGCAGATCGGGCAATGCGCTTGGGGACTTCTGGGGACAGGATTGTTCTGCTGGCAGGGCCCCCGGGCTCAGAATCCCCTGGTCCAGGACTAGCAGGCCCGTGGTGGGGCGTTCAGGGGTCCGGACGGATGGTAGGGCGCTGATGGGCTGGGGCTACTTCTTGATGACCTTCATCTCGCGGAGGCTCTCCTCGGTCCAGCAGATCTGGTCGAGGAGATCCCGCAGAAGGGACTGCCTGCGATACCCCTTGCCGGAGTGCGGATGGATCGCGACTTTGTCAAAAGGTATTGGAAGGGCCGGGTTGTGGTAGGTGATCGTAGCGCCACGGGAAGGAACCAGCGTCCAGCGTGGATCTTTGTCGAGCAGATTCAGGATCTTCTTCTTCGTGATATTTCTGAGCTGATCCCAGGCCCCCTTGCTCCACTTCTTCTTGGGAGGCGTCCAGCCGTTCATGCCTGGGCCGGGAGCATGTAGACACCGCAGTGTGTCGAGCTCTCGGTCGGGAAGGGAATGGCTCGTGATTTCTTCTTGGGTTGTCTCAGCACTTTCAGATGGGGATTGTCCTTCGTCAGGATCGCTCCGGTCTTCTCTCGGGCACGGAAGATGGCAAAGGCCGCCTCGACAGCCTGCTGCATCACTTCTTCTAGTGTGTCAGCCTCTTCATGGACGCCGCCAACCCCAGGACACGTTGCCGAGAAGAAGCCATCCCTCTTCTCGACCACCACCTTGAAGATGTAGCCGACTATCCCCCTTGTCGTGCTCATGGTGATGCTCCCTTTGCCCTTCCAAATTGTAGGGAATGCACCCATGGCGTGCAATCCCGGTTCTACAGAATATTTGACCACCTGAATGTGTAATGATTTGAGGGAGATCCAATAAGAACGCTTGCTCAGCACGGCGGCGTCGGGTCGATCAGGCGCCGGCGAGGCGCCGGATCTGGCGCCGAGTCAAGCGATCTCGGTAAGGCGCTGGGCAGACAGGTCCCCTGGGATGGCCTTCCCAGGGGACTCCTTGTACTGGTTTCGTCCTCATTGGTGTTCTGACACGGTGTGCTGTTTGCCGTGTGTCTTTATTTGGTAGTAACCGAGTCAGAGGGGGCCTGGTCAGGATTTCTCATGGGTTTATGCGGTGGTTACTACCCCCCCGTTACCTACATCCTAATGCCCCATTGTTGACTTGTCCGTAACTGCGTGAAAAATAATATTGAAACTGGCGACACAAAGGCCAGCGACAGGAAGGTGACTGATGACCTCTGCCAAGAAGCTGACTCCGGCAAAAGAACTCAAAGTCAATGAAAAGAAATGGACAAAGCCACTGATGAATGCTGGTTTCACTGTCCTGCCAAACGTAATCATCGAACGACAGAAAGCCCTCGGTCTTGATCCCACCGACTTGAACATACTGCTTCACTTGGCATGCCGCTGGTGGAGTGCCGACAATCCACCGTTCCCAGCGGTGAAGACAATTGCGGATGCAATGGGATTAAAAAGATCTGCCGTGCAAAAGCGAATTGCCAGTCTCGAGAAGGAAGGTCTTCTTGAAAGGGAGGAAAGGTATCATCCAGAGAGAGGTCAGCAGTCCAACATATACCATCTCGATGGGCTCATCGAAGCCGCCACGCCGCTTGCAGAGGAAGAGATCGATGCTCGTCAGGCTACCAAGGAAGAGAGACGGGGAAGAGGCAAACGTAAAAAGCCTATCAAGCGCAAACTGTCAGTCGTGAAGAAGAGATGAGACAGAAGAGTACCAATGTCGATTGAGTGGATTGTAGATTACATAACCACGCTCGGTCCCGGGCACGTGATCGTCCTTGTTCTGATATATGTCGTACTGAATGGGGAAATCACATTCCGTTTTCCCAGGTAAGATGTCGGTGAATCTCCCCCAGCTCAGGAACGGTATGAGGGCGATCTACTTCTTCTCGTGCCCAGGTCTCACCACGAACTCGCCGCAAGTATCCCCGTCGTCGACTTCGGGCCAGAACGCCTTCTTCGGCATGTTGTGAACTGGTTCCGTGACGAGAGGCAACGGTGCGTGGCGTCGACACGTCTCACCCACTCGATACAGACAGTCTTTGCACGGTCCTGGCTTCTCTGGCATGTTTCCCACCTTTCCCGCCGTGTGGCGTGTCTACAAGATACCGAGGAACCGCAGGACCAGCCACGCCAGAATGCCAAGGCTGGCACAGGCCCCCAGTACGAACAGGACCTCCGCTGGGCCCTTCAGGCGCTTGTTCTTCAGCTTCACGGCGCGTCGCCCTCGGGGTAGATGGGCTGGACTTCGAAAAACACGATTGCTGGCCCGCACTCCACTTCCGTAGATCCCAACTGCTTCCTGGGCTTGATCTCCCCAGATCCGATCGGTTCTTTGTCCTCGGAATCACTATCGTAGACGTGCACCCTCATAGTGAGGCGCCCGGAGTTCTCGACACGAAATTCCTGTTCCCAGACTGGATTGGTTGTGTTGGGCTGGGTAGGTATAGTTGCGGTGCCATCCTTGGTCACGAGCTCGATAAACGGATCCGGGAGAACAGCGTCGGGATTGCCCTTGTCGATGAGCCCTTCACATGCTCCAGATGCGGCCCCACCGACAGCCGCGCCGCCGATCCCGCCTAAAAGAAAACCCAGACCGGTCGCACCGAGCTTGCAGGCTCCAGCCCAGAAGCCCCCCGAGTCCTGCTCTGGCTCGTCCCATGGCACACCTGGTGCCTTCTCGGACGGCACGGTGGCGCGGACCAACGTGATGTTGTAGGCGATGGGCTTTGGCTGCGCGGCACATGCAACAGCCAGCACGGCAAGGGGGAGAATCGCTGTCGGCTTCATAGGGCCCTCCATTCATCGCCCTGATGGGCGTGGGGAAAGTATCGGGGGTTTCGAGGCGAGGTGCAAGGGGGTGGACACCCCGGCCTGGGTGGTTACCTTTTCGGTGCTCTGCCCATGGGGGGTGGGGTAGCAGGGCCCAGATTGGCCGGGGAGGAATCGATGGAGGGATGCTCATGGAGTTCCGTCTGCGAGTGGGACTGGACTCTCACCGCAACCGTAGCACTTGGACTTCTCACTGCGATCATCCTATTTCTGCAGGTATGCATTGCTCGCAGGCAACACCTCCATTTCCGCGCCGCGGACCGTATTAGACTGATTGACACCATCGCAGGGCTTCTTGCTAGCGAGAAGATGTATGATGATGAAAAACATATGACAAGAAACGTGATCAATTGGGATGATTTGTC
>Ga0180432_10003851_pt1 | contig 21053 bp, 47 predicted proteins | sample SS_ome_10_FD_132414 | JGI IMG/M metagenome (GOLD analysis project Ga0180432, IMG submission 132414) | Hypersaline lake sediment archaeal communities from the Salton Sea, California, USA - SS_1_MS_2 metaG | ecosystem: Environmental > Aquatic > Non-marine Saline and Alkaline > Hypersaline >...
ATCGTTAGACTAAGTACAGGATGAAACACCATAAGAACTGTAAATCATGCGAAGCCTTAATGGGTGTGCTCGGGACTTGCCTATTGGGTTATAGAAATAAATCAATAGTAGTCCGCTCCAAAGTTATTGCCGTAAAGCCTAGTGTTCTATGTCCGAAACCATTAACAGTGGAAGCTTTCTGTAAAGCCAAGTTGAGCTCTGACCCAAAGGGTTTCGCGAGAGGAAGGAGAAAGAAATGAAATCTCTGAAAAGATTATTACAAGAAATGATTCAGGAATATCGGGAGATTATGTCTGCTGATGTCCAGAGAGTCGAGAAGGAAAATAATGTGGATTTCCTGATTGATAGAATGGAACCAATAATAAGGAAAGCATCAGACGGAATAAACAGGGAGCCGTATCTTCGGCAAGGAGCAACCACATTAGAGGAACCATATAAACTAGAGATAATAGAGGAAGTGAAATCTATGTGGGGGAATGTCTGTAACTTTCTTATTCATAGAAATGGGAAAATGGTATTGAAAGGATTTATTGATAGAAAAAGTGCAGAGGCTATGACAATAGAGTTAAACGAAGTATGGAAAAGAGGCTTCGAGGACTGTTCCCATCGATTAATGAATGAGGTGTAATATGGACGAACAGAAAATGAAAAAAGAAATCCTGGAGCTCATCGTGGAAATGCGAGAGGAGTTAAAGAGAATCGCCTTCAAGAAGGAAAAGGGTTCAATGGCCGAGGAAGCAAGGGATATAATCATCAGAGAGATTTATCATCAACAGATTAAAAAGTTGGAAGCAATCATTGTGGAGAAGAAATGACCGAGGAAAGAATCAGAAAAGACCTCGAGGAATATATAAAGGAATTAAAAGGCAGAGCTATTCAACTTCGGAATATTGGGAAGTTTACTATCAATGGTAAGCCTCCGATAGATAGAAGAACAAGACTTCAGAGAAATGTTGATATAGCAAAAGCCTCAATTTATGAGGGTGAAGTGAAAAGGCTCAAAGCAATCTTGGAGGGATAGATGGCTAAAGATGGAAAGAAAACCATTCATGCTTCAGGAAGGGATTTGGGTTTCACATTATGCGGAATAGATTATTACTATGACGAAAAGGATACTGAATTCACCCTGGAGATTAAAGAGGTAACCTGCAAAAAATGTCTGAGGATAATTAAGGATAGAAAAATAAAAGAATTGGAGTAAAAAATGGAAGGTTGTTTCACTTTCATGAGTGATGAACAGATGAAGAAAGAAAACCCAAGGCTGTATGAGGAAATAGTTAAGAAGAGAAAAGAAGTCCTCGACAGGTTGGGAAAGGAAAAGGCTCAAAAGAAACATCTCGGGTTCGAAGCCGATAACGCATAAGGGAGGAATGAAATGGATATTAAGACAGTCAGAACCATAAAGACGGTATATTTCTTCGATGATGAAAAGGGTACAGAATATTATCTGATAAAATTAGGAAGGGATTACCTTCTGATTAAGAGAGAACCGACTGTGGAACCAACATCCTCCTCAGATTTTGAACTGAAAGTGGTTAATCTCGGATATCTGAAAAGTATAGGAGTTCCTGGTATGGCGGTAGGTGGGCTGTGCGAGGACAGAGAAAGAAGGATGAATGAGGAGATGAGGGGAGACGAAAGGTCACCGGGACATTTAGCAGTAGTAAAGGCATTGGAAGCAGCCCACAAGTCATTAAGGCAGGAAAGTTTAAAAGGGACCGGTTTTAATTCGTATATAACAGCCAGACTGAAGGATGAAATATCAAAGCTGAATGATGCACTGGTAGAGGTACTCTATTTCTTAAAGAGAAAGAAAAGAAATCAGCAGGGACGGAAATAATATGCGACACAAGAGAGATAATATTCAGGGTGGAAAGGTTTGAGGAATATGAAAACTTAATCTCCGCGGTGAATACTCATCTCCAGGATAATGGAATTAAATTCAGCAAGGAAGAGTGGAGAAAACTATAAGGAGGAATGATGGAAACAAAAATGGATAAGTCGATAACCTTCGTGGAGGATACAGGAGCAAGAGTTACTGTATTTAAAGAAAGGGGCCGTTATATCGAGGTAAAGGAATACTCGACAACAGCATCTACGAAAAGGTATGCTTCCAAAGAGGATTTAATTTCAATGGGGATACCAGAGGAAATTATAAAAGCCCTCGATGAAGATAATAAGAGGGAAGAAGTGGGTAAAGAGTTAGAAGGAACGTTCGAAGCAATGCTGAATGAGATAATGGAGTGTCTGAAGAATTCCGACGAACTGATAAGGATGGCAGAAGGCCAGAACAGAAAGGATAGGAATTACATCCCAGATGTGATATTCGAGAAGACTGTGGAAAGAAGAAAGGCATACGATTATTGTTATCGTCTGGTGGCCACAAGAATAAAAGAGTTCAACAGTAGGAAGGGAAGAGATGTCTGAATTATTAAGTGAGGATGACCAGGATAAATGTCTGGCCGAAATTGAGTATTATATCGAAGAGCATCCATCGAGAGATATTGTTAAATTCCTGGAGGATGTAAAATATCAGATAATAGATAAACGTTTTCTAACGATGAAACAGTTCGAGGCTTTAAAGAATATAATGCCGGAAAGAATAACCTGGATACCAGAGATAATAAATGAGGGTCGTGGTTAAATAAGGAGGAAAAGAAAATGAGTATGGCAGATGTGGAAATAAGGTTATTCAATTCAAGGTGGGAATACTTCAAAAAGAAACTCAAGGAGATGAGACAGCTTTCCAGAGATTTGAATGATATTATCTTAGAGTCATGGAGGGAAAACAAGATAACACAGCAGGGAGGGGAGATAATGGAGAAGTCAACGGATTTGAGGGTGGATATAGAATCTATCCTATCCTCTGATGTTTTTAATTTTGAAGAGTTCTTAAAAGGAAGGAAGATATTAAGGGAAGAAAAGGAATCGGGAATGATAAAAAGGTTTCTTAAAAAGATATTAGATTAAAACGAGGAACATAGTTAAAGAGAGGAGGAGAGTGGAATGAAAATAGGGTTTTTAAATAAAGAGGGGAAGTGGACCGAAATTAACGTGAAAGAGAATTATGTATTGATAAATAACATCTCAATAAGAGGAGTACCTAGACGGAAAGGTATTAATGTAAGAACTTATGAGAATAAGTATTTAAACATAGAAAAGACAGACGATATGGGAGCAATATTAACCCATGAGTAAAGAGGAAGAAATAAGGAGGAAAAGAAAATGTCCGGTAGGAGAAAAGTGAAATTTACATTCAAGACGGAGAGACCGACAGGAAGATATCGTTCTTTTTATAGCAGTAATCATATAATAAAGCTTAAAAAAATTCCTGTGGGTATGATTTATCCTTCCGGTCTTGATAGTCCTCCGTTTAGCATTCATCTCCAGGTCATCAAAAAGGATTTAATGGAAGATGGAAATAAAAACTGTGAATGGAGATGGAAATAAAAATTGTGAATGGAGATGGGTGAGACTAAAGAAGGAATTTAATTCGCTGGATGAAGCTAAAAAGTTTCTGAATGATAATATCGAAGAGATTATAAATCGTTTTAACCTGGTGAAGGAATAATTATATATAGAGGAAAGAAAAAGGAGGAATAAATGTCAAGGTTAATATCAAGAGACGACCAGGATAGAATTTTAATTCCGATTCAGCAATGGATACAGGACAATCCGGATAGAAAGGTGATAGGATTCTTGAAGGATGTGAGAGAGCAGATATTAAAGGAAGAATTCATGACGGTGAGACAGTTTGAAGCGGTGAGAAACATCATAGGAGAAGAGATAGATTGGACACCGGAAGTGATAGGAGTGACAGGCAAGGATGAAACCATGCTAGGCATCGATACACTGCTGAAAGAACATTTGAAGGTTATGAAGGTACAGACAGTCCAGACGGCTATAATAACAGTTACTTTGGTTACTATAGCAACCATATACACCCTCAAGACATTAAACCTATAGAGGAAAGAAAAAGGAGGATGGAATGAGAGTTGATATAATCAAAGCTGATGCAGTGATAGAAGGAAAGATAACCTTTCTGGATAAAGTTAAGGAACTGAACCTTATAAACACCTTAGAAGCAGATGCGATAATAATAAACGGGATGTTAATAACAGAGGTGGAAAGGGGGATAGAGATTCAGCCAGTAGATGAGAGAAGAGAGATAATAATAGAACCAGTAACAGAGAAAGCTTTAAGGATAAAGAGGAAAGAAAGATAAGTTCCACCGCAAAAGAACCCGCCTCCTGATTAATCAAAAATAACTGCATACCCCCAAACCCTGCGGCCACGCCGAATTTAGAATCGCAAGCCCAGGTTTCAATCTCTCTCCGAAACCAGATACGAATTCCGAAGTCCAACCCTCAAGTCCCATTAGGAATATGGCGTATTCTTAGATGACAGATCAGAACCCAGTAGTACACAAAGCAATTAAAGGAGATAAGGGGTAAGTCAAATGGGATGGAGAAAATTAAATGATACGGATTCTGACCACGACGAACTTCTGATAAAGAGAGTCCATCAAAAAGATAAGGAGATAGCAAGGATAATATTGGAAACCCGAGAAAGACGACTTAATGCCATGATGGATGAAGTAAAGAAATCGGGAAACAGAGAAAACGAAATGATGCTTGACAGAGCCCTAAATGATGTAGGGCTCGCTATCGACCGGATCAATCCTCCAGGTTACATCAATCAGCAATATTGTTCCAAGAGAGTTAAAGACCAAATCATAGAAAGGCTAGCACAAGGGTGGAATATCCAAGGGGTAGTCTCATGGCTCAATGCTTATTATGCCATCGCAGAGGTCAACTATTGGCAGGTTAATGCTATCAAACAAAGGAACAAGAAAAAAATCATCGAATTAAAATCCCATTATGCAGCCACCGCGAAACCTTCCCGGTTCATGAATCAGCAAACACGTATTGAAGAACTCGAAGACCTTTATCAGGAGTGCAGGAAGCAAGGGGAATATGCTGTGGCCAGAGGTGTGATGAAACTCCTCAGAGAGGAGATTGAAAATTCCGATAAGGAACTCGACCTTAATGTTAAGGGAGCAGTAGCCACGAGTGAAGTGGATAAAGAAGAACTCAAGGAAATGGCCCTTGTGATGGCAGCCAAGAAAGCGAATATTCCTCTCGAGAAAATTCTCAAGGCTAAGAGGAAGATTGCAAAGGTCAAGAAGGAAAAGAAGGAGCAGCGATGACAGACCAAAACAACAAGATTGACCCGGTCTCAATGTTCATGGGTGAAACGGCTCAAGCACTAAAAGGAATCAATGAAAACATGACAGCAATGGTTAAGCGACAGGACACTATGGTCAGTGACTTGGGGGTTATAAAAGGAGACGTCCAAGTTCTGAAAAACAAGGACTCAAGATTGTGTTCCGAGATAGATAAAATAAACGACAACTGTGAGAAGAGGAGAAACGACATCTACTCGAAAATCAACACCTTATTCTCCAGAGTGAATAAGGCGAGTGGCGGGTTTTCCTTCGCGAAGGTTTTCATTCCTATCATCATCTCGATAATGGTCTTGGTTGTTTCCGTCCTGAGTTTCATGAGTCATAAGGAAGTACAGGATATCAAGGTTCATATTAAAAGCGGTGGACTCCGCGATACATTAATCCAATACCCGATTCCTCTAATCCCAGACCTTAAACCACCCAAATGAAATGGCTTATAATCGCAGCCACCATATTTTGTCTGGAGTGCACCAGCTCTGGAACTCGTTATAAAGATTATATTAATAATCAAAGGGATTCTTCTTATAAAGCATTTAAAGATGAAATAGAGAGAGAGTTGAATGAACCGCTCCGAGAGGGAAAATGGACCATACCTGTGGAAGAAGGCGATTACGAATCGCTTTACGAGGAGTATAAAAGAAGAGGAAAAGAAAAGGAAAGTCGTTAAAGGTAAGAAGGATGATAATCTTAGCAACAGTCACCGCAATAGTAATCGGGCTAGTAATAGCCCTGAATAAAGTAATGGAGCACTTTCCAGAGTAGAGGAATGAGATGAATAAAATTTTCGAATATAGAGGGTTGAGCTTCCATAAATCCTGTGGGGGAAACGGAGGACAAGATGGAAGGACAGAACATAATAAATTCAAAACACGAAAACCTAAGGAGAGCTATTGAGGTTCCGAGTATTGCTCTGAAGAACCTCAAATCATGTGGGTCCTGCGATAACGAGAGTACGAAAGTATTAAAGGAAGTTATCACGGATGCAGCGAAGGAACTGAAAAAATTAATTAACAATAAATAATCCATAGGATTCAGCCCAACCCTCTATTATTTAAAGGAAAAGGAAATGATTAAACGAGGTAAAATAGTTCACGTATTTATCACCCCTGAGATTTTCAGGCAGCTCTTGAATGGTGAAACCTTTGACCCTGCGGAACTAATTCTTGACCCATCAGAGATAGAAGATATTCGAGATGATGAATTATATATGGAGATAAGATTCACCTCTAGTGTTCTTAATAAAATCATCCACAATAAATTCGAGGCCATAACATCCAACGGAATAAGGACGAGGTGGGAACTCGTCAATTGCACCTTTGAGGAAAGGGTAAAATTAATTCATCGCTTAGACCAGATGAGGATAAAATGAAAGCAATAAACTGGAACGTGGAATATTTCGTTGATGGATATCTTTATCAGTTCATCCATGACCGAACAAAGGAATTGACGGTGCACGCAGGAATGAAAATAGAAAAGGAATTCTTCACCAAGATTGATGAGGTGGCATTCACGATGGTTTTCGTCTTGCTGGAGTCTCACGTATTCATTCACACATGGCCGAAAGACAACATGACATACCTCCAGCTATCATCGTACAATGAAGAGGAGTATCGCCTGTTCATGGATTTGATAAGGAAGTATTTTCAAGTCATCGTAGAAAAGGATAATGGAAAAATCGAAGGGAGAAAAGAATGACGATATTCATCGAGATTCCAATCTGGCTTATGTTGGTGATGTGTGTTCTTATGGTCGCTTCTACGGTGACTAATCTAATCAATGCTTTATACAGTCGGAAAATATTTATCCTGAAAAGAAGGAGGCAGGAAAGTGCCAATCAAATCAAAAGAAAAATTCGACCTATGGATGAACCGCCTAATCATAGGAATGGTCGTTCTAATCATCATCCTTCTTCTCACCGCCAAATGCGAGGCCCAACATAGAAGGGAATCAGACCACGACAGGATTATTCGTCTCGAGGAAAAGATAGATGGATTCGAGAAGCGTCTAGACAAGCAGGACGAAAAGATTGAGGACGAGAAAAATGAATTCGAATCCTATTACAACTATGACTATGGCCTTGGTCAGATTCATAAACAGAAACTTGAGAATCAGGGAAACAAGGACATCGTACAATATATCATCCTAGGTTTTTTAGGAGTCATCAACGCCATTTTCGGTGGTAAATTCGTTGTAGATATCAAGAGGAAAAAGAATGGAAATACACCCTAACATAGCTCGAGGACATTGTATAAGTTTCCTAGATAATACAGATAACACCATCAAGAATATAGCCCTTCCGCAGTCTGTCGTATCTCGCATAGCAGCTATCAGAGCTAAATCTAATACCTCTAAACTTGAGGTTGTTATAAAGAGGAATAGAGATGGAAAAGGTTATTCTGTCGAGGAACTCAGAATCGAGAGGAATCTGTTTCAGAGAGCCTTGGGATTCATTCTACGAATCTTTAAGAGGAAAAAATGGAAACCCCACCTAAGATGAAGATTGTTGATTATTCGGACAGGCGGACTCCTCCAGAGAAACAAACCATAGAGGAGATGAATAAACTCTCTGCTATATTCCGAAGGAGGAAACAGCTAGCTTCCGTCTATAGAGCCCGAATCATCATAAACGAGAAGGAGTTGAGAGGATGAAGACAAGAGAAACCATCGTCAAGGAATTCCTAATCGACCAAGACTTCGAACCTGAAATTTCCGTAGAGGAGATAATAAAAGAAGGGGTTATGATTTGTACCAACTGCGGTCAGGTTTTTCAGGTTTACGTCCCCGGCGAACTCGAGTATATCGACGAAGCCTCGCCTTGCTGCCGGAAGCCTTATATAGAAGGGATGGCAAACTTCATAAAAAACCCTATATGGCTGGCGAGATTTTTTGGCGTGGCTGAAGATTTCAACTGTGAGGAGAAGTAATGGTAATAACTCCTAAGCAGCGAGACAAGTTTTTCGTCATCTTTGTGTTGATAGGATGGATAGTCTTCAATGCCACCTGGATTGTCTGGTGCTGGGTCAAGTACGGAATACAACTCGTCATTATCATTGCTCTTGCCCTATGTGGATTGGTTCTTAAGGGATTGATTATTGAATCGAATCAAAAGTACAAGAAAAAATACGGGGAGGAAATTTTCGATGATTCGAATAACCTTTGAAACACCCGACGGAATAAAAGTCTCATACGAGGATACCCTCAGAGACATTATGCACTCAAAGGACGTGCCAATGAGAATGGAAGCCTTATTCGACCAGGCGAAACAATTCATCAAAGAGGAAAGAGAGAAAAGGAAAAATGAAAACATTACTTAAAGTAGCTTTCTATCTCGGCTGCTTGGCGGTGGCAGGGATAGTGATAGCCTTCGCATTTCTTCATTATCTGTATGAGCTGGGTGGAGGAAAGTTTTAATGGATGACCTTATAGAACCCGAGGAGATTATGTGCGCCCGCTGCGGAGAAGAGGTCGTGGATGAGCCTGGTGATTTATGTACGGCCTACGTCCATGAAGAAGCCGAGTCATTCTACGAGTTTGAGGAAGATACCCGCGAGGACGAGAAAATCTTATAATCAAAACGAAGGGAAAGGATATGTTCTTACTCGGTGATTTCACTGACATGGAGACCGTCAAAGTGGAAGGCCAGATAACCAAAGAGGATTTAATAAAGGCAAGGGACAACAACTCTTTTCAGGTCATCAATGTAACTACCTGGGAATATTTTTATCCGAAACTGAACAAGTGGATACGGATTGAATGAGACGAATCTACCACACCTTATGGAAGCTGCACGACAGATTCGGATTCCCGATTATAAGCTGGAGGGTCACAGACTGGCTCTTCCAGCGTTTAAGAGATGAAAATTGGTTAGCCGATAACGCATGGTAAAACGAAGGGAACAAAGATGACAGTCCAGACAATTGAAACCGCAAAGGTTGTGGTTGAGGAAATGGGAGCTGATAAAGTGGAAGACGTCTATGAATACACACACACACCAGTAGCAATAATATAATGTTCGCAGTATTCCCAAAGGGGCAGCCGATAGATATCTACGTCTCGCCTTACTGCAAAAACCAGAAGCTACTTTTCCGAAAAGGACAGTGGCTTGAGGAAGAGGCAGATAAATAGTTCAGACAAAAAAGAAGAGGAACGTCGTTAATATAGGTATGAACAAAATTTACCGATACAGCTTCAACCCCAAGGAATACATGCAGGGAGAGACCAGGTGGCGACCGGTTTAATACATAGAATAAAATTCGATTCGGCGGTAAAGATTTTCAATACCATCAAGTGCCGTCTCCAGGTCGAAGAAGGATGTTATCCGGTTAAGGTGTTTGAGCTCAAAGGCGGTGGCCAGTTCTTTATAGAAGTAAACGGTAATCGAATGGTATTAGATATTGAATCCGAAGACCTCATAAGACTGATTGAGAGGTTGGGGGATTACGATACCTCCAGAGCTCTTTATAAAATCGCCGCTTATAAACTGAAACAGGAAGTCGAAATTCCAGAACTAATAACTTAACACAGGAGGCCCGCATGGGTAAGGAAAATATCGTCGAGGAAATGAACCGCAACATGGAGGAGTTCAAGACGAACTACGAAAATCTCATGGAGAACGATAACAAATCCGCAGGCCGCAGAGCCCGGAAGAATCTGGCCGTTGCCAAGAAGCTGGCCGTTCAGGTGCGGAAGGATATTCAGGAGAAACTAAATAGCCTGTAATCGGTCATCGCCGGCACCGCCTTACCTCCCGCCTTCGTGGCCGAAGGAAAAGGGAGATGAACCAAAAAGAAGACGAAGGCAAATCCGCCGGCCAATTCCGAGGAAGGTGAAAACCCCGGTGAGACCCTGCAATCAGATGAGCCAGGCATGCATGGTGATTCTAGGAGTAGCCATGAGTGAGGGAGACCAAAACCAAACATGGCGGGGTTTTCTAATTTATTATGAATGAATTTATCTGGACAGAAGAAGAGGTAATCAACATCCTAACCCACGCGATAGCAGCTGGCAGGAGTGATTGTATTAGGGAATCAAAAGAGCTTCCTGAATACTATTTCTTTAATATCACAGGAATCGAGGAGAGGGTAGACTTCCCAACTATGTACTGGCCTAAGACTCTTCATGTGCAGGTGAGAGAGCGCTTAGCGGAAGAAGGTATAGTATGAGTTTTATAGACGAAGCTTTTGACACAATGAATCGATTCTCCGACCGAGTTTTCCAGATGGCGGGGGGGTGCATCAGGAACAGCATCAACATCACCAATGAGGAAGTGAGAGTAAACGGCAAGAAGATTGAGGGCGAAAAGGCCGAACAAATCAGGAAGAGAATGAGTAAGGTCTCTGGTAAAATGAATGAAGTTGAAAAAAGATGGACGAGACCTTTGAGGAAATAGATAACATCTTCCGGGAGATAAAATGAAAATCGCATATCGGGAACATTTCCATTTGAATAAGGCAAACCTGGCCCGCCTTAAGGAAATCAATGACATCATAGAGGAGTATTCGGCCCAAGGTTACCGGATGACTCTTCGGCAATTATACTACCAGCTCGTTTCCCGAGATATGATTGCGAACAACGATAAGGAATATCATAAGCTGTCCAACATCCTCGTAAAAGGAAGGATGGCCGGATACGTAGACTGGGAAGCAATCGAGGACAGGATAAGAGTACCGAATATTCCTTATTACGTTTCCGGACCTGAGCAGGCTGTGCAGGATACAATCGACCAGTATCGACTCGACCGACAGCAGGGACAGGATAATTATATTGAGCTCTGGGTGGAAAAGGACGCGATTTCCAATGTGATGAAAAGGAATACTCATCCGTATCATATCCGGCTTATGGTCAATAGAGGATACTCCTCATGCACGGCCATGCACGATTCCTTCCAGAGAATGGAAGTAGCAATAAACGAAAGCCGGCGAGTGGTTGTTCTTTATCTCGGAGACCATGACCCCAGCGGGCTCGATATGGTTCGCGATATAGATGAAAGACTTCAGGAGTTCGGTCTCGGAAATTTTGAAATCAAACATATCGCATTAACGAAGGAACAAATCAGAAAATATAACCCACCACCGAATCCTGCAAAGATAACCGACCCACGGGCTAAATGGTATGTGGCGGAACATGGCCAGGTCTCGTGGGAGGTCGACGCTCTTAATCCTAAAGTACTCCACGACCTGGTCAAAGAGGCCATAGAGGAGCATATGGATATAAAGAAGTTCAATTCTATGCTCCGACGAGAGAAAAAGGATAAGAAGACTCTTCAGGACTTCGCGGACAGACTAGGAGAGAAAGATGATGAATGATGAATTTACCAGGCTCGACGTAGACCTCGAAGGAGACGGCTCCTTCAGAGAGTTCTCAGAGAACATCGAAGACGGCCAGCTGATTAAGGTGGCCGCATTGCCAGGAGGAATGAAAAGCGGACTTCCCTCTGTTGCTCTTCTGACCAAGACTATCATCGACGGAAAGGAAAAGTATGTGATTGGTCAGACCTCCATGAAGATGTTTCTTATGGCAGCTGATATCTTCCGCAAAAAATTTGTGGTCGACCCTTCGCAGAATTAAATCGTTGTACTAAGTAGAGAGAAAGTTTCACCATAACCATAAGGAGGAAAAATGGAAGAGGCCATGCTCGTCGAAGAGGAAGTCTTCGTTGTTGATATGAATAAGAGCGAGATTCATGAGGGAATGAATGTCGAAATCAGGGAAGACGTCAAAGAAGAGGATATCGCGGAATATCGCGGATATCAGGGGACCATTAAAGAAATCAGCCGAACCCCGAGTGACGAGTATCCCTTTCGTGTGCGATTCCCACACCAGAAGAGCCAAATGGATTTCGCCAGGAAAGAATTCAACGTCATCGACCTCTGTGAGTGATACCATGCTGGAAAAAGAAATTGAAACCATGTTCACCTACCACCCTCCACAGGGTGACCAGCCTGAGCGGTATCAGGCAATCCGGGATGCGGCAAAAAAGTTCGCCATGGTCGTGGCCGATAATACCCGAAAAGGGCCAGACCAGACAGCGGCCATAAGGAAACTCCGTGAATGTGTTATGACTGCGAACGCCGCGATAGCCCTCGAAGGGAAGCTGTGACCTCTCAGCTCGACCTCTTCGATAATCATCCCAGTGCTGAGAAGAGGTTGAATCGCTGGAATGGGTTCAGAGGGAAACTCCTTCAAAAACTTCGTGTCAAATATATCGCGACCTTCAATCAAGTAACCCGAGACCGGAATATACAATATCACGAGAATAACCGCATCTGGCGGTTCAAAGATGGAGTCGGCTACCGGCTCGATACCATCAATGAAATAAGGAGAAGGAAGAGGCTCCGGAAGAATGAGAAGCTTCTCCAGGAAATCGAGAAAGCCGGGAAGCATCTCGTTAAATGCGCTGGCCCAAATGAATTCTTGTTCCTGAAAAAGATTTGCCCAATACTTGAAAAGGTAAGAGCCCCAAAGTACCTGTTTCCTTGATGCGTACTCTATAAGGTAGACACTTAGCAAGGAGCCTTAATGGAAATAGGTCACAGTTTCCTCAGACACGGCGAGAAGCAGAGATTCTATTCTCATGCCGATATTCAAAAAGCAAAAGTCCGGGCCCATATAACAAGAACAAAGTTAGGGAAAGTCGCTCAGGTAAAAGAATATCAGAGGATGGACCCCGTTAAGCTGAAAAAATATCACGGCCAACTCGAGGACATGATTGCAGCCCAGGAAAAAGTAGCGAGAGAGAGCCCCCATCCTTTCGTCTCCAAGTCTGCTCAGGAAATGGCCAATCTCCTGAAAGAGCATAAGAGGAGGGTCGCTCAGCACATGGGGCAAAGCACTTCCTTGACTCAAAAAGAGATTACAGGAATGATGCACGACGCTCTGAAGATGGATGAGGCAACATGGACGAAGAAACATAAAATCGGAGACTATCAGCAGTATAAGGCAACAGCTCAGAAAAAGGTTCCCATTGCGACTCAGGCGAAATTAACACAAAAAACAACCAACACCGCCCTGAAGAAGCACTCTCAGTGGTCCTCGTCCGATTACGAATATCTCAGTGGCAAAGGTTACAGCGACGCGGAGATTAAGAAGAAATGGGACGAAGAGGCCAAGCAGAAAAGGGAACCAGTCATTCATAAAAAAGCCCCTGATGTTGTCGGTTATCTTTCGGGGAAAAAATGATTATACCATGCCGCAAAGGCGATAAGAAGAAAAAAACGGATAAGTACTGACTCTACTCGAAGGATGGCTCAAAGTTGTTGGGCCGAGGACCGAGTAAGGAAAGTATGGTAGCCAGGGAGAAGCAAGTGCAGTACTTCAAGCACATGGCCAAAGGGAATATTTCCACTACTATCTCTCGCCATGGACAGCCTATCCAGTTTAACCGCACCGAGGATATAGTGAAAGCTAATGTTCATGGCTCCTTAAAAGGAACCTCAGCCGTAGGACAACGACACAGCCCGAAACCTACCAGGTTACTCGCTACCACATTAAAGAACCGTCATCTCAAAATCATGGCTTACAATCAAGACCTACTCAACATGGTTTCCAACTTGAACGAGAAAGACCCCGATAAGAAAGACCGCAACGTTCAGTCGAAAATAAAAAACCTGAATAAAATTATTACCAAAGTCTCCAAGGAGGCCGAAAAAATTAAAAACCATTATGAAAGGGTAAAGGAACAAATATGAATTTTCTGAGACATGGGAAGGCCGTTGATTTTACTCATACAGAAGATATTGTGAAAGGCAATATCTCCAAAGCCGTAGCCTGTCCTGGTGGTATGATAAGGAGCGGAGGAAAGGGTCGGGGTAAAGGATACGGCAAGGGCAAAGGCCCCATCGGAAAACCCAAGAAAGAAAAAGAAGAAACCAGGGAATAGATTGCATCTCTCAGATATCATAAAATGGGCGAAATGTCTATTAAACAAAATAAGAGGTAAGTAATGTTCAACTTTCAATTCAGCAGGCATGGGAAGTTCGTTCAAAACCCTACCATGCAGGGAGATATCACGAAAGCTCAGATAAGAGTCCGGGCCCATGCCGCACGCACAAAGACGGGTAAGGTTGTACAGGTCAAGGAGCATGGCCGTATGGTGGCTCATGTTCCCAGGGATAAAGAGGAGCAGATGGTTCAGCATCATCAGGACACTAATCAACATGCTTATGGTTTCCAAGAGGCGGGAGAAAAGACCAGGGCTCGCGATTGGCACCATGTCGATACGAAAAACTATAAAGAGCAACAGAATCATCTATCCAATCTTCACGATACTCTCGTGGCCCGCCATAATCATCTGGCTGAAATTGTCGGAAGTAAAGAGAGGATAAAAAGCCAGAACCTTAAAAAGAACGACGAAAAAGACGAAGGTGTAAAAGCTTCGTCGGAACCCCGGATTCGTGATGAGCTTCATCAGCAGCACGGACATCATCAATCTCATCATTCTGCTATTCATGACTCGGATGAAACCAATGCTACGATTGATTACGGTAAATACGACGTCGAGAAGCTGAAGAATAAGATGAAGGCAATCAAGGAATTCGCAAACCAGACGGCTGAACATCATAAGGAAATCCAGAAGGTTCTCGATAAAGTTAAAAAAGAGAAACCACTTACCGATGACCAACTCAAAGCCGCAGAGGAGAAGAGAAGGCGTCGCTGGAGATAAAAAGGAACAATATGGAAAAACTTCGTTCACTCCAATCCTCGAGTATCCTCAATGGCTTTAAGAAAGCTAACGAAGAAGAAGAGGAATATGGAACCAAAAAATGCACCGTCGAAGATGCGATAGGATTCTTCCAGAGAAACCCAAACCCTTCCGATAAAACCCTTCATAATTTCGCTAAGAAGAAGGGTTTCAATCCTCATTACTTCGAGGCTAAGGCCTATCAATTGGCCACAATAGCTGTCAACGTCATGACTGGAGGTCTGTCTAAAGGTAATAAAGACAAAGTCGACCCGAAGGAATTGAAGGCCGGTATTGCCGTTGAGGCGGAACACACCGGCGATAAAACAGTCGCCGAAAAGATAGCCCGAGACCATTTAAAAGAACATCCGAAATATTATACCGCTCTAAAACTTCTCGAGAAGATACTTAAGATGGACAAACTGGACGAGCTCAAAGAAGAAGTCGAAGAATGGAAGAAGGAGAAAGACTAATGCAATTCGGAACTTTGTTTGACTCTTCGCGAAATATCGTAAAAGGGTTCGTAAACAGGCCTGTCGAGTCTTCTTACCATAAGACTAAAGTCCGGGCTCATGTCGCCAGAACGAAAACCGGTAAAGTTGCTCAGGTGAAAGAACATCAAAGGGTCGTGGTTGGTAAGACTACCTCCGGTAAAGATATCCATCCTCAAACCCATCAACAAGACGAAGGTTTTTCGACCAGAGACCATCTCGAAGCTCATCTCGCACACAGGGAAGCCGGTAACCAGGAACAATCAGACCACCACAAGAAAAAGTTCGAAGCCCAAAGAAAATCCGAATACGTCAAACATTATGCCCAAGCCAGACGTCATAAGAAGGCCGGCCGCACAGAAGAGTCCGAAAAGCACATGAAAGCCGCTCAGGACGTCATGAAAGAATATTCAAAATATCGCGGAGAGTTTTTAGAGAAAGTTAGTCCGATGGAAAGGAAAGAAAAATTAACTGAGGAAAAATCTAAGGAGAATGGGCCGATATCTAAACCAACAGTTAAGGAGATTGAGGAAAAAATAAAGGCGACCAATCCTATGATTTTCCCAGAAGCTAGGGAGGGTTCTGCTAAGGCTATAATAAATATACTAGAGACCGGAACCGACCCGAAATATGCTCTGCATTATAAATATAATCGGACTATAAAAAAAGTTTTCGAAGATATAACCGGTTTAAAAATACCAAAAAAAAGGCAAGAGATTATCGATATGATTAAAGATAAACCCTGGGAGGGGGTCTCTGGGATTGAGAAAAGGAAATTATCTAAAATAGGTTCGGAGAAATATACAGAGACCGAGGCTAAAGAGAAATTAGGGAAATACGCAAAAGAGATTATTCAAAAGTTAGGAAAAAAATACAACATCAAAGAGGCCCTACCTTCTCAGGTTGTTAACACTGTAAATATTATATTTGCGGCCATGGGCTCAGGCGAGAGCAATCCCAATTACAAAAAAAGGAAGGAATTTTTCCCTGAAAAATTCGATCCGATTATAATTAATAATGGTGAGGGGAATATGTACGATAGCCCTTATTATAAATTAACGGACAAACAACAAGAAACTATTATTAAAAAAGCTTTAAAGGAGAATTAAAATGTCAGGAAGTTTTGTTCGAATTCACGACCCATCAAACAATATCCTCTCAGGATTTTCCCGTCATGGCCAGAAGGAGATTTTTCATTTTCAGAAGGCCGTCACCAAAGTAAGGGCTCACGTGGCCAAGACCAAAGCCGGTAAGGTGGTTCAGGTTAAAGAACATGAGAGGAAAATTCTCGGCAAGACTTCCACCGGTAAAGAGGTTTATCACGACAGCCATCATAACGTTAAAGAACATAAAGACTGGAGTGGTAAGGAGCATGCCCAGGCTGCCATTCATCATAAAGTCGCCGGGAGCGATGATGGGGCTCAATACCACCAGGATATGGCCAAAGAGGTTTTTAGCGCGAAATATAACCGCCTAAGAGGGGAACATAAGAAACTCAAAGAGGCCGGTAAAGCCAAGAGCGCCAAGGCTAAGTGGGAGGAAGCTCAAGGAGTCCATCAGGAATATCACACTCATAAGAAAAAGTTTGAGGAAGTGAGTCCAAAGGGTAAAGAGCCTGTACAAGGTAAAGGGAAACAGAAGCCTTCTTCAGAAAAAAACCCCGAAGTCGAGAAGGTCGTAAAAGCTGTCCAAGCTGAAGCCGAGAGGGACCTTAGCTCGTTTATCGATAACGGAGACCCGGCTATTGAGGGTTGGGGTGTCGATATTGACGCTCTATCTAATAAACTTGATGAGGGCGATGAATCCGCGGCCGTTGAAATGGTTCGTTCTGCAGCCCGGGCAACTCTCCTAAAGATGAGCCCGAAAGAAGCAGAGGGCCTTCATGGAAGGCTTTCCGACAAAGCTAAAGAAATGGCCGGCGCAACCGAGATTGATTGGGAGAAATATGCCGGTAAAAAATCTGAAAAAAAAGAAGAAGAGAATATCCTTTCTGAATTCGATAAAGGTTCGAAAATATCCGTCGGTACTGGTAGGAGCAAACAGACTCTAGTCTCAACCGGAGAAAAGGTTGGGGATTCGATTCGATTCAAAAATCCCAAAACTGGGGAAAAATGGCTCTTTAATAAAAAGGTTCTCCAGAAAAAGATGGACCAGATTATGAAAGAGGCTATGACTAAGGAATCGGAAAAAGAATAAAAACGAAGGACATGACTACTCTCCAACAGCGGCATGAGCTAGCCAAAGCTCTCTCGCATAAGAAAAAACCCAAGGGCCGTAAAAAGGCCCGTTTTTCTCTTGGAAGAAAATTTGGCGACCTTCTCTATAATCCGAAAAAATATACAGATAAGAAAGAGAGTTTCGACCCAGAAGTCGAGGGGCTCTTTCAAGAAGTAGAGCAGTCTTTAGACGCCGAAACTCTAGCCTATTTCAAAGACAACGACGTCGACTTCAAGTCGGAAATCCAGAGCACCTACCAAGTCTTAAAACTTGAAAAAGAAAGAGCTCTAAGGAAGGATGCTATAGGGCAGGCTGCAGAGGTAGGAGAGGAGCCGCCTTCTTGGGCCCTAGAAGAAGACCCGCAAATTCATCAGATGAGACGAGAGTCTCTCCTTTTCTTTATTACCGATTTACTATCAGACTTCGAGCTCAACTGGCATCATCTCGAATGGGTGGAGATGGCGGAGGGTATCAAGAAGATTGCTCTCCAGGCCTCTCGTGACCATGGGAAATCATACTTTTGGTCGATGGCTTATATTCTGTGGAAGCTATATCGATACGAGAAAGGCGACCCAAAATCAAAATATGACCGATTAGGATATCTATTCTCCAATTCACTGCCTCAGGCGGTTGAGCTTCTCGAAAAAGTACGTGAAGAGATTGAGAATAATCCTGTTCTACGGAAGAGGCTCTATCCGGACCAGCCGGTAATCATCAATAAAGAAAAATGGATGGATAGAGACGGCAGGATTCGTGACCGTCATATCGTTATAAGAGTCTGGTCGAGGACCAAGTTGACCTGCCGCAATGGCGCGTCTATTATAGCAAGGTCCTTCGGTACTAGCTCACGTGGCGGTCACCCTGGATATATAATCGTCGACGACCCATTAGACGATACTTCCCTATTCTCAGAGATGGAGAGAAAGAAGTCAATCTCCTATTTTAAATCTACCATCTCGAACATGCTCATACCTGGTGGGCAAATAATTGTAGTAGGAACCCCGTTACATTTCGAAGACCTCTTTTCTATCTTTGAGGAAAATCCTCAGTACGTCTTCAAAAAATATCCGGCAGAGAACAAGCACGGAGACCCCCTGTGGCCTGGTCGATACAGTAAAGAAGATTTAAAAGCTAAAAAAGAAGACGTCGGTTCCATTGTTTACACACGAGAATTCCTACTCGTTCCTATTACGGATGAGGTCGGAATATTCCAGGAAAGATTTCTAGAGGACGCAAAAGACCGGACTTGCCGGATGGTCAACTTCCTCGATGATTATGAGGTCCAGCTCGATAGAATAGTCGTAGGTTGTGACTTCGCAATATCCGGGGCTGCTAAAGCCGATTATTCCGTCTTTATCATTGTGGGTGTTGATGCCTTCGGGAACGTTCATATAATTGACATTCAGAGGCATCACGGCATGCCCTACATCGACCAGCTTAATGAGCTGAAGAAAATTAATAAAAGATTCTCTCCCGACTTAATGATGATTGAGTCTAACCAGTTTCAGATGATATTCACACAGGAATTAAAACGGACTACGAGGCTACCAGTGAAAGCCTTCAAGACCGGAGGGAGAGGGGATACTATCACCAATAAGAATCACCTTCAAAAGGGAGTCCCTAAAGTAGCCATTTTGTTTGAGAACGGAAAAGTTATTCTTCCCTGGGGAGATAGATATTCAAGAAAAATGGGGAAGGAGCTTTTTAAAGAGGCTCTAGCTATGATGTTTGTTAAAGGGAAAGGAATCCAGGCTGTTACCGGGCATGACGATATTATACTCGCGTTGTGGATGGCTATCCAGGGTTTGGATGTAGGTTCCTTTGGAATTGAAATGGCCTAATATGAGACTCTTAAAATTATCTTGCGGTAGAAAAACTATAATCGACGACGAGGATTATATCAATCTCTCTAATATTGGTTGGTTTATACAGAATAGATGCGGAAATGATTATATCTTCGGGAACGTTTTGATAAATGGGAAAAGAAAATGCGTTCAGCTGCATCGTTATATTTTAAAGGTTAATGGTTTTGATAACTGTGTTGACCATAGAAATGGAAATACCCTCGACAATAGAAAGAGTAATTTGAGGAGTTGCAAAAGGGGAGAAAATAACCGGAACCAGAGACTCCGAGCAACAAATAAAACAGGTTTTAAAGGTGTCTGTAAGTCAAATCTGAAAAATAAATACAGAGCTACGATAAGAAAGAACGGTAAGCAAACCCATATCGGGTACTTCAGAACACCAAAAGAAGCGGCTTTAGCTTATGATAGAGAAGCTAAGATGTCCTTCGGAGAGTTCGCCAGGCTTAATTTCCCGGAGAAGAAATGATTCTAATAACCGGATTCCCTAGAAGCGGGACACTCTATACTACTACAGTATTGAACACTATAGGTGTCGCTGCAGAGCATGAGAGTCATGTCCATAGGCCTCCCGTCACAGTGTCGTGGGGCCACTTCATGCAACTAAACAATTTATACCCCAACCTCATACCGTATTTTCTACATCAAATAAGAAACCCGATACAGGTAATCTCCTCTACTCTAACTATCTCACCTTCCAATATGGAAAAGATAATGACCTTTCTTCGAATAAGATACACCAACGACTCGATTCGGAATATCATGAAGGCCTACATCAAATGGTACGAGTTGGTTGAAGAGCATCCCGGTAAGAAGCTAACCTATAAAGTAGAAGAGATGGAAAAAGTATTCCCTACCATCTGCAAGTTGATTGGAGTCGAGCCTAGGGTTTTCCCGAGTGCTATTCCGGATAATGTTCATACGAGGAGCCATAGGCAACTAACCTACAACGACCTTTCCAAGGTATCTCAGAAAACGGCCAGACAGATTTTTTATATCGCGAGGAAGTATGGCTACCAATAAAGAGAGACCGATGACGATATGCGAGGTGACCGATTGTTCTAGGAATGCTATGTACCGGCTTGACTGGTTTCCTAATGGATGTCAGGAACGACTTCCTGATGTGACTAAATGTCAAAAGTACAAAGATGCGAGAAGAGAAAAAATGCGAAGGACTATCGAAGCAGAAGAGTCGTTAGAATAAGCATGAAGGTTTTATCCACAATCGCGATACTAGAGCTCGTCATCATTATTCTCCTAATTATCCATATCGATAGGCTTAATCGAAAAGAGCCGATTGATGTTGTGAAACTTATCACAGCCATCTCAGATTCAAAAGCGGAATATAAATACCACAACAGGAGATTAGGAATTATAGAACAAGACATCACGAATATCGGGAGTATGTATCAGGCCATGAATGGAAGATTGAATGAAATAGATGGAAAAACAAACCCTCGGAAAAAAACAAGGAGGAAAAGGTGGCCGAAAAAATAGACGTGACCGAACTCAATAAGAAAATAGAAAAGGTCGAACTCTCATAGGATTTCAGTAAC
>Ga0180432_10003852_pt1 | contig 21051 bp, 20 predicted proteins | sample SS_ome_10_FD_132414 | JGI IMG/M metagenome (GOLD analysis project Ga0180432, IMG submission 132414) | Hypersaline lake sediment archaeal communities from the Salton Sea, California, USA - SS_1_MS_2 metaG | ecosystem: Environmental > Aquatic > Non-marine Saline and Alkaline > Hypersaline >...
AGGCGATTTTAGCTGCAATTATTGCAGATCGGAAGAGTACGGTTTGTGCCCGCTTTCCGCAGCCTTTTGTACTTCTCCGAATTCAATATATTTCGCAAGCTGCCGGCTTCCAGAACATTACCGGCGTTTACTTGAAAAAGCGTATCGTGGCAGCAAATTGAGACATTTCCGTCTACAGATATTGCCGGTTTGAGCATCTGGCACTTCTTGTTATTTGGGACAATACACCCATCAACAACCTTGAACCGAGACGGTTTAAACTTACCTCCTGCTGCAATGGACCCCAGGTGTTCGATGTCTTCCGACGTTGCAAGATTGCCGGACATCGATCCCATACATTTTGGCTCCCAAGGGATACCGACCCGCCGCATAAGTATTCTGATAGAGCTCAAACTCTTCACGTTGAAAGCATTAACTACCGTCGAAGCCCGGACACCCATTCCAAAAGGAAGCTCGTATAAGCGACGAAGCCCTTCAAGATTAGCAACAACCGTATTAACTCGCAAACCTGCGGCAACCTTGCTCAACACATCTTGGGTGGCTCCATCCACCGTCAGAAGCCAACTAACACGCACAGGCGATTTTTCTAGTACGAACTTCAGCTTCTCAAAATCCAACGGTGCCGGTAATTTGGAGGCAATGTCCACTGCGATGCCTGCCTGCGTTATTATCTCCAGAAAGTCATAAAACTCGGGGTGGTAGATCGGCTCGCCGCTCATGTACAAATGGATAAATCGGAAACCCTCCCGCCGCAGAATATCCACAATTCCTTGGAAAACACACCTCTCCATATGCTTTTTAGGAGCCAGCTTTTTGTACTGGTGGAAGCAGTAGATGCAACGGGCGGTACAAACAGTAGTGATGTCCAAAAGGGGAGCAGTCCGACGGGATTCACGCTTTCTACCCATACGTATACGAACAGGGTGCGAAATCGCTTGTGCCTCTTCTAGCTTTCTAACTCGCGGGGTGGCCATCCATACCTCCAAACACCAACAGGTCCTTATGTACTTTTTCGGCCGGCAAATTGAACCGCTTGTGCTGCAGGAGGTTCAACTCGACTGCCGCAGCCGCCTCTCTATATTGGTTGAGAGTCCGTAGTCTCACATACGACTGCGAAGCCGCCGGGCGGTCCACCAAGTGGTCCAGCACAACTAAAACACCACCAGACTTCAAACGGTCCTGCGCCGTCAACCGCAAGAACTCTCGCCACTTCTTGTCGTCTACCACATGTAGCAACACATCGATACAAACCACCACATCGAATTTTACTTCGGCCGGCCAGTTGGTTATGTCGGCCACGTGGACCACAATCTGGCGGCCGTAACGTTGACGGACCGCCTCCACGGCGTCCGCGACAAAGTCGAGGGCGACCACCTTGAAACCTCTATCCAGGTAAAGCCCGATTAGCTCACCCGTGCCGCAACCGGCCACCAATAAATCTCCGCCGCCCTGCGGCAGCACCTTAGCAATCTGCTCACGCTTGACGGCATAGTCGCGGCGGTTGTCGGCTTCGCTGAGTTTGAGACGTCCGGCCGCCTGCAGCGATCCGGCCTGTTGGCGGTGCCGGGTTTCCCAATACCCTTTTACCCCACCAGGCGGAAGAGTCGTAGCCGGTTTGCTCGGCTTGCCGATCTTTACCTTCGCCGGCTTCGGCTTCGAGGAGGTCTTACGAATCTTTCCCATTTACCAACTCCCCAGCTCGCACCACCCCATCAGATTATTATTACGCGGGCTATTTTTACGCCCTACCGCGGTCCACTGCAGCTCCAACTCTTCCATATCCCGTTCATCCAAGTGACACAGATGCCGCTCGTGCTCGTTGTCCTCCACCGGCCCCTGCTTATATTTACCCCAAGGACAAGCGACCACCAGAAGACTCCGCGTCCGCTTCTTCAATTCCTCCAAGACCGCCGGAATCTCGGATCGCTCCACATGCTCCGGGCCGTGATACCAAAAGACGGCGTCGTACTGTGGAATCACCGGTAGGACTTCCGCGACACGACGCACATCGCCCAGAATCACTGTCGGGCGTACACACCCTTCCGGCGTCTTGAATCGGCCGAAAGACTCGGCATTGGGACGGTGGGCTTCGAGAATGTCCACGATCCAGCCCGCCTCCACCAGGTCAGCGCCGATCTGGAAGCCACGTTTGCTGCCTGGCTCATAGACCTTGGCCCCAACGTAGAGGCACCGTCGAGGTTGCCTACTGGGGGCCAGCGCATGCGGAAAGGCGGCTTTGAATTGGTTGAGGCGGCTGAGGTACTGCTGTTGCGCTCGGTTGTGGGTTTTGGATGGGATCATCGTCGTATCCGCCCAGGTTGGTTCGCTGGCCCCCGAATTGGTTTAACCTTTGGCCCTTTCGAGCTCTTCGGTACTACTGACGCTATCGAACCGACGCCATCACGGCCCAACAGAAAACCGGATATTCTCTGACGCAGATTCTTGGGTGCGGCGGAAGCCCATTCCCAACACCCGTCACACCCCAAACGTAGATGGCGCACCGGATCAAAACCGGCCTCTATCAACAAATCCAACCGCCACGTCCCGCGGAACTTACCACACGTCGCGGCTGGAGCATGGTTAATAAAATAAGCCGTTCCCCCACAACAGCTTACACACCCTTGATAACGCCGCGCCCGGTCAAGCCACTTACGATAATGAACCGCCTGCTTGGACGACATACGAGCCGGCATATTCAACCCAAAACTCCCTAAATCCAACCAACCATTAGCAGTAGCACTATCCCCTCCCCCAATAACACAGGCGTCGTAAAAACCGATATTCTCCAATATTTCCCGCCGGAACGCCCACGCTCCCCCAATCGCTCCTCGCTGTGGATACGCCCGCACCAAACTAGAACCGGTTGGCTTTGGACGTGGGGCCTCAGCATTATTTATATAAGCCCACCTGGTAAACGGCTGAACAATCGGCTGTTTACTTAACGCCTTTTCCAGGTCTTCGATCCATTGTGCGCCAGAGTTTGCAAAAACAACATCTGCGTCTAATAAAACGACCACATCGCATTCTACGGGCAACAAAGGGACCGCCTGGTTAAATAAGCGTTCTTTCTGCCACATTAAATCGCCACCGCCAAAACGCAAAACGCGATCCGCTGCATCCTCTGGAATTTCAAACTTGCCGAAGCCCAGTTCCGCAACAGCCAACGGTACTCCGATTCCGTCTCTAAACCGTTTACTGAACACATCGAAGTTGGCGCGCCGACGGCTACAGTGGCTTGCATTAAAATACGGTGTCAGCGCCCATAGATTCATAATAATTATGCCTTCTTCGGATTGAGCCAATCAGCAGAAGGATCGATAACTCGCCAACCCATAATGTTAGAACCTTCCACTCCCTCCGTACCGATCACCGAAGTCTGAAAACCTAATGCTTCAATATCTTTTGGCTGAAAATGACACACATGTGTTTCGTGCTCGTTGTTGTCGACTGGTCCCTGCTGGTAAACCCCTAAAGGGCAACCCACCACCAAAACCCCCCGCGTCCTCGCCGCCAGCTCGTCGAGCACTGGCTTAACCCGATCTCGTTGAATATGCTCCGGACCGTGCCAAAACAACGTAAGATCGTACATTGGGTGACGGGGCATAATTTTACTTATTTCCTGCACGTCCCAGCATATGACCGACACCGGAGGAGCATTCGGTGGACTCTTAAAACATTTGAATGAGTCCGCGTTCGAGCGAAATATTTCGAGCACATCAACCGCCCAACCAGCCTTCACTAAATCAATCCCAATTTGAAAACCCCGAGAACGCCCCCCGTCGATTATCTTGCCTCCTACATACAACCCCCGACGTGTCCGCTTAAAAGGCCGCAACGCATACGGAAATTGCCGTGCAAACTGAGCCAACCGCCGCTCCGCTCGCTGCTCACGCACCTTACGTTTCTTGGACCTAGAATCGGATGTAGAAACGGACGGCTTACCTCCAATTTGTACACGCGGAGGCGGGTTAACAGGCTTCGGTTTACGAAATCTCATATTGGATAGCCCTGTTCTAATATCGAATCTCGAAATCTCAAAAAGCCTACGGCTTAAAAGGCTCAAAAACCGCAAGCCCTCTTCCCAAACCATTATCCATTACAACAAAGTGGGCTACCGCCTCACAGCCCATCTTCCGCTCTACCCACTGACGATCTTTACCTTGATGACACGCCGTTCCCACCTTCCACCTATACGGATAGGAAACCACGACACCCATCTTAGCCACCCGCACCATATCTGCCGGCTCCGGCATGTCATGCTCGATTGTTTGCAGACACACCACTACGTCGAAACTGTCCTCATCGAACTGCCTAAGCGTACCATCGGTCACGTAAAACTCGACCTCATCCACCTTATACAAGTTAGATTTAGGGTTAATATCCGCTACAGCTTTTTGTCCCTCAAAACGGTCCAAGAACCGCGAGTTACCACCACCAACATCCAAAATCGACTGGAAGGAAGGCCACCTATCCTTTACTACCAAAGCCGCTTTTTTGAAATACTGATGGTTTCGCCGCTTCGCCCAATAGGCACGCGCATCGGAAACATGATTAGTTCCGCTTTTCGCCCCCTGAACAACCCGCAACCGGGCCTTACCTCTGACCCGTATCCTCTTTGGCGAATTCTCGACGTGAACCGGTTTTATCTTCATGAACCTTATAGCCAAAAAAAAAAGACGTCCTTGAAAAACTGCGTAACCTCAGCACTAACTGAATCATACACCGCCCATCCCTCTCCTGTCCATAATCCGCCATACCTCCCCCTAGACTACGGTCCTATACTTAACCCAAACCTCACAGAAAAAGGACCAGTGACCGTAATTGTCGCCGAGTTTTCCATCGACACCCCCGACAGGGTACCCGACCCCGCAAATAGCCGAACCCGATCGGCCCCGGCCCCGCTTACACCTACAACAAAATCACCTACCCCATCCCGATCATAATCCAGAACACCTACCCCCCGACCCAACTCACCATCAGTACTACTACCCAAAACCCTAAAATCCGCCGTGTTTAGTACGCCTATACGATCGCCGCCAAAATAGACATTAAGAGTTCCTCCTTCTACCACTGATGTGTCCTCCCTAGGCGCACCAACCAACAAGTCCTCGCAAAAGTCATTATTAACCTCCCCTCCAGCAACTTCACCGAAATAACTACCCCCCGCATAACCAGAAACCGTCACCGAAGCGGTACCCGCTGACCACCCCGACGGTAAAGAATCTGTACCCCTGAAGACGTATACCTTGTCGGCCCAACGCGCTCCTACCGCCACATCCCCATACCCATCACCCCTGAAATTGAGAATCGTCAAATCCGAACCAAACTGACCTCCACCCATCTCCGCCTCGATAACCACATCGGCATTCACCGCAGGTACTGTCCCGGCCAACCCTCCCCCACAGAATATATAAGCAGCACCTGAGTCTACTCCTACCATATCCGAGCCACGAGCACCCACAGCTACATCTGCGTAGGCATCTCCATCTATTAAACCCACAACCACTGCCACACCAAACCCGTCGCCCTCAGCCGACCCTGTCAAAATAACGTCCGCGGAAGCGGCTGGTATCAGACTCGGCAGCGTAGCCGATCCGCAGTACACATACGCCGACCCGGAATCGGTCGCCCCAGAATCAGAGGACCAAGCTCCTACAATAAAATCGTCGACACCGTCTCCGTTAACATCTCCGCCGGCGGCGACTGCCAGTCCAAAATTGTCGCCACTCGCTGCTCCCTCCAAAATAACATCAGCTTCAGAATAAATATCAGCAATAACCGCTACAGGGTTCGCAGAACCAAACAAAACATAAGCTCGGCCTTGGTCGCCAACGTCGTCCCCATAAGCCCCAGCAATTAAGTCGTCGTAGAAGTCATGGTTCACGTCTGCGCCTGCTACGGCAACCCCGAAATAATCATAACTGCTATTCCCCGCAATCGTCACATCCGCCGCTGTATAATCTAACATGGGCGGGAAACCCCCCGACGACCCGAAAAAAATGTATACAGCTCCCGCATCTACACCACCTCCATCGTCCAAATGCGCCCCAACAATCAAATCGCTGTAACCATCCCCGTTAAAGTCGAACTCTGGCACCGTCGCCCGAAATACCACCTCGTCCAACACACCCAAACTGGCCCGCATCGTCTGAAGACCCCGCTTCCGCGAGAGGGTCCAGGTCACTGAGGTTTCGCCGAAGCCGTCCGTCATGCCGGTCGGGCTTGAAACGGAACCGCGGCCGACTAGGGCCTCGAAGTCCACGATCTCGCTGGCCACGGGGTTGGCGTACAGGTCGGTAACGCGCACGACGCAGGGCAAAGTCAAAGTCGTCCCTGGCCGGTCCCGTTGGTTGTCGCCGCTCACGATCTCGATCTCAGCCGCCGGCCCCGCCTCCACTGTCACTGTCAGCGTTATATAGGAAGTCGCACCCAAACCGTCATCGGCTTCGAAAGTCAACTCCACAAACCCAACCATCATTGCGGTGCCGGTTATTAGTAGTGTCTGAGGAGACGAGATGCCGGAAACAGTCGCTGGGAACGTCGTGATGAAGCCGGCGTCCCCGGGGAGGACCGAGCCGTCGGTCACAGTCGCCGTCAACTCCAGCAGTGAAAGACTGCCATCGGTTACGGACACCGAAAAGTCCAGCAGAGTACCCGCCGCAACCGTTGAGGTGAAGTCGGTAGGGCCGCCCGTTACGGTACCGGGTCCAGTGGGAGCGCCGATCTGCGGCACACCGTTCACGTTGATCTCGAACGTACCGAAGTCGGAACCCCCAAGACCGTCGTCGGCGTCGAGGCCGAAGACGATTCGTCCCTGGGTCGGCAAGCCGCCGTTCGGGGCAAGCGAAACGGTAGCAGGTGTGGGCGCACTTGACACAGCCGTCGCCACTCCACCCACGAACGACGGCGTAGCCGCTATCTCGGCCGGTACGCCGGTATACCCGATTGAACCCACCGCGTTGAAGGTGACTGTTAAAGTGATAGCGTTCCCGGAATTCGGATCGGTGGCCAAAAGGGTAACAGTCCCTGGTAGTGGGCTACCTGGCGCAACATTCATGGTCCAATCACCCGGACCTTGCTGCACCACACCGGTGCCGCTCACCTGTATCTCCGGCGGGTCGTTGGTGACGCCGGAGTTGTCCATATCGAAATCGACGGACAGGGTATCCCAGACTCCCTGTTCGTAGTCAGTCCCACGCACCCGCAACCGCGCCGGTCCCACGTAGGAGCTAGGAAGGTCATTAACAGAATTCCAGAACCGGTTGGCTAAAACACCGGGAGACGGTACGCCGGGAACCACACCGGTCCCCAACAACGTCGCTGTATTCCAGGTCGACCCGCTGTCAGTCGAATACTCCAAAGCCAGCAGTACCAAATCGCTCTCCTCGTCCGACACGACCAACGATACCGGCACATTCCCTGAGTACGTCCCTGCCGGGAAGGGATTGGTATTGAAGACCGCCGTTGGTGCGGAGTTCTGCCGGTCGAAGAACCAGCCGGTGTCGGACCAGGGCGACTGGATGGTAGCATCGGTCGCCGCCACCCGCACCCGCACGTTGTTACGGAAAGTAGTATCGTTGAGGTCGGCCTCGGCATTCCAGAGCACCGCCTGGTAAACACCCACCGGCGAAGACGTGAGGTTCGTCACAGACGCCGGCGCGTACAACACGGTCGCCGTGAACCAAAGACCGGGGAGATCAGCCCGCTCGTACTGAACAGTCAAATCCAACCCATCGGAAGCGGTATCCGCCAACGTCAGCGACACCGTCACAATCCGGCCCTGGTCCACAGCGATCGGATCGACGGTCGCCACCGGGGCCGTGTTGCCCAAGTCCACGAGGACCTCGGCGGCCAACCCCTGAGTCAAAATCGGTGGCGTGTTGTAGGGAACTATCCGCACCGCCACGTCGGTGGTGTAGTCAAGCATCCAAGTATCGGTTGTCCCATCCCCGTCAGCATCCACGTAACTCCGAACCAGTCCTGAAGACCCGCCGATGCTGCCATTCTTAAACGGCTCCCACCGGAACGTGTGATCGGTTCCCGCCGTCCCAGCCTGCAAATCCTTGGTGCCTGAACTAGTCGGATGGGGCGTACAAAGACGCCACGCCCCGTTTCCATAATACTGAACATCGATGTCCACAGTCTCGCCAGGATTCTGGTCCGACAGTCGATAGGCAATCTCAACGTAGTCGCCAGACTTGCCGGCGATCCGCGCCGTCGGGGAAACACCGGTTATGTCCACATCTGGAGCCATCGCCGGCGGTCCGTTGTTTACATTGAACGGGCCGACCTCGGCGTACTCCGACACACCACCGAGCGCATCCTCCACCCGCAGGCGCATCACAACGTTGTAAACGTCCTGCGCAGGCAACGTAACTTCAGAATCCCAGACGAATGTGATAGTCGTGCCGGTCGTCGAGGTCTGCAGACCGGAGAAGGTTCCAGCCGGAGTAGCGGAGCCTCCCAACACGATCGGATACGCAGTCGAAAAATTTTCGACTCCCCACTCAAAATCCACAATGTCGACATCGTCCGCCGCCGTGTCCGCCACGTCAAAGGAAATAATCGCGTTGGCCCTCACCGTGCCGCCGGTGTCGAGATTGGTCAGTACAGGAAGATCGTTGCCGTAGACAAAAGGAGCCGAAACCGCCGCATCACCCGTCTTATCGCTTTGGGAGGGGATCACCCGAACAACCACATCTTCGATATACCCAGCACCCAAATCAGAGGCAGCGTCCCAAGTCAGAGTCGTGGCCCGGCCGCCCACGGAACTCGGCACCTCCGTCGAGGCACCTGTCGCAGCCGCGTACGGGCCGCCGGCCACTGCGTATTGAACGGCCAAACTTACGTCGCCGTCCCCAACTGCTGTAACAGGTATAGCAACATCGCCTACGGAACGTTCAATCGCTCCCAACGTAATTGCCGGGACCACATCGCCTTCTTCGAGCTCTTCGAGAGCCAACCATGTACCGAGAGCCAAACCGCCAAGCGGGCCGCAGCCCGCCAGCACCACCAACGCCAGCAAACACACTACAACCCGCATCGTACTCATCTTAAATCCGATACGTTTTCGCTAACAAATGCTGTCAGCGTTAGCACTCTCACGAGTGGCGGTATCTCGCAAAGCCCGCAGCAGAATACCACGAGCGCCATTGTAGTCTCGATCCATTGCGTCACCAGTCAAACGCGACTTGACAGTTTTGTGTCCACCGAGGTTGTCGATCACCTCGCCGGTCCAGCTTACGGTCTTCGACGTGTAGGCTTCGTTCACATCGATAACGGTCTTGCCTGCCTCGAACGCCTTGTGTTTCAAGAATTGCTTGAACCGGAAGTGGGCGAAGTTCAACATCGACCGGACGGATTTTCGATTTATCTTCCGGCCGAGCTTAGCAGTCATGCCTCGAACTTCGAAGGTAGGAAGAAGAATCACATCGAAGTTGTCCACTAGAAATCGGGCGGCTTTGTGGTGCAGCTCGTCGATGAGGTTGTGTATCTTCCGCCGCATCCGGCTGGCGGCCCAGCGCATCCCGCGCCGGTGACGGGCCGTCGTTCTGGCCGCGCGGGAGAGCAAGTCGTCGAGGTAGACACAGAGACGTTGAATACGACCGATATCATAACAGCCGATCTTGCCACAGTCGGCCTCGCTGTACCAGGTGAGGAACGTGCGTATACCGGGATCGAGACTCACGACACGCCCTTGGTTCTCGGCTACGTGCCGTGTAGTGGTGGTCGGCATACACACGTACCAACACCCGTAATGGTTGACCAGTCGGCAGTCGCCGAACTCGTCAGGCAGCGCCTCAGCCCATCGCAGAGCTCCCGTGTAATTAGGGTAAAGGCCGCCGCTGCGGACAGCCGTCTTGGGGATGAAGCATACTTGCCGGGGATTCTTGCGGGAGCGGAAGTGCGCAAAATGCGACTGTCCGGTCGTCCGCGTCCTCTTTTTGGCCTCCCGGACCGCAATGCAGGCATCCCGGATAGCCAGAGACTTGACTTGGTAGGGAACCGCCTCCAACCACTTCGGCAGCGCATGAAGTAGACCAGTCTTAATCTTCTTCCAGTTGGCCTCGGTGCCGGGCTGTTTCAGATGCTCGATCGTCCGGTTGAATACAAACCTGGAGGCGTCGACCCACTGACGGAAAATTTTTCGCTGGCTAGGCTTCGGATAGACTCTTATCTTCCGAGATTTCCTTGCGGTATCGTCGGAGGCCGTGCATCCGACAGGAAAATACGTGGAGCACTTGCAGGAGGTCTTTGACGAGTTCAGCTTGGGGACTGTCCATCTTTCGGTCGAGAACCACGAGTTCTCCAGCGTTGCGTTCGACGAGGAATTCGATAAGTTCGAAGCCGAATCTTGCAAGGCGGTCTCGGTGGGCGACCACAAGCCGGAGCTGATCTCCGCGCAGAAGGCGTTCCAGTATGGTTCGCAGTCCCTTCCGTTTGAAGTTAAGCCCCGATCCGATATCCTTGACGATCTCCGCTTCGGGGTACCTGGTTCGCATGAACTCGACTTGCCGGTCGAGGTCGTCCCGTTGTTTGCGGCTGGAGACGCGGCAGTAGCAAATTGTGTCTTTGATCCCCTGCGTCTTGCGGACGTAAGCCTCAACGTCGAAGAGCCGTTGTCCCGCTTCATTTCGGATCGTGGGGATAGCTCCTTCATCAGAATATTTCCTCAAGGTTGTGGGACACATCCCTAAACGGGCCACGGCTTTGCGGAGTGGTACAAACATGACTTCCTCCTTCTGCGACTAAATAGTAGCATTTAAGAGGAATACGTCAACTATTAATTAACCCTCTTGGTTTTCGGGTCGCCGCCTGACTGACCCGAAAGCCAGGGATCAGACGCGCCAGCTAAAATCCCGTCTGTGGGGGATAATGTTTCGTCTTGTCGAAATATCCGGGAGGCGCGTAAGGGCCACCCCAGGACGAAAACGTCCGGTTCTCAATTCCCATCAGCCCGATCGTTCGGAAAGGCCGGCGGCGACCCGCCACCTGCACACCCCGAGTCTTGGACCAAAGATCGATCGCCCCGAACGTTCTATTATAGCCGTTCGCCTGCAAAATCTGACCCACCAACTGCAATTGTCCCATCAAAGTCGGGTCGCTACCGGCCTGGGAATTGGCCAACATGTTCACCGCCTGTGCCAACACACCGTCCAACTGCGCCAACGGCGTACCCGTCATCCCGGGCATGGCCATCGGTGCTGGTGCCGGTGCGGGAGCCTGAGCCGGCATCGGCGCGGCCGGAGCGGGAGCCGGAGCCGGAGGCGCTTGAGGAGCCGGAGCGGCACCACCCCCACCGAAAGAAGACATCGGACCCAGCGCCGGCGCGGTGGCCGCAGGACCGGTAGGCGGAATCATCGACGGCTGCGCAGACGGCATGTGCTTCACATGCAGCTGACCGACCGTATTCGGCACCTGGCCCGCCACCACATCATGGACCAACATCGGTCCGGGGATGGCCTCCTGGTTGATGAACGAAGGGTTATGCGCCGTGTAGACACGCTCGGGCGGCTGACCCGTGGTATGCGGGTGAGGAGCGTTGCCGAGAGGCTGCTGGCCATATACGAATCCGCGATCGGTCATTTTGGTGTTCTCCTGGGTGCAGCACAATCAATAGCCGCGGCTTAAAATAAAGTCGCCCCAGAAGTATGCCACGAAAACCAGAATCCACCAAAGCCCTAGTTAGCCACCGTCGCACAATCGCCACCGGAAAACCCAGAGGGAATTTCTCTTTCTAATCTTCATCGTAGGAGTCGTCGCGCTCCACTTCCGCCTCTACCGGCTCTTCTTCGAGGGTGCCTCCGGGTATTTCCTCGTAGTCATCGAGGTCGTCGACGACCTCCACATCCGCCTGGTCATCGACCACAGCCGGCGGAGCGGCAGCGGACTCGAAGATATGGTAGGGGAAGTCGTCGTAGTCCCGGGCGCAGCCATGCTTGTCCAACAGAAACCACAGCACCATGTGGGCGATATTCCGGGCGTCCTTTAGCGTCTCGAAATTCCCGCAGTCGATTACCAGGTGGACGTCGCCCTCCACCTGCTCTTCGATTTTGGACTTAACCACCCCATCCTTGCTGGTGAAGTGGTAGGCCGCCTTGCCGTCCCAGGTGTACGAACGGGGGCTGCTGGGGGCTTGACGGGGTTTCCCGGTTGATCGTGCCATGTCGAGGTCTACTCCTGGTTGCTGCGAAAAAGTCCCATCAGATCGTCACGGTCGATAACTTCCTGGACCTTCTGGGGATCGGGTTCCCTGATACGCTGGCCAATCTTCTCCCCGTCCGGCAGCTGGACTGGCGGTAGCCGATCGTAGGGCAACGAATTAGGCATCGTTGAAGGTAGCCGTTCTCCATCGATCAAAGGTGGATTCCGTACCTCCTCCGGCACATCCTTCCAAATGTCGGCCATGTTGAAGTCGAGCGGCGGGGCGGGTAGGTCGCCGGCGGCCTCCTCGAAAAACTGACTGTCCCCGTGCAGGAATACCAGGTGTCGCGCCCGCGTCAGCATCACGTAGAAGATGCGGCGCTCGTCTTCCATCTTCTCGACGGCTTTTTCCTCTTCGCTGCGTTGGTTGTGGGGAAACACACCCTGATCGGCGTGGACGACCACCACGTCGAATTCCAAACCCTTCGCCTTGTGACCGGTCAATATCTGAATACGGCCACGCTTGTCTTTGTTGCCATCATCCTCCAGCTTCAGGCGCAGGGTCTTCAGGATCAAGGCGTCCAGGCTTTCCAACGTCTCGTGGTCGTAAGCCATCTCCTGAAAATGGTCCAACGCCGGAACCGACTGGGCCTCGTCGCCATCGCCGCGGATCATCTTGTTGAACTGTTTGTCGATTTTGAACCTACGCCGGATGACGCGCACCAGTGCCCCCATACTGGTGTAAGGATCGTCCGCATGCTCTTTGCGGGTTTCGGCAACGTCTTCCACGAACCGCCAGAACGCCCGGTTCTGAGGTGATCCCTTCGACTTCCCGATCACTATTTTTCGGAACACATCATCCTGCAGGAGGTACTCAATATTGGTCATATTCAGGGCATACGCCGGCTTTACTGCCGCGTGGAGCTCCTGCTTGGAGAAGTACCGGGGTGGGAACATGGCCGCTATCTCGAAGGCCGCGTTCAGGTCGGGAGGCGATCCCACATCGGTTATCAGCCGCAGGTAGGCGTAGATGATCCGTGCCTCCCTCGTCTGATGGAAAGACTGGTTGCCGTAAATCACATAGGGGATGTCGTGGTTAAGACAATAAGTCTCGGCCACCGCCGCCCCCACGTTGTACCGGCAGATAAAAGCGATTTCGTGAAGAGGACACCCGGCTTCACGCAGGGGAGGAACCACTTCGCTAAACGAATATTCACTGGTCCGGTTAGTGTTCGCCTCAACAGTGGCGAAGACGGCACCGACTGGAGCGTCTGCACGCGGGCGCAGCTCCTTGGGTAGCCGGACTTGGTTATGGTGGATGCACCGGTTCGCGGCCTTTAGGATGACGCTGCCGCTGCGGAAGTTGGTGGTCAACGGCAAATCGACCAGCCCCGAATAGTCGTCCGGTACGCGGAAAACCATCAGGTGGGGCCGAGCGCCACGCCATTTGTACAGGGACTGGTCGTCATCGCCTACGATAACCAGCCGCGCTCCGCCGGTGGTCAGATGCCTTACCACCCCGTATTGCACATAGTCCGTGTCCTGGAACTCGTCGATAACCACCAGGTCGAAGCGGTGGCCCCAATGCCGACGGATATTCGGGATGGTGGCCAGGGAATCCAGCGCGTATTGGGGCATGTCGTCGAAGGTGAGGCCATGCTGCTCCTGCTTACGCGATTCGATATTCTCGAATATCCGCTCGACGTTGACTACGTTGGCTATTTCAGGAGGGATATCTTTGAAGCTCCCGCGGGGTTGGCGTTTGCTCCGCGTGTAGAGCTCGACTATTTTAGGTATTAGGGTTTCCGCCTCGGGGCGACTCATCTTGTAGGTCAGGGTCAGCTGATCCCGCACAGTCCTCTCCGTGCGCCAATCCGGCCAATTGTCGACGGTGCGCTCGTGGTAGACGGAACCGTTCACCTGGTCCCGACAAATCCGCAGGCACAACGAGTGCAGCGTACAGATGGTCACAGACTCGGCCTCCCCGAGTTGGACACGCGAAGCCAGCCGCTCGCGCATAGTTACGGCGGCGGCTTTGGTGAAGGTGACCATCAATACTCGGTGCGGCATGAACTGGCGGGAGTTGATAGCGTGCGCCACCAGGCTCGTGATAGTCTCCGTCTTACCGGACCCGGCGACCGCCAGGATGCGGTAGTACTTCGCGCCGTTCAGGTCCGCGTTGATGATATGTTGCTGTTCTTCGGTGTAGTTTAACATCGACCCGCCTAGAGTAATTCCAACGTCAAGCATTCCCCGTAACCTTCCAGCCCCGTGGCCTTACGGAGCTTGAACACGCTGTTGGAGGGACGCACCCCATCAGGAGGCACCAGGATAGCCACCTGCCACGATGCGAGGCCCGCGGCCCGGCGCTCCTGTCCCCGCAGCATGTTAGCCGCGGTCCTGGCAATCCACTTCAACAGGCATTCCGCTATCTCTTTGTCCTGCGGTAGGGCCGTCGCCAGGTAGTGGAGTTTTTTGCCGGCTGCGTCCTCGAAGGCCATATCCTCGAACCAGGCGTCGTAGATATGGACCGCCCCGGGCAGCAAAGCACGGGCCACCTCGGCGGCGGCCTCCTCCACCTCCAACCCAACCACCCCGGCACCGCATACCGCCGGCATAGCCAGGAGGGTGCCGATGCCGCAATAGGGATCGCAGATACAAATACGCTGTGGCGACATTGGCTTCGGGTCGGTGCGCCCGCTCAGGTGGAAGTCGTAAATAGGACGGGTGACTTCGCGGCCCACTGAAGGCGGAAAAGCGGCGAAGCTCACTTCGGAGTCCTTTGCGTTGTCCAAAATATAACGGTGGAGCTCCGATATACCGAACAGTGCCGGCACCACATAGGCCGGAGCCAGGTCGTCTTCCTCGCTGTTCTCGCGCACTAAGTCCTGCAGCCACGCCAGCGACAGCTCGGCCAACGGATTCTTCTTCCCACGGGGAGCCCCAGCACCCCGCGCCCGCTGGATTAAATTGCCGGCGGTGGACACGAACCAATTCCACGGATCATTACGGTCCACCGTCTTGGCGACCCAGTCCTTGAGTTCCAAGTCTTGCTTCATTTTTTTAAGCTCTCGAAAATTTTTCAACGGAGGGAATCGAGACCGCCGATCGCGGGCGGAGGGGATTTCTGCCCCACCGGCGGCACCTGTTGGGGAGCCGTTCCAGGAGGAAGCAACAATGGAGTGGATTGCGGCACCGCCTGCGCTGGAGGAAGCGCCTGTTGCGGCGCGGCCTGCACTGACGGCCCCGACGGCGGTGGAGGAGTCGCCGCCCCGTGCAGATACCAGTCAAACAGCCAATCGGCGTACATCTCGTTAATGATCCCCTCGCGCTTGCCCTGGATTCCATCGAAAATCCCGGTGTTGTCTTTGCGCGGCGCAGCTATATGACTCTCCCGATCGATATGGAAGCACAGTAAGAACTCGTACTCCAATACATTTTGCCGAAAGTCGGGAACCAGGTCCCCAGTCCGCACAGTGGCCCCCTTCTCCGGGTCATACTTGGATTCCGGCTTCGCTCGGCACGTGACAATAGTGTGGACGGGGGTCGCAGCGTTCGTCGTCAACTTGGTCATCAAGTCCCGCTGGAGAGGTTTGATCTCCGCCCAACTCAACTGGCCCATACTCTTAGACAACCGCGACTGGGTGTCCTGCAGCCCTCCCTGCCCACCCCAGGCGTGGGTAACGCTGTCGATAATCAAAACGTCGCAGCCGCCGACCACGGCTTCGTCTATCGCTTTGATATACTCCACGTGGGAGTACGGCGGGTGAATATCCCCCACACTGAACGTGAACCACGGAGGAAGCCAAGGATTGCCGATATAAACAGCCGAACGATGGCTTTCGGAATCCAGCACGAATACCACACCATTGTCCTGGCGTCCTTGATGTTGAGCTTCCCGCTGTGCCAGCCTCCAGGCCAGCCGAAGCGCCGAAAGAGTTTTGCCACTCCCGGCGAGCCCCGTCAGAAGGATACGCAGTTTGGTCATCAGCCGCTGGGCCGGTTGAAATCTGGACATGCGAAATTATCTCCTTGTGAAATCCTGGTAGTTAGAAGCACCCAACCTCAGCCGATATTTTGCCCACATTGGCGTCTTGACCGGCTACTCCCAATCCGATATGATTTCCGGGCTTCGGCAGAAGCCCTCTCTATCGTTGCTCGCGAGCTAGCGGAAATAACCACTACTCGACGAATCCGCAACGAAACCGGCCGGACTCGATCCGTTTTGGTCCAGCCTCCCTTGTCGCCTCTCTCACTCTCTCAGTTGTCGTAGGAGCTATTCCATGTTGGATTCTCGCACCCCGCCTATGGTCCTCTTCCCCACCGGGTTCGAGGGCTTGATGCGGCACCACAACAAGAAACCGACCTCTCTCGTCAAGGCTATGTTCCGGGGGAATAAAGCCTACCTGATGTCCCCGCTCTACATGCGGGACAACCAACTAGAATGGTCGCGCAAGACAAAGCACAAGCAACTGCCAAAGGCCGAACACGCCTTCGAACTCCTGGCGTTCGCCGCCTACTACCTGGAAAAGGGGCTACCCCGACGGCCGGAGTACCAGTGGCGGCAGCGGCTGCTGCTTCAAGAGATGGCCCTGATGCGGACCGTCCTGGTCTACTGGCTCCTCCACCATCAGTACTGTAAATGCCAACGGGAGTTTTACCAACCTCAGGGACAGTTCCTCGGTACGCCTCTAACTCCCATCGAGGCGCACCTGGCCCACAAAACCCCAGACGGCCTCATCCCCGTGCTGACCATCCATCATAAACTAGGATCGGTCACCGCCGCGTGGCTTACGCTGACGGACGAATGGGACGGGATGCCCATCACCCACGCGGTTACGGAGCCCCGACTGCCCACCGTGGTGAAAAAACAAGAAGTAGTCGAAAGGATGTGGGGATATCTACCACCGGGGCTGGACCGCCCCAGACACCGGGAGCTGGCGTCGCTGATCGAAATCGAGCCGGGCAACGAGATGTACCCGCACCCCGAGCACCTGATAGTTGGTAAATTCGGAAAACCCGCCTGGCTGGAAGAACGAGAGGAAGAAGACCGGGTGGTGCCAATCCGGGTGCCCCGCGATCCGGTTGAAAGTCCGATCGATCTGATGCACGAACTACGCCACCTGCCGCCTTAAACCAAAACTCCACTTTAGCCCGCTTGAGTGTCAGCCCTGGCCGCCGGTCGGGGCTGTTTTACTACTATACGGCACCCGCAGTTGCCACATACTGCGTGAGCCTCTTGCGCGTATACCGGACCCTGAGCCTCATTCGGAGCCTGGCACCTGGGACAGCTGAACTCGTAGTGTGTCCGTACTCGCACCAGCGATGCCAAAACTTCCAAAGTGTTGGGTAGTTGGTCAGGTTCCATAAGTCCTCCTCGCGTCTATATACTATAGTAATTAACGCGAAGATTTCTTCGGAAACCCAGAAAAAAAAACTTAAATTATCGGCGGAGGAGTGCCGCTCAACGCCTCTTGCGCCGCTTCTTCGTCGGAAATTCCCGTCCGCTTGGACGCCCACCAGTGCCGCACCAGCAAAGTAACCAGTACCGTGGCGGCCACCGTCGCGCCCGCCTCGATTATTTTTGGCCAGATATCCTTCCACCGCGACCCCGCATCACCGCGAACGTAATCCTGCACCTCCTGGATATCCACCCGAATCTGTTTGAGGTCGTCGTCCAAAGACTTTTCCAGCCTCTGCAACCGCGCCTGTACATCACGACCCACCGCATTATGATTCGGTGGGGGAGAGGCGGGCGGGTTGGTCCCCACTATCATCTGGGAGCGTCCCGCTTTGAGACCTGCCACTCCATAAACCGTTCGTCTTAACATTTTTTGATCCTGGCTTTCGGCGGTTTCTTGATCTCGACGCGATAGGACCGGTTGTCGATCCGGGCCACCCCGCTCTGCAGCGACTGGACTTTGAAAGTGCCTTGATTCGGCGGTAGCCCGGGCCGCTCCAAAATCCCGAACACCAAAGCGGAACGGGTGCCGTTGTCGGCCTCATGCAAGTAACGTTGGTAAGCACGAGGGGCGACAACCAGCGTACCCATCGATTCCTTGCACGGGCGAGGACGCCAGTGAGGAACCGCAACAACCTCCGGCTCCGACTCGCCGCCCTCGAACAATAGGTCGATTATATCTTCTATACCGCTTCGACTGACAGTCCCATTAGCCATCATTTCAAAAATCAACGAACCTACCCTGCCAAAACCGGCTCCCATACCGGGAAGCACCTGTAAAGCGATGGTGACGAAATCCGGCATCTCCCCGAACTCAACACCGCTCGCCGGAGCGGCAGCGGCCTCCCGCACCGAACGCGGCACCGGCAACTTGCCTCCACCCGTGCAATACTCCGCCAACACCGCGTAGGCTTCGGACACTTCCTTGAACTTCTCTTCGGCGTCCGGCTCCTCCGACTTGTCAGGGTGGTACTTGATAGCCGCCCGCTTGTAGACGGTGCGTATCTCGTCCAACGTAGCCGCGTTCTCGACGCCCAACACTTGTGCTGCTTCATATGGTCCCATCGGCACCTCGGTCGGCTTCAACGAGCCAGTAGCTTAGAAAAGGAGGACCAGCCGTGGCAACGGCCTTTATTATCGATTACGAGCCGTTCGATGCGACACTGCCGCCGACGACCATCTATGGTGTTCGCGTAGCGCGGGCCAATCACCTCGAAACTCACCAGGTAGCTTTCGAGGGGGTGGTCGAAATCCTGACGGACTTGATCGCCAAGGACGAGCGTGTCTACACCATCGACGGCAGTCAACTGCTAGCTTCCCTGATATGGCGGCGCTTACCCGACGCCCGCACTCTCTGCGGCTACATCGACCAACGGCGTATAGTATCCACGGATGACCTCACCGCGGTACTAGGGTTGGCCCCCGATGCCCGTACCCGTTACCACACAGACGACCCCGCGACCATCGCCCTCCAAGGCGAAGCACTCTACGACCAAGCCACAGCCACGCTGTTGGCCAGCAACCCCCACACTCACCCGGGAGGCATAAATCTGGAGACCCTTGGAAACGCGGCCGCCCTGTGCCTCAGCTGGCACGGTGCCATCATCGACCGGGAGATGCTTACACGCCTGGTCCACGCCGGCCGCAACATGGCGACCCACATCGTCGCTAACCTTCGTCCTAACGGCACCATCCACCCGGTTTACTTCCGCACCCGCTCGGCCCGGTTCTTCAGCCGCTTTCCGGCCGTGCAGAGCCTCGCGGTCGATCCCTTCAATCAACATACTTGCCCCCGCGCCCTGGTCGTGCCGGCGCAAGGACACGTCCTGGCCGCCATCGACATCAAGTCCGCCCAACTGCAAGCGATCACCGCCACCTGGAAAAAACTGTTCCCGGACGACCACCGGGTGGCGTCAATGGACAACCCGGCCGACCCGCTAGACCATCACCAGATTACCGGCAGTCTCCTCAAACGTCTGGTCCAGCTGCCAGAAACGGCCCCGAGTCGAGAAGTGGGTAAAGCCGTAAACTTCTGCCTCATCAACTGCGGCGGTGTGCGCGGCATGAATGAAATCTTCAAAAACTTCGGCTACCCTGGAACCCTCGACCAGCCCACATTCACTAAAGTACTGCTCATGGTCGCCGAGCGACTGCCGGTGGACATCTGGGCGCAAGCGGCGGCCGCCTACTGTGCCGGCGGACGAACAACCACAATCACCGGCCGCACCTTCAAAGTAAAATGGCCAGGACAATTCAGTGCCGCCCACCTCCACGCTCTGGAATCCGACGCTGTGGGAATCGGTCTGTTGGAAATGCTGCTGGGCTGGACTTTCCCGACCTTGCTTGTGTACGATGAAGTGCTGACGCAGGTCCCCAACGTGGCCGCTTTGCAGCCTGGGACCGAGGCATTCCTGCGGGGGCTGGGACGCACCATCCCCGGCTGGAACCCGAGCCTCAAAACGACCATCTACCCACAGCACTGGGGTGTCACTTGAGTACCGCCATCTACATGCGCGTATCTACAGACATGCAGTCGGTCGAGGCCCAGCGCCACGCTCTCGATCAGTACTGCCAACAACAGCCTTGGGCCGACGAACCTCGCGAGTACTTCCAAGAAGACGGCATCTCTGGCAAGACTCCGGCCTTCGACCGACCAGCCTTCGGAAAAATTTTCCGAAGGTGTGAAAAAGGTGAGTTCAAACGAATAATCGTACTGCGCATCGACCGTCTGTGTCGCAGCGTCGTGGACCTCCACACCGTAGCCAAAACCCTCTCGGGTCTGGGTGTCGACCTCGTATTCGCCACCCAGGACCAGATCACCTTCGACGGCGGGGCCATCTCCAAATATATGCTCACTCAATTCGGAGCCGCGGCGGAGCTGGAGGCGGATTTAATCTCCCAACGGACCAAGGAGGGTATTGCAGTTCGACGAGCGGCTGGCGTACGCTTAGGACGTCCGCCGCGGGAAATCTCCCCGGAAGTCGCCAAAAAGTGGTTCGAGCGCCATCAAAAAGGCGAATCTTGGACCGACTTGGCCGCGGAGGAGGGTATTCCGATTTCCACGCTCAGGAATTATGCTATTCGGCACGCTAAAGATGAAACGTCCCAAACCGTGCAACCGCAACAGGGAGTAAAAAAATGAGTTTCGTTTTCCCGCCCACCGTTCAAGACGTCTCCGGACCGCCGGCCCGTCGTCCCGTCAGCTTCCGGCCACCGCGCACCCGCGCCGGGGAATATTTCCCCCGTGCCCGTGGTGCCCGCAACGTGTGTCGCATCCCCGCCGGCGCTCCCCAACAGGGTTGCTCGCCGGGTCCGAAGATGGGCGGCAAAAGCTGGCCCCGACTGCCCGGGCAGTTCGTCCGCTGCGACATGCCCATGCGCGGCCGCCGCACCTCGGTCGTGACCGAGGGCGCACCCATCGCCTTTATGAAACCGCCCCGCATCGA
>Ga0180432_10003853_pt1 | contig 21050 bp, 24 predicted proteins | sample SS_ome_10_FD_132414 | JGI IMG/M metagenome (GOLD analysis project Ga0180432, IMG submission 132414) | Hypersaline lake sediment archaeal communities from the Salton Sea, California, USA - SS_1_MS_2 metaG | ecosystem: Environmental > Aquatic > Non-marine Saline and Alkaline > Hypersaline >...
CCCGAACGTAGTGAGGGCGAGCGAAGCGAGAGTTTTTCCCAGACCCTTTAAATTTGTTTTACAACAATCACTTGGCAACCTTCAGGTCCACTTTTAGTAGAATGTTTAGATCCTTTTTCAGCGATAATAAAATGTCCCTTAGAATAAGTGCCATTTTCATCTGAGTAGGAACCTTGAAGAACGTATATCCACTCCGTTTTTTCATGAGTATGTTCATCAAAAGTTGAATTAGCGTCTAATTTAATCAAATTTATCTCTACATTCTCTTTTGCAAGATTCTTTATGGAAGCACCATCTCGGAACTTCTGCCATTCTATTGAATTTGTATCTACCATAATGTTAAGTGATTGTTGTTGGTTTAATAAAACTTCCGATATGGTCTGGGAAAAATTTCATATAAGCCCTGTTAAGTTCTTTTCCCATACGCAGTGTGGGAAAACTGCGTCCGCAGAGTAGGGAAAGAGAGCGTTCTATCTAATGAGCGAATGCGATACATCAAGAACAAGAAGTAAGGGGGACAAGTTTAATACATCAAAGCCGAAGGCTCTTTTACTAAAAAAAATAAGGGAGTTCTAAACTAAAAGAGTGGTAACTAAATGGTAAAAATCTATTTAACAAGTGGATACTATCTTAAAATTTATGCCTACTACATTTGAAGATTCAAGAGATTTTGTATATCTATCTGATGTTTATGTTTACATAGAACAATTTGGAAAAAAAGGACATCAAATTGGTAGAAAAATTGGAGATATGCTGGAAATTCTTACAATGGGTTATTGTTATGATTTTGACCTAAAAGATCATATGCAAACTGAATTAGCACTAGAAGGTTTTACAGAAGCAAAACATAAAGTCGAATTCAGTTTCTTTAAACTTAATGATGATTCAAATTTCATAGTAAACAATAATAATGAAATAGACCAAGATAACCTTATTGGATTTATTGAATGTAAAAAAGTAGGTGTGGAAGTAACTGTTCATTCAAGAACTAGAAATTCTGATCTTAAATTATTAAGTGGGGAATTCTACGAACATGGAGTTAATCCTCGATGGTTAGATAGGGATTTGAAGTTTAAAATTAGATGCGAAGAATTAGCAAATAATAATATCAAGATTCATATTACATCCGAGAGTTCTAATGAAACAGAATCAGAACAGGATAACAATTCAATTAATGAAGAATTTAATATGACCGCAGGTAAAAGATTTTTGATTACTTTGGTGGAAAGTGGAAATCTTAGGATTATCAAACCTGATGAGAAACTTGTAGATATTGATGGTAAAGTAAGATTATGTCATGTTTTCACATTAACGAAAATAACAGATGGTGCTCATTTTAAGATTGAAACCTGTTTAACAGGTCCTCAAACAATTGAAAAAGCCAAACAATCTGCTTTAGTTGCGTTAGATGTTAGGAAAAAGATTATTGGAAAATGGGGAAAAGAACAAAAAGTACCTGAAGATAATTTTCAGTCAATCTTGGTAATTGGCGAAGTTTCACATTGGGAGGATAAATCCAGAAAAGTTGTTACTAAAACAATAGATCATAATCTTGTAGTTCCTGATTATATCATAATTCAAGCATTTAAGAAATTTTACGAAGAATGGGAAGATAATTTTTTAAATTATATCAATAAAGACAAATTAAAGACCAATAACAGAGTTAAAGAATTGATTTCCGAAGTGATTTCAGAAAATGATGGAAAAATATTTTATGACCTTGAAGATTTGCATTTCAAGAAAATTACAAAGGTAGATAATAAGATAATAGTTGATGATTTATAATTTACTCAACACTTTTTTACCTTTATCAGTTATCAGATAAATACGACCTTTTTTAGCATCGTCATTTCCACAAATCGCAAGGTTTTTTTCACATAACTCTTTAAGGGTTCGGCTGATATGCCCTTTATTTATTTGAGAGAGATGTGAAAGTTCCGTAGGAGTATAACTCTTTTCAGAAAGATGTTTCAATACTGCAAATCGATAATTGCTTGCTTTGACAAAGCCAATTAATTCAATATTATCATCTTTCATAATAAAAACTAATAAATACCATTAAATATATATTTATTTACCATTTAGTTACCAAAAACAAAGAATTTAAATAGTAGATGTATTTCATTGAAATGATACAAAATGACTGCTGGAAGAAATATAAACACAAAAAGTAAAGATTGGTGTACACCAAAAAAATATGTAGATGCAGTTAAAAAAGTATTTGGTGGAACCATACATCTTGATCCTGCTTCTAATGAATATTCTATTGTGAAAGCAATAGTAGAATACTCTTTACCCCACAAAGATGGATTAAAAGAATCTTGGAATTATCCTACAATATATCTAAATCCTCCTTATGGCTTGGATAAAGAGAGAGGAACATCGATTAAACTATGGCTTGAGAGATGTGCAAAAGCACATGAGAAGCATGGTTCAGAAGTTATTGCTTTGGTTCCAGTAGCCACAAATACAGGTCATTGGAAAAAGAGTGTTTATGGTAGAGCAAAAGCAGTCTGTTTTTTATTTGATACTCGTCTAAAGTTTTTAGAAAATGGAAGTAGTACAGGAAAAGGTGCGCCAATGTCTTGTGCTATGATTTATTGGGGAAAAAATTATGATAAATTCTATGACACTTTTATTAGACATGGTGCAGTAGTTGATATTGAACATCTAAAAAAAGAAGAAAAAATCGGAAATACTTCTATTGGATTATACTCATTTATGTGAGGTTTAGAACTCCCCCTTACAAAATTTTAAACTTGTCCCCCCTTCTATTTTAGCTCTCTTTCCCTATTGAACTTAATTCCTGTTAAACTCCCCGAGGCGAAGCCGAGAGCGCAGCGTGGTCGAGGAAAACGAAGTTTTCCGAAGAAGTTTTCGGGGGCATTCCTATTACAGTCACTAAATAGTAGTAAACTTTATATAGTAGTAAAGATATCTTTTCCTTATGGACTCTGGAATTATTGTATATAAGAAAGTAGTACCAGGAGCAAATATAGATGAAACTATCCAAAAATGTCTTGCGTTATATGAAGATAAATTACGTGCTGGCTTGAATGACGGAGATGCTGAAAGCAGGGAGTGGTATCAAAAAGCACTAGATACAGAAGAATTACTAGCAAGACATTCTGAGGCTTTTCTACCAGAGAGATTCAAAGGAAAAGGTTACAGCAGATTAAGGTCAGTATTTGCTTTTCCATTTGAATTTCCAGAAGAATGGTGCTATCCCAATCTCGTTCCTCCAAATAGAAGTTTTGCAGATGGAGAAACTGTAATGAAAATGGCAGTTGATAGTTCTGATGCATTAGTACTTCCCATGTACGAAGTAGATTTCTTTTATGGAAACGGAGATAATTCGCCTGACAATCCAAGAACCATGAGAAGAATCAGAAGGATATGGGAATCGGCAGTTTCGCTTGAAGAATTTACAAAATATTTTGTAAGACCAAGTGAACGAGAGTATATTTGGGATTCTAGGGATAGCAGAATAGAAAAGCCAGAAGTAATAATTCCAGAGTGGAGTTTAGAAAAGATATCTTTCTTGAATGCCCCCGAAAATTGAGTTTAATCGTTGTTATACGCAGTATGACGGACTGACCGCAGGGAAGGAGTAATATTGCCGTATAACCCTTGTTATCTGTCCCGACGAGTGAAACGAGGAGAGCGCAGCGGGGTGCGTAGCGAAGCGGAGCAAGTTGAGAAAGAGGGCGTTCATCAGATGAGCGAATGCGATACATAAAAACAAAGAATAAAGGCGGAAATTTTATAGTTTATATCCAACATCAGGAAGCATTTCAACAATTGCCTCGAGTGGTATTCCTCTTGTCAAATTATTATAACTCCCATCAATTTTTCTTACAAAAGTTGAACTATAATGTCCTAAGGGATCATATCCTAAAGCATAAGTGTTAAATCTTGAATCTTGGTCTAAATATTTGTTGATTTCAGAATTAGTTAAACTTCTCATTTCAACATTTGTAATAACAACTTTTGAAGTTTCTTTTCCAGATTCAAGATTTTTCATATATATTCCAGTATAAAATTGATGGGCGTTTCCTGATAAAGATTTCAATCTTTGAAATGCTTCATCTTTTGATTTAGGCTTTTCAAGAACTTGTCCGTTATACCAACCAACAGAATCAAATCCAATGATTATTCCAGAATTATAATTTTTAGCAACTGCAGCAGCTTTTAATTTTGCTAAATGAAGGACAAGTTCTTCTGGAGAATCAGGTCTTCCATCAAAGTATTCATCAACATCACTGCCTTGAGCAACAAAATCTAAATCAAGAAAACGAAATGCTTCCTGTCTATATGGAGATGATGTTGCAAGGATTATTTTAGTCATAAAATAAGTAATTAAATGTTAGTATATAAAATTTCCGCCCTTTCAATTTTTTAGCCCTCTTTCTCAATTACAGATAATCGCTGTTATGTGGTGAGCCTGCAAGGCGAACGAGGGAGCGAAGCGACCGACAGTATGACGCAGGAGCCTTTTTACTTAATTAAATAAAACTCATCCATAATAGCCATGCACCTAGTAGAATTAGAAAGAATGCGCTTAGCCATTGTTTCTTCTTGAATCTTTGAGCCTGTTTATGAATCATTTCGGGAAATCCAATTTTTGAGATACCTTTCAGTAAAGTTGACCATCCTAAAATTGTAATTGCTACTTCCCAGCTTGCTACCCAGACATTATGCAGAATTATTGTTACCAATCCCATTAGAAATGTGATGTAACCTGTAGATATGACAAATGCTTTATCATCAGTCATTTCTATAGTTCTGCCCAGTTGTCGGGTGATAATAAATAAAGAACCAAAGACAATGAAGAAACTTCCCCAAAGTCTTGCGAAAAAAATTGTGAGTTCCATAGAGTTTTATTTAATTATTAAAGTATATAATGTTTTCGGTTAAAAAAGGCTCCGAGTAATATTGCACATAATTGGTGTTAAACGTCCCGAACAGAGTGAGGGCAAGGCGCAGCCGCAGAGTTTTTTGCCCGAGCTATCGCAAGATTTAAATACCTTGAAAGCATACATATTCTAAAATGGGAACTATAAGTATACCTAAGGAAGAATATGATGAATTGGTTCAAAAAGCCAGTCTTTTTGATCATTATGTTGAGACTGAAGAATTGACTAGCGAGGAGTTTAAGAAGATTAAACAGGCAATGAAAGGCCCGTTTCTGACAAAATCTGAATTTCTTAAGAGACATCCTGAATTAAATTAGAATGAACAATCTTATCTTTTCAGAAGAATTTGAAAAATCTTTTTCTAAGATAAAAGACAAACAAATCAAGAAGCAGATCTGGAAGAAACTAATTGAACTTGAATCCAGGGCCCCAATAGGAAAGAAACTTAAAGGCAATCCATTCTGGGCAATCCATATCAATAAATACAGAGTAATCTACAAGATTGAAGGCATTGAAATAATCATAGCAGACCTCTTGATGCGCAAGCATGACTACAGAGAATTCTAGCCCGGGCAAAAAATTATGTTTAATCGCTGTTATATTCCCCGTAGTGAATTTATGCCCTAAAAGGCAATAAATGAGCAAGGGCTGCCGAAGGCAGAGTTTTGCACAGCAAAATTGAATATAATCGCTGTTAAATACCCCGAGGCGAAGCCGAGAGCGCAGCGTGGTCAAGGTTTAACTCCGAAGGAGATTAAACCGCAGAAGTTTTTGAATTACTATATCAATTCGACCGAAGGGAGACTAACTGTCCGAAGGACGAGGGGGATTTTCGTTCATTCCAGCGAACATAGTGAGCCATCAAGAACAAGTATCAAGGGACACACTCATTAATTCTCATGTATAACTATTAGAGATTGTGTTTTATCTACTCCTGCTATTTTCTGGAATTTCTTTAGTAAAAATGAATCAAACTCTTCTACGTCTTTAACTCTCACTCTCACTACTATATCAGTTCCTCCTGTAACGACATCAACTTTTTCAACTTCTGGAAGAAGCCTGATTTCTTTTGAGAGCATATGTTGGTCTTTTTTGATTTCTCTTAATGATTTATAGTCACAACTGACTAAGATTATTGCAGTAAATTTTTTGTCAAACTTTTTAGGATCTATTTCTATTGTAAATTTCTTGATGAAACCCTCATCTTTTAGTTTTCTAACTCGATGATGAACTGTTGTTATTGGTATTCTTGTTTTCTTAGCGATTTGCCTAGTTGTTAAGCTACTATCTTCTTTGAGCACTTCAATAATCTTCTGGTCTTTTTCGTCAATTTCATAAGCCATAATGAAACATATGTTCAACATAATATATAAATCTTTCTGTTTTTTGCATTAAAAACCAACATTTGTTGGATAAGTATATAAATAAGTTACTGCTTACTAATAGTATGTCAAATCAGCACAAGATTACACTAACAAAAAAGGAATTTAAGAAGTATATCAAGAAAGGTGTACTAAGAATAGAAGCAGACTTTTTTGTTGGTGAGAAAGCAGTTAAACATTGTAAAGCTCCGTTAGTGTTTGAAATGAAAAATAAAGGAGATATGATTGAATTGACATTTGCAGGGTTTGATTAAAAACAACAAATTAAATAAAGCCTCAAAAATTAATAATGAAACAATGGCTCTGTAGCTTAGTAGGTAGAGCGCGTGGCTGTTAACCACGAGGTCGGCAGTTCGAGTCTGCCCGGAGCCGTTTCATACTTTCATGGTGTAAAAAATGCAAATAGCAGACATAAAATCAAGAATGGAAAAAATTGAAATAGAAGGATGGGTTCACGACTTTAGAGATTTGGGCGGACTTAAATTTATCCAGCTTAGAGACTCGACTGGAATAATCCAGATTACAATAGTTAAAGATAAAGCTGATAAAGAAATATTAGATGTTGTTTCTGAAATAACAAAAGAATCTGCAATAAAAGTCGAGGGAAAAGTTCAAGAATCCAAAAAAGTAGGATTAGAGATTATTCCTGCCAGAATAACCATTATTTCAAAATCTGAAAAAGATTTGCCAATTCCAATAAGCAGAGAAACTGCTGATGTCGGACAAGAAAAAAGATTTGAATGGCGTAGTTTAGATTTAAGAAAATTAAGACAACAAGCAATATTCAAAATTCAATCAACATTAATAGAAGGAATGTCAGAATATTTGCTAAAAGATGATTTTATTCAAGTTTTTACTCCCTGTTTAATGGGAGTTGCTTCTGAATCAGGATCAGATGTTTTTCCTGTGATTTATTTTGACAAAGAGGCTTTTCTTAGACAAGATCCACAACTCCATCGTCAACTAACGATTGCCGGAGGTTTTCCTAAAATCTTTGATATTGGACCTGCGTGGAGAGCAGAACAATCACACACGAGCAAGCATTTATGCGAGCATAGGGTTTGTGCTGTTGAACTAGCTTTTATCAAAGATGAGTACGATACGATGAAAGTAGAAGAAGGGCTAATTGTTGCGGCACTTTCAAAAGTTAAAGAAAAGTGCAAAAAAGAGTTAGAACTTCTTGATGTTAAGATTGAAGTTCCAAAAACACCATTTCCAGTATTGAAATTTCCAGATATTTATGAAATACTGAAAGAAAAAGGAAAACATCTAACCGAAGGCGAGGATTTAGATTCTGAAGCAGAACAAATTTTATGGGAATATGTTCGGGAAAAATATAAATCAGAATTTTATTTTGTTACTGGTTTTCCATCAGCAATAAAACCATTTTATGTAATGAAAATAGACGAAACTCCTAAATGGGCTCGTTCAGTTGACTTATATTTTAGAGGATTAGAGTTAAGCTCAGGCGGACAAAGAGAACACAGATATGATAAATTAATGCAAGCTGTTAAAGATAAAGGAGTTAAAGAATCAGAAATAGAATGGTTTACAAAAATTTTCAAATATGGTGTTGCTCCTCATGGTGGTTTTGCGATTGGAATTGAAAGATTAACCCAAAGCTTATTAAAAATCAAGCAAATACGTGATTGTGTACTCTTCCCAAGAGATCCGGAGATGTTAGTGCCATGAAAATTGACAAAGAGTTGATAGAAAAAGTAAGTAAATTAGCTAAACTAAAATTAGATGAATCTGAAAAAGAGAAGTATAGTAAAGATTTTAAAGAGATTTTAGGTGCTTTTGCTATTCTTGATAAGATGGATGTTAAATCTGTAAAAAGTTCTTTCAGACCAATTGAAGAGAAGGATATTCTTAGAGATGATAAAGTAAGGGAGAGTATTACACAAAAAGAAGCACTAAAATTTACTAAACATCAAGAAAAAGGCTTTTTTGTTGGGCCTAAAACTATCGAGTGAGAGAATGTTAAAAGAACATATCAAAAAAGTAAAATCAGGAGAAATTAAACTAACTGAGTATGTGAAGGAAGTTTTAGATAAGTGTAAGTCTATCAACAAAGAACTTTCATATTTTAATACAATCTGCAAAAAGGAAGCTTTGGAACAAGCCAAAGAAGTTGAAGAAAAGATAAAGAGCAAAAAAGCAGGCAAACTCGCAGGTTTGATAATTACTGTTAAAGATAACCTCTGTGTTAGAGATGTTGAGAGCACAGCAGGGTCAAGAATCTTAAAAGGATATAAACCACTATTTGATGCTACAGCGATTGAAAGATTACGAAAAGAAGATGCGATTATTATTGGAAAAACTTCTTGCGATGCTTTTGGCTTTGGAAGTTTTAACACAAATGTAGGTTTAGATTTTGAAATCCCTAAAAACCATCAAGATATAGAAAGAGTGACTGGAGGATCAAGCGGAGGAAGTGCAGGAATTACTGCTGTTGCTGATTTTGTTCATGTTGCCATAGCTGAAAGCACAGGCGGATCAATTGAAAGTCCTGCTTCTTTTTGCGGAGTGATTGGATTTTGCCCAACTTATGGACGAGTAAGCAGATCAGGATTAATCTCTTATGCCAACTCTTTAGATAAAATTGGAGTTATGACAAAAAAGGTAAAGGATATTGCTCCAGTCTTAGAAATAATTTCTGGATTTGATGAAAAAGACAGCACATCACTTAAACATAAAATAAATTTGAAAAGTGATGTCAAAAAATTAAAAATTGGAATAATTAAAGAAAGTTTGGGCAAAGGAATTGAACCAGAAGTTAAAAAAGCAATTTTGAAAATAATAGAGAAACTGAGAAAGAAAGGTTTTATTTGTGAAGAAGTTTCTTTGCCGATTACTTTTAAGTATGGTGTGCCAACATATTATTTAATCTCTACGAGTGAGGCTTCTACTAATTTAGCTTGTTTAAGCGGTCTGCGTTATGGACAAGAAGAAGATCCAAAAGGAAAATCTTTTGCAGAATATTTTTCAGAAGTTAGGAGTAAACACTTCAATGATGAAAGCAAAAGGAGAATCATGTTGGGAACATTTGCACGAATGGCAGGATATAGAGATGCTTATTATATCAAAGCAACTAAAATAAGAACTAAAATCATTGAGGAGTATAAGAAACTATTTGAAAAATATGATGTCTTAATATCCCCAACAATGCCAGTAGTTGCTCCGAAAATTTCTGAAGTCAAGAAAATGACTCCTCTGCAAAATTACATGATGGATATTTTAACTGTTGGGCCAAACTTGACAGGAATGCCTCACGCAACAATTTCAGCAGGAGATAAAGAAGGCTTACCAATTGGTTTAATGGCAACAACTGATCATCAGGAAGAAGGCAAATTATTACAATTTTTAGAAATTATTGAGGGCTTACAATGAAATTTAGTTCAGACATAGTAATAGGATTAGAAATTCATGTTGAACTAGATACAAAAACAAAGTTATTCTGTGGTTGTAAGCGAAGAACAACAGAAGAGCCAAACACAAATGTTTGCCCAATTTGTTTAGGACATCCTGGAACAAGGCCAGTATTAAACAAAAAGGCATTAGCTAGCGCATTAAAATTATGTTTGGCTTTAGATTGTGATTTATCTAAAGAGTTGATCTTCTCCAGAAAAAGTTATTTTTATCCTGATATGTCAAAAAACTTTCAGATTACCCAATTTGAGAAGCCACTTGGATCAAAAGGAAAATTACAACTAAAAAAGGGCAAAATAGTAAATCTTACTCGGATTCACATAGAAGAAGATCCTGCTGCTCTGATTTATCCAAAAGGAATGAAGGGCTCGTCTTATATTTTGATAGATTATAACCGAGCAGGAAACCCATTAGTTGAGATTGTAACAGAGCCAGAACTAACATCTCCAGCAGAAGCAAGAGAGTTTCTTAATCAATTAGTTTCTATCTTGACTTATTTGAAAATATTTGATATTAATACATGCACTATCAAAGCTGATGTTAACGTATCTATCAAAGAAGGGAATTATCAAAGAGTCGAGATTAAGAACATTAGTGGATTTAAAGAGTTAGAAAAAGCTTTGACCTATGAAGTAACAAGACAGAAAACACTCTTGCGTAGGGGTTTAAAGGTTAAGATGGAGACAAGAGGTTGGAATGAAGCTGGAAAAACAACCATTTCACTAAGAACTAAGGAAACTGAGGCAGATTATGGTTATATTATTGAACCAGATTTATCAACCATAGATATTACAGATGAACTTATAGAGGTAATGCAAAAAGAAATTCCAGAATTAGCACAGCAGAAATCTGAACGATTTGTTAAAGAGTATAAGCTTGATAAAGTTGATGCTCAAGTTATGGCGATGGAGTTGGAACTAGCAGACTTATTTGAAAAAGTTGCTGAAAAAATTGATCCTAAATTAGCAGCACGTTGGCTAAGAAAAGAATTGTTAAGAGTATTAAATTATAACAAAAAAACAATAAGAGAAATCAAGTTTGACGAAAAAGAAATTATTGAATTATTAAGTTTAATGCAGACTAAAACTATTTCAGAAACAACAGCTCAGAGAATTATGGAAAAGTTGATGTCGGAGAAGTTTTCTCCAAAAGAGTATGTAAAAAAAGAAGGTTTGATTCAAGTTAGTTCTGAGAGTGAGATAAGAGAGTTATGTAGAAGAGTTATAAAAGAGCAGGAGAAAGCAGTTAAAGATTATTTAGCAGGAGAAGAGAAATCATTCCATTATTTAGTTGGTCAAGTTATGAAGCTAACCAAAGGAAAAGCTAATCCTATATTGACAGATAAGGTTATGAGAGAAGAGTTAAAGACAGCGAAATGAGTGTGTCCCTATCCAAAAAAAGAAAATCCCCCTCTTTCTAAAAAATAGTAATTCAAAAATTGTATTTAATCCTTGTTAAGTGACCCGAACGAAGCGTAGCGGAGTGAGAGTGCAACGTGGCTTGAGTAATTTTCAGGGCCGTCAAGAATCATTTAGTAACTTTATAATGTAATTGTACAATCCCATTTGGCAATGTCTTTACATCAACAAGCTTCAGATTAAGGTCAAAATCATTGCTAGAAAACAGAGGAATTCCTTCTCCTATAATTACGGATTCAACATTCAAAATTACTTCATCAATAAGATTTGATTTAGCAAATGATGAATTTAAACCAGAACCGCCAGTGATTAATACTTTGTTGAATCCGTTATCTTTCAAAATTTCTAATGCTTCTTTAGGATTTGAAGCCAAAATATATCCCTCATCTAATTGATAATTTTGATCGTTGGAAACAACGACTTTCTTTGCATCTTTAAAATCATCAAAATTATAACCTTCATTCCACTTTTTGACGGCTTCAAATGTTTTTCTTCCAATAATGAAATTTTGAAAGGATTTTACCAATTCAGAGAAGGAATTCCAATTATCGTGGCTAAGGAAATCTTCGTCACCATTTTTTCTAGCAATGATGCCATTTAATGACATTGCCATGAATAAAGTTACTTTCATAATATGTGTTGATTCTTGAATCTATATAAATTTTGCTAGGCCCTGAAAATTATTTCACTTAATCTGTGTTAAACGACCGAATGAGGCCCTGAAAGGGCTGAATGAGGGAAAGTCGCCCCCAATACAACGCTATACTTTTTACAGAGAAAAGGGGCGATTTCGTTTAATTGCTGTTAAGCGAGGGTGAGGAGCGTTAGCGACGAAAGCGCAGCGTCCCCAAGGATTGCGTAGCAATCCGCAGCGTAAGGCGCAGGCAGACCATATCAATAATAAAATTCACAAGTGCGGGGCTCAATTTACCCAGGGCATAGATAACATCTTATGCTCTTTGAAATAGTGTAATACTTCGTAGCTCCTGATAATAGGAGAGAATTCTTTTTTCATTTCATCAATTAGATCTCTTAATTCTTTCTCGTTTTTTACTTGAACTTCAATCTCACAGGAATGACCGCTTATTACATAATCGCGATAAACAATGTTTGGATGACTAATAATAAATCCATCTAATTTTTTTATTTTCTCTGGAGAGGTATTTTGGAAATCGAAATAAATCTTATAATAGCTAAATCCTAACTTTTCCATGTTGAATAACGCAGTGTATCCTCTGATTATCTGTCTTTTCTCTAAACTTTTGATTTTTGCAGAAGCCGTTTTTGCAGATATTTTAAGTTTGCTCGCAATAGAGACAATACTTTCTCGTGCATTTTTTGTTAGAATCTTAATAATCTCTAAATCTGTTTTGTTTAATTTTTCAGGTTGATCAACTGAAGTAAATATCATCTCTTTTGTGTTTCTTTTGTTGTCAAGAAAAAATGTTCTCGGATAATGAACAATCTTAGTGTAAACCCCCATTTCTGTTTTCTCAATATGGTTAATGTATTTTTTTGTAACAACCTCCCAAAACTCATTTAATTCATTAACTGTTTTAACCAAAACCCAAACAACAAGATCAATATTCCCCTCAACGCTAGCAAAGAATCCGACAAATGGTTGTTTTTGAATAAATTCAATGATTTCTTTCTCTTTTTCAGGAGTCGTATTTTGTAATTTAAAATTTATTCTTGCACTCATGTAGCCCAATTTACCATGATTGATATATGCTTGATAGCGTAAAAGGATATTATCTTTCTCTAATTTTCTGATTCTATAAAGAACTGTGTCTTTACTCAATCTAACTTTTTTAGCGATCTCACTAATTGGTTGCCTGCAATCTACATCCATTTCATATAATATTTTGCGGTCTTTTAAGTCTAAAGCCATATATTCATCTTTTAGGGAAGATTTATATTTAAATCTTTCTGTTTTATATGAAAATACAACAATTACTTTTATTTATCAGGTAGTTCTAAACTTTTAAGTAATGACAGAAAAAACATTTTTAGGGATAGTTGGACCACAAGTAACTCTATATGGCCAGACAGCAAGACCGCAACCACCAATGGGTTTGGCTTATGTCTTCAATTCAGTAGCGAGAGCTGGCTGGAATCCTGTTCTTTTTGATAGTTTAGCTGAGGGAAATGATAATTATTCTGAAAATAAAAAAGAAGGAGTAAGAGTTACTGGTTTGCCTGCTGAAAAAGTTGTAGAAAGAGTTGCTCAAGTCAGTCCGGATGTAATTGGTGTAGGTTTGGGTTTGTCAACAGATCATGATTATGTGAGAATGTTAGTAGAAAAAATCAAAGAAAGTTATGATTGTCCTGTTGTTTTGGGAGGTTCTGAAGCATCATTAATGCATAAAGAAATTTTAAGGGGTTTACCTATTGAAAGAATTCCTGCTGATTTTGTAGTAACTGGAAGAGATATTGGCTCTGGAGAAGAATCAGTATATGAATTATTAAGAACGATAGATAATAATGGAGATTATGAAGCAGTTCCAGGAATTTCTTTTTTGAGAGATGGCAAGGTTGTAACAACACAACCAGTTAGAGTAACGCGAGAATCTTTAGCGGGTTTATCTTTACCAATGAGAGATTTATTTGCACGAAGAGAAGGTGAAGATATTTACAGCGCAATTAATCAATCTCATACTGGACCTGTTGATTATGCACCCTATGGGGTGATGCACACTTCTCGGGGTTGTGGTGGAGGTTGTACTTTTTGCCACACTCAATATAATGGATTTGACAGAACATTAATTAGAAGATCATTAGAGAATATTTTTTCTGAATTAGGAGACTTGAAGTCTCGTAGAGTTCAAACAATCAGTATAGAAGATGACAATTTTGGGGGTTTTACTTCAGAACAAACAGATTTAGCAGTTAAGATTTTAGAAGAGATAGAAAAATTAGGATTTAGAGGGGTTTATTTTCCAAATGGAATGACTGTGAGATCAATGGTTAATAATGACCATTCAATTTTAAGACAATTAAGAGGAATGGCTAATAATGGAATTAAGGTTAGAAATTCTTTGCCTGCTGAAAGCGGAGATGACAGAACTTTAAAAGAATTGATTAGAAAGCCTCATAATTTAGATGAAGTTCAAGTAGTTTTAGAAGAATTAAGAGATGGATATTTAGGACATCCAAATATTGATATTGACGCATTCTTTATGGTTGGAGTTGTTGGTTACGACGATAAAAAAGAAACAGAAGAATCTATCCAGAGAACATTTGATTTAGCAGATAGAGTTTCTGATTTAGGAATGCGAGTCAATATCTGGTGGATGAAACCAAATCCCAATGGCCCTCAATATAAAATGTGGAGAGAAAAATTTCCTGATGCTCCATTTTATAGATTGCAGTTTTCTTTTACACCAGGGATTTGGGGTTCTCCCGAGAAAGAATTAAGACTAGATGAAATGATCAGAAAAAAGAATTCTCAGATGAATAAAAAAGGAGCAGGGAGTAAACGACCAATATATCCAGTAGAGTAATCAAGAGCCCCGCACTACATCTTATTATTTATATTACCAAAGTCTGCCGAGCATTATGTCGCTTAATTCCTGTTATCTGTCCCGAACGAAGTGAGAGCGCAGCGTGGCGAGGAGCGGAGGCGAAGCCGAGCACCGCAGAGTTCCAGAGGTCGCCGAAAATTTTTTGTTGCCGTAGTTTTTTCTTAACTGACTATAAATTATGCCGAAGGCACTATATGTCCGAAGGACTGGGGGCGGGGGCGTGTTTTTGCTTCTTTTTTTTGAAAAAGAAGATTCTTTAAGAGAGGGCGTCGTATTCACTGGTCACTGGACAAGTGTGCGTAAGATTTATAAATATGTCTAAGTATGTCTAATAGTAAGGGGTGTAAAATGCCAAGCAAAAGCGTGACTTTAAAGGTTGATTCTGACATTTACGATAAGTATAGGGATTTCTGCAAGAAAAAAGGGGTTGTTGTATCCCGGCAGTTTGAAATTATGATGGAAGATCACCTGAAAAAAGGGAGTGTTGAAAATGGGAAATAATATCATCAAAGCGATAACCAATATAGTTAATTTTGGAAATTTTGACTTAAAGGATTATGCTTCAAAATCGCATATAAGAATAAATGCTGTTGGCGAACAGCTGGAATTTTTCGTGAAGGATTCAATCGCTAATTCTTTTAAATTTGAAAAGGAAAAGAAAGAAGAGGAATACTCAAAAGTATTTTCATGGCTCGGAAACCAAAACCATCCGCCAGACATTATTATCAAAAACAGCGATGCTTTTGAAATCAAAAAAATAGAAAATCAAAAGTCTTCATTGGCATTAAACAGTTCGCCGCCAAAAGACAAGCTTTTAGCAAGCGATACAAGAGTTACAAAGGATTGTAAAAAGTGCGAAGGCGCTGAATGGAAAGAAAAAGAGTTGTTTTATGTTATTGGGCATACAAAATCATCTAAGCTGAAATACATTTTCTTTATTCATGGCACTTGTTATGCCGCAAAGCATGAAGTTTATCATAAGGTACACGACCCGATTAAAAATGAGGTTGATTCTGTTTTGGATTCTTTGGGATTAGAGAAAAGCAAAACTATTGAGATTGGAAAAGTAAAAAGAGTTGACCCGCTTGGAATAACTGAATTGCGAATAAGGGGAATGTGGCAAATACAAAACCCATTGAAAGTTTACGAAGATTCTTGCAGCATTTCCGATAAGGACAAGTTCCATTTATTTGCATTGCTTAGAAAGGAAAAATACGACTCTTTTCCTAAAGAAGATATTAAGGAATTAGAAAATCATCCGAAAATTTCTGTGAAAGACATTAAAATAAAAGACCCAAATAATCCGGCTAAGCTTATTGAAGCTAAACTAATAACGAGTGTGGAAAAATGAAGATAGCGTCATTCTTTTCAGGAGCAGGAGGATTGGATCTTGGATTTACTAATGCTGGCTTTAAGTTAGCTTATGCCAATGATAACTGGGAAGGATGTTGGGAAACGTTCGAGAAAAACCATGGCATTGAAATAGATAAAAGGTCAATTGCTGAAATAAAGCCCGATGAATTGCCTGATGTTGTCGGGTTTGTTGGGGGTCCGCCATGCCAAAGCTGGAGCCTAGCAGGAGCCATGAAAGGAATAAAAGACCCGAGGGGTCAGCTATTCTGGAATTATATTAACTTAATCGAGCAAAAGCAGCCATTATTCTTTTTAGCTGAAAATGTGCCTGGCATTCTTTCGCCAAAGCATAAGCCCGAATTTATGAGAATAATAAAGAAATTTTGGGACATCGGCTATGTTGTTTCATTCATGCAGTTAGATGCGAGGGATTACGGCGTTCCCCAAGAAAGAAAAAGGGTTATTGTCGTAGGCTACCATAAGAAGTTAGGCATAAAGTTTGAATTTCCTAAAAAAATGGGGAAATGGCTGACATTAAAAGAAGCCATCGGAGATTTACCAGAGCCAAAAGCAGCCAGTGAAAAGAACAAGACAAACGGAAAAATGCAAGTTCCAAACCATGAATATATGAATGGTGGCTTTTCAACAATTTATATGTCAAGAAATCGGGTAAGAAACTGGGACGAGCAGTCTTTCACAATTCAGGCAGGCGGGAGGCATGCGCCAATTCATCCGCAAGCTCCGAAAATGAAATTTATCGAGCAGAATAAAAGGGAATTTGTAAAGGGTAAAGAGAATCTTTATAGGCGGTTATCTGTTAGAGAATGCGCAAGAATACAAACATTTCCGGACGATTTCACTTTTTATTATAACAATGTTGCAGATGGCTATAAAATGATAGGAAATGCTGTTCCTGTGAAACTAGCCGAGGCTCTGGCAGAAAAAATTATGCTTGACTTAAAGCTGAAAAAGGGAGAAAAATGTCAGACAAGTTTGACAAGAAAACAAGAAGCGCAATTATGTCTAACATAAGGCATAAGAACACTTCTTTAGAAGTAAATTTCAGGAAGCTTCTTTGGAAAAATGGTCTTGGCAGATACAGAATCCATTATAATCTTCCCGGAAAGCCAGATATTGTTTATGTTTCCAAAAAGATTGTTATTTTTCTTGATGGCGATTTTTGGCACGGCTATAATTGGAAAAAATTAAGAAAAGTTCCGCCTAAGAAATATTGGCAAGAGAAAATCCAGAAAAATATCGACAGGGCAAAGAAATACAATAAACAATTAAAGAAAGATGGCTGGAAAGTTATAAGGTTTTGGGAGCATGATGCTAAGAAAAATCCTGAGAAGTGCATTAAAAAAGTTAAAGAGGCTTGGAAGTAAATGGATGGAAAACAAATAGGGGCAATTATCGGATTAATTGTAGCAATTCCGTTACTGCTAAGTTTATTATCATGGACTATACAAAACGCCAATGATCCGGGAAATTCAGAAAACTTGCAGGAAGGAACCGAGATTATTGCTGATGCTGCTATCCCTTGGTGGCTTGGCATTTTTGAGTGGCTTGCAGGACTGCCGGGAATTATTGGAGCGTTGCTCATTATTGGATTTGTTTTCTTTCTTAAATGGACTGGAGAGATTAGATAATGAATGACAAAAAGAATTATAATAATTTCTACAGAGACTTAGATAGGGTAAAGAAGGAGATTCTAAAGTTTTTAAACAATTATCCTAAATCAGAAATACTTCAAAAGCATTTTTTAAGAGAATTTGAAGCATTCATATATGGCAACTTAATACAGAATTTCTTTGGGAACTTAAATCAAAAAAATATTTCTGAATTAAAATTACCCTCCGGTAAAATAGGGGTAATTAAAAGAAAATATGGTCAGATAAAAGATGAGTTAAAACTTGCAATTTCTTTAAAATCATCCAATGTTAATAAAGAATATTATATTGCGTTAAAGAAAAAAGTTGAAAGAGATTTCCCCGGGTTTGAAAAGATTTTCTCCGAAATAGAAAAAATAATCAAAATAAGGAAAATTGAAAAATACATATTGGTTAGTAAAAAGGATTTATCAAACAGCAGTAAGCCTGAGACATCACTTAATGATTTCTTTGTTATCAAAATATTAGAAGAGCATATCAAAGTAAAAAAAGAAATCCCTACGGGTAAAAAATTAGAGAAACTAATAAAAGACGTGTCTAAAAGTGCTTTACCAAAATTTTCTAAAGAGGTTAAGAATAATCTTGATAAAGATAGCAAGAAAATGTTAAACTCACAAAGAAGATACCAAAGAGGATTTGAGAGTAGACTATATCAAAGATGGAAAACTGCTTTTGACTTATTAGAATGCTTAATAAGGGTGGCTTTAGAATCTGGAGAAGCACATAAGAATAAACTAGCAAAAACAACAAATAAATCAAACATGTACAAAAGAGCAGCTTTAATTAAAATTCATGCAAGAGCGGTTCATATTGCAAATGAAATCTTAGTGCTATTAAAAGCAGGTTATGCAGATGGAGCAAATGCCCGATGGAGAAGTTTACATGAGCTTGCAATAATCTCTTTTTTCTTAAATGAAAATAATGACGATGTATCAAAGCGATATTTAGACCATGATATTGTCAAGAGATTCAAAGAAGCAAAGGATTATAAAAAGGCGTATAAAAAATTAGGTTACCCTCCGCTGGGTAGAAAGGAATTTAATAAATTGAAGAAAGAAAATGATAATTTAATAAAAAATTATGGTAAAGAGTTTAAATATGTAAATGGTTTTGAATGGATACCAAAAAATATTTTATCCAATCGTAATTTCAGAGCTTTAGAAGAACATGTCAGGTTAGAAAAATTACATCCATTTTATAATTTATCCTCCAACTCTGTACACGGTGGTGCAAGAGGATTTTATCGATTAGGTTTGATGGATAAATGGCAAGACAAAATTTTATTAGCCGGCGCAAGTAACTATGGATTGGCTGACCCATTACAGAACACTGCAATTTCACTATTACACGTGAGCGTTTCTTTATTGGCAATTGAACCAGATTTTGACAGTATAGTCCAAATGCAGGTTATTGATAAATATGTGAAGGAAATTGGACTAATATCCGTTAAAATACAAAAACAAATAGAATCTGATGAGAAGAAATTCAGAAAATAATACGCCCTCTCGTTTTCGTCGTTCGTAGCCCCCGCCCCCCGTTTCAGTTAAGAAAAAATTTGGGAGAGCGAAGCGAACCGTTAAATCATTGTTAGAATTAGTCACGAAGTGATTGATTATTTTCTCGTTTCCGTTTACCGATTTAACGAAGGCAACAAAAGAAAAATTTTCGGAAATGAAGCGAAGCGGAATGCACCGAATGGCGACCTCTGGAATTACAGATAAGCCCTGTTATCTGTCCCGACGACTGAAAGGAGGAGAGCGCAGCGTGACAAGGAAAATCTCTGATTTTCCGCAGAGTTCCCTCGGGCGCCGTCAATCTTCTCCATCTAAATATTTAACAACAACAAATCCATCTTTATCAGAAAAACAATTTTTTGGTAATTCTTTTTGTTTGGTATTGCTTAGAAATTCTTCTGTTTTATATGGGCTTTTGAGAACAACATATTTCATTTTATCTTCGGTTTTGTATTCAAGCTTACTGCTATGAATAAGCCTGATTTTTCCTACTTGAGTCACAACAGTATAATGAGGGCTTATTAATCCAGAATATTTTAAAAGTTCTTGCATAACATCAATACCTTTTTGAACTGTCGGTCTTAGATATCTTATTCCTTGCAAAGGCATGCAATGAAATAAATAATAAGGAATAACATTATTTGCGAGTAAGGTTTCAAAAAGGTTTTTCAAAATTAAGCTTGAATCATTTACATCTTTTAGTAAAACGGATTGATTTCTAATCATTATTCCCTTTCTTGTGAATCTCTCAAAAGCCCTAACAGTTTCAGAAGAAATTTCGTCAGGATGATTAAAATGTGTAACAATAATTAAGGTTTTGCTTTTATCAGGATTTTCAAAGTTAGGATTGATAAATTTAGATAAATTTTCTGCCAGTTTTTCATCTAAATTTTCGGGTTGCGTTAAAAAACTTCTAGTGCCAATTCTAATAAAGTTGATATGGTCAATTTTACTAAGTTGTTCGATAAGATAAAAAAGAAGATTTTGAGATAAAAGAGGATCACCGCCAGTAATCAAAACTCCTTTTATCTCTTTTTCTTTCTTTAGAAAATCAACTGCTTTATCAATATCTTCTTTTGTTGAAGATTTTTTGTTTTTTAACACCCTGCTTTTTCTAAAGCAAAACCTGCAATACGCTGGACAAACAAAATTCAAGGTGACAATTGCTCTATCGTTGTATATTCTTTCAAGCCCATAGATATGGGATTCTTCTGAAAGATGCAGACCCTCTTCAAAAGGAGCAATTGTGCCGTATTCTTCCAATTCCAATATGTTGGGTAAAAATTGTTTTCTGACAGCTTCTGATTTTTTCATCAGATTCAACAAATGACTTGAAAATTTAACAGGGTAAACTTTTAAAATCTCTTGGATTTCTTTTTTCTGACTTTCAGGAATTTTCATTCCAGTTAAATTTTCCAGTTCTTCTATTGTTTGGATTTGTTGTTGTGCCATATAAATATTGATAAATATCTAAATTTAATAAATCTTGTGTTTCGTAGGCGCCCGAGGGAATTACAGATAATTTTTGTTAAATTCTCCATCATGAACAGCAACGACTGTGAATGAGGACAAGCTCCGAAGGAGCGCAGAGTCAGCGAAGCTGATTGAATTTAATCTATGTTATACGACCGAACGCTAGTGAGGGAAAGTCGCCCCCAATACAATAACTCTCTTTTACAAGCCAAAAGGGGCGATTTCGTATAATCGTTGTTATATGACCCGAACGTAGTGAGGGCGAGCGAAGCGAGAGTTTTTCCCAGACCCTTTAAATTTGTTTTACAACAATCACTTGGCAACCTTCAGGTCCACTTTTAGTAGAATGTTTAGATCCTTTTTCAGCG
>Ga0180432_10003854_pt1 | contig 21049 bp, 15 predicted proteins | sample SS_ome_10_FD_132414 | JGI IMG/M metagenome (GOLD analysis project Ga0180432, IMG submission 132414) | Hypersaline lake sediment archaeal communities from the Salton Sea, California, USA - SS_1_MS_2 metaG | ecosystem: Environmental > Aquatic > Non-marine Saline and Alkaline > Hypersaline >...
TCGCCCGACACCTCGACGGGGGGAACCTGATCCAGGGTCACGAGGGACCACGTCACGAGGCCCGACAGTAGTTTCGCGACGCCCACGGCGTTCACCTCCGTCTGTTTCGCCCCTCAGAGGCCCGAGGGCGCCCTGTGAGGGCCGTTCGTCCTGTTGCTCGACCTCACCCCTTCCCGAGGACCTCGCGCCCCTTCACGGCCCTCTGAGGGCCCCGAGGGTCACGAGGCGTTCGGCAGGGCGCCGAGTTCCCAAATGCGCCGCCCCTGCCACGGGGTCAGGCGCGCGCCCGATCGTTCGGCGGCCTCTTTCTGAACCCGGGCCGTCGCGACCGCGACCTCGCGGCCGTCGACCTCGACAGGGACGGTCACGTTCACGTCGGGGCGTTGCGCGAGGGCTTCCTTCAGGCCCTGCCCGAGTAGGCCCTCGGATTCCTTCGCGGCCTTGTCGGCTTCGAGGGCCTCGTTCGCGGCGCCGAACCACGCGCCCCGCTTGCGTTCGTTGTCGCCCCGGGTCCTCGCGTCGAGTTTCTCGCGGAGGCCGGTTTCCTTCACGGTCGGCCCAAACAGTTCCTCGACAGATTTCAGGTCCTCGGGGGTCAGGCCGATCGCTCGGAGGGCCTGTTCGCCGACCACGGCGAGGGCGCCCTTGACCATCGTCCACAGGGTACGCATGAACTCGACGAGGGGCTCGATCAGGCGCTCGCGGATCACCTGCCCGACGACCGCGAACTTCGATCCCATCTTGCCCGTTGCCGGGTTCACCTTCGTCGCGATGATCTCGGCGATTCCTGTAAACAGGTTCCACACGGTTTCGAGGGGGCCGATCAGGAACTTCGCGATCGCCGACCCGACCTTCACCATGATCCCGCCGATCGTCTCGCCGACGGCGAAGGCGATCGTCCCCACGTTGAACAGGAAGGTCCCGACCCGATAGATCGCCTGCTGTGATTTCCCGTACAGGTCGATCATGGTGACAATCGCGGGAACGAGATAGTTCTCGATCGCGGTCACGGCGACCTCGACGGCGCTCGCGAGGAACTCGCCCACGCGCAGGCCCGCGTTTGCCAGTTCGTCGACCGAGACGGTCCCGACCCGGGCGTTCCCGAACAACTCGGTGAAGGCGCCGACGATCGCCTCGCGGATTCGGAACCACGCGGCCGACAGGGTTTCGAGGACGGGCATGAACCCACGTTTCAGGCCGTCGACGAACACCCCGACCCGCTCGACGGCGATGTCCCACACGCCGACGATGTACCGGATCACCTTCGCGAACACGTCGCCCCATGATTCGCCCTCGCCCTTCAGCAGGAACAGGGCGCCGGCGACGGCGGCGATCGCGACTCCGAAGATCCCGACGAGGGCGGCGCCGACGGCGGCAATCGTCGACAGGGCCGAACCGAACACGGCGATCACCCCGCCGACAAGGGTCGCGACGGCGAGCAAGGCGCCCGACAGGGTCCCGAGGACGGCGACGAGCAGGAACCCGAGGGTCCCGGCCCGGGCCATGTTGCGGAGGGAGTCGGACCCGAACCCGAACCCGAGGGCCTCGGTGATCCGGCCGATGAACCCCGACAATTTCTGCGACAGGTTCACGAGGTCGACGAAGGCGTCGCGCATCCCGAGGGCGAACGCGAGCAAGTTCGGGCCGAGTTCGGCAAAATCCCCGCCGACCCCGGAGGCGAACGCTTCCTCGGCGGCCTCGGCGTTCTGAAACACGAGAACGATTCCCTGAAGGGCCTCGACGAACCGCTTCACGCCCGAGGTCATCGTCGGCCCGACGATCGCGAACATTTCGATGAACAGGCCCTCGGCGGCCGATTTCGCCAATGTCAACTGCCCGAGTAGATTATTCAGGCGGATCTCGGCCATTTTCTCGGCCGCGCCTCGGGCGTTGATCAGGTCGTCGACGAGGGTCCCGGTTTCGCCGTTCAGTTCTTGGAACACACCGACGAGGTTCGCGGCGGCCTTTTCCCCACGAAGGCCGAACAACTCGGTCAGGAACGCGGCCTGTTCCATGTTACCGCCCATCTTGTCGAGGCCCCCCGACAGGTTCGTCAGGACCTCGAACAGCGGTAGCATGTTTCCGTTCGCGTCTTGGAACGTGATCCCGAGTTCCCCCATCTTTTTCGTGATCGTGTCGGACGGCTTCGCGAGTTTCGTCAACATGGTATTCAGGCCGGTCCCCGCGAGGGTCCCCTTCAGGCCGGCGTTGTGCAACAGGCCGAGGGCGGCGGCGGTTTCCTGAACCGAGACGTTCATCTGCCGGGCCTTCGGCGCGACGAACTTCATCCCCTCGCCAAGTGACAGGATCGTCGAGTTCGTTTTCGCCGAGGTCAGGGCGAGAATGTCGGCGACCTCGGAGGCGTGTTGCGCCTCGATCCCCATGCCCTTCAGGGTGTTCGCGACGACATCGGTCGCCTGCGCGAGGGTGATCCCCTCCGCGGCGGCGGCGGCGAGGATACCGTCGATCCCCCCGAGGATCTCGCCCGTCTCGAACCCCGCCCGGGCCATGAGTTCCATACCCTCGGCCGCTTGTGTAGCAGAAAACACGGTCGTCGCCCCGAGGGATTTCGCCTTCGCCTCCATCCCTTCCATGCTACCGCCGGCGACCTCGACGACCGCCTGAACCTTCGACATCTGTGACTCGAACTGTGCGGCCGATCGGAAGGCGAACCCGAGGCCGACGGAGGCGAAGATCCCCCCGGTCGCGAGGCGGGTCAGGCTCGACCCGAATCCGCGGAGGGCGCCCTTGATCTTCGATGCGCGTCGCTGAAGGCGGCGGAACCCGTTCCCGAGTTTCCGAAGGCCGGCGAGGGCTCGACCGGATCGAACGTTGAACACGGCGCCGACGTGAACCGCGACTGCCCGAAGTGCCATGTTCTCGATCCCTTCCGGTGTTACTTGTTACCGCGCTTGATCGCCTTCACCTCGTCGCGTTTCTGTTTCGTGATTCGGCGAAGGTGCCACTCGCGTTCTTCCCTGTTCATCCCGAGGGCGTCGCCGTACGTGACACCCTTCGACAGATAGTACAGGGCGAACAGTTGTTCCTCCAATCCCTCCGGGTCTACCAGAGGGAAGATTGCCCGAAAAAAGCGTCGTAATTCCAATCGATCGCCTGCTGGAATTTCCTGCGACACCGACCACACTTGATCTCGAACACGAGTTCGGGGCCCGGGGTCCGATCCTCGATCACGTGGTTCACGTGTTCGAGGTCGAACTTCGACATCGTATCGAGGTGATCGGCGGTCAGGATCAGGTTGTCGATCCCCTTGACCGCCTTGATCCCCGACCGGATCATGAGGGCCTTCATTTCGCCGAGGCCGAACCCGCTCGCCTCGTCGGGGTTGACCTGCTCGAACACGGCCCACAGGGGCGGCCCGATCTTGATTTCACGATACAGGTTCCCGTTGATCTCGATCCCGTCGCGGAGTTCGTGTTCGACGACGAGATCCTCGGGGCCCTCGATCCGGTCGATCTCCATCGAACCGAGGTCGGCCTTCCACGGGATCGGGGCGCGACAGAACTCGCAGGACGTGTCGATCTTCACGCGGGTCCCGAGGGCCTGCGTACGGAGCCACACGTACGCGAACAGGACATCGGCGAGGGGCGCCTGATTCACGATCAGGCGTTTCTCGTGTTCGGGCAACTCGCCGAAGTTCTTGAACTTGCCGAACACGGTCAGCATGTAACAGAGAATCGCCGAGGCGTACTGCCCCGACGTTTGATCCTTGTCGGATCGGATCTTCCCGAGTTCGCGTTCTTCCTTCAGGCGCCAAGGGCGGCAGGCGAGGCCCCCCTCGAACTTGTCGGGTTCCTCGACGAGGTGACCGATCGGAAGGCGGGCGCCCTGTTCGGCGAGAGTCGTTCGTTCCATGCTACACCTCCAGTTCGCCGGGTCCGTGCCCGGCGCTGTGAGACGGTTTCAAGTAACAGGACCCGGAGGTCAGGCCGGCAGGATCGTGTCGGCCTTGAACGTCCAGGTCAGGAGGGCGGCCTCGCCCTCGTTCGCCATGTCGAGATCCGGCGTCGCCCGCTTGAACGGGAACAGGTTCACGAGCGAGAACGACCGGATCGTCGCGCCCGTGCCCGACTGCATGAGCAGAGTTCCCGCCTTGCGACAGGTCGGCGTGACCGGGTCCTGACACTCGGCGAACCATGCCTCCATGGCGGCGATCTCGGAGGTGTGGTGCGCGGGCTGCGTCGCGGTGAACTCGACGGCCTTCGTCGTCCCGCCCGGTCGCATCGACCGATCGGGCATTTCGGCCACTTCGAGTTCTTCCTCGATCCCGCCGACCGTGGTCAGGGTCAGGTCGGGCAACCCGGGAACGATCAACTGATACTTGTTCACCGGGATATGGTCATCCTGGATCATGCCCTTGATCGGCATCGTGACACCCTCCAATTCCCCGGGCGGCCGGGGTGTTTCACGTTACACCCGCGGCCCCGAGGTTGTGTTTCCTGTATCAGGCCGACAGGTCCTCGAAGATCCCGGCCTTCCCGATCCGAATGATGAACCGTTCGACGGTGTCGGCGAGGCGCAGCTTGATCTCCGCGTTCAGGTCGCCGGCGGCCATCGTCAGGTTCGTGTTGTTCTCGCTGTCGATCTTGAACGAGGCGGCCTCGTCGAAGGTGTTCCCGCGGAGGGCGCGCTTCGTCCACTCGGGCAGGAAGAACGCCCGCAACACGGCGAGCAATTCCTGCCACGTGATCGGGTCGTTGATCGCGAAGATGATGTAATCGAACTGTTCCTGAAGGATGTGTTCGTAGTGCGACATCGTCTCGCGCTGCTGCTTCCACTTCCACCCGGGGTCGAGGGCGATCGTCCTCGCGCCCCACAGGACGAAGTTCCCTCGCATCTTCTTGATCACGTTGATCCCCTGCGGGTTCAGGGCCTCCTCGTCGAGGACGGCCTCGCCGGTCGGCAACTCGACGAGGTTCGGCAGGGTCACGTCGATCCCGGCGGCGACCTTGTGATAGCCCTGATACGCGCCGGCGACGAGGGCCTCGCGCCCCTGGATCATCCCGGTCAGCGTTTGCAGGACGAGGGTGTTCCCGCCGATCGGGTTCGGGATATACCCGAACGACGGCCACGATGTCACACCGAAATCGTTCCGGCCGATCGTGTCGTTGATCCAGTCGATCGCGGCGGCCTCGGTCGTCACGGTCGCCGGGATCTCGACCCGGAACTGATAATTCCGGGCCTCGGCGTACGCGAGGCCGGCCTTGACCACGGTCGACGAGGTGATCCCCGGCGTCGCGAACTTCACGAGGCCGGCGTTCCGGTTGATCAGGCGTTCCCACGGCGAGGAACCGCCGAGGGCGAAGGCGGCGAGGTAGTCGGCGTCGGCGACGTTCGCGATCCCGTCGTACCCGCCTAGCAGTTCCGACCCGCCCTCGATCCTGACCTCGGTCCCGAGGGCGCCCCACTCGGTTCCCGGGATCGCGCCGAGGGCGGTGTCGATCCCGAGTAGCGTGTAACACGAGTCGGCGACCGCGTTCGCGGTGATCCGCGAATGGTACCCGGCGAGGCCGGCGGTCGGCTCGGTGTACGTCAGGACCCCGGTCGCGGCGTCGCCGGTCCACGCGCCCGCGGGCCCACCCGCGGCGACCCATGCGGCCTCGATCGCGGCGGCGAGCAGGGCGGCGTCGGCGTACGCGCCGGCGGCGATCACGTTCACCCCGCCCGAGGGCACGTTCAGAATCGTCCCCTCGCCCGAGGTATCGATGTCGAAATCGAACTCGTCGTTACCACCCGGGCCGGCGATCACGGTACAGGGGAACCCGCCCGGAGGCGTGAAATCGAACGTCGCCGGCAAGGCGGCCGACCCGACCGCGGGGGCCGAGTCGAGGTCGAGGGTCCTGTCGGTGTTCGACTTGATCCTGAACAGGGTATTCGGGTTGCTCGCGTGGTCGGGGGCGACGAACCGCCCGGCGAGCAGGCCGTCGTCGTTCACGTCGGTCGGCAGGGGCCGAACGAGGAACGTGATCGTGTCGCCGAGGACGAAGGGCACGCCCCCGGCCGTGACCGTGAAGGTGAACCCCCACGGGCCCGGGATCGTGTACGGCGCGCCGACGGCCCCGGCGGCGAGGTCGTCGATCACGATCTCGCCCTCGCCCTCGGTCACCTCGACATCGAAGGCGGCGGCGCCGGTCAGGGTGATCTCGACCCGCATACGCTTCAGGGCCTCGGTCGCGGCCGAGTCGACGAACCCCGACACGTACCCGTCGCCGGTCCCGGTCTGCTCGATCACCTGGAACGGATCGATCGTCAGGGTCCCGCCCGACAGGCCGATCAACTCGCCGAACCAATCGGCGGGCTGGAACTTCTCCGCGTATGCCCCCGTATAGAGGTCGGTCACGGTGATCTCGGTGTTCGAGGGGTCGTCGTTGATCACGCCCTCGACGTGGTACTTCGAGGTCGGGTCGAGCGACAGGTTCGGGTAGTCGAGGACCTTCGACCCGTCGACGTACACTTCGAGGCCGAACAGGGCGGCCTGATCTTCCTCGCCCCGCTTGAACCGGACCTCGCACACCTTCGTCACGCGGTCGTCTTCGTACTGAAGGCGATGCGGGACCCGGAGGCGGAAGGTCGGGTTCGTCGGGTCGGCGCCGGCGGCGAGATCGGCGGCCATGTCGGCATCGGCCGACACCTCGACGACACCGGCGGTGTCGTTGCCGATGATCTCGTAGGTGCGGTCGGTCACCCCTTCGAGTTCGACCGTCCCGCCCTTCCACTCGTCGTCGAGCAGGGCGCGGGTCCCCGACCGGGTCGGGATCGTGGCGATCCCGGTCGACAGGGTCGTCGCGGTCACGTCGGCCGACGGGGGCGGGTTCGTCACGTCGCCCTGAATCAGGCGCCGGCGACCGGCCCACGTCCCGCCGTTCTCGGCCTCGATCAGCAGGGCCGGGCGGGGGACCTCGTCGTACAGGGGATCGGCATCCTTGCCGGTGTAGAAGTACCGGCCGGTCTGTTTCGTGTAACACAGCAGCTTCGCGGCGAGTTCCGATCCGTCGGTGATCCGAACGAACCACCCCTCGCCGGCGCCGTCGCCGAGGTTGTAGAAATCGACGGCGGCGGCGGGCGTGTCGTCGTCCTCGATCAGGCCCCCGCACACGCGCCGGAAGGCGGCGAGGTTCGGGCAATGAAGCAACTCGCCGACGGCCCCCTTTTCGAGGATACCGGCGTATCCGATCGAACCGAGGGGGGCGGGCTGAAGTTGCCGGTCGGGCGGAGTCTCGATCAGGACCACACCCGCGCCGAGGGTCGGGCCGTAGCGTCGCTGAAGTGCCATGTTACTTGTTACCTCCCGTTACTCGATGGTGAAGGTTTCCTCCGTGGCACCGAGATCCGCGGCGACGACCGCCTTTTTCACGGCGTAACCTTCGCCCGGGTGACTCGGGTCACCTGCGACGACCGCGGGCTGATCCCACTGGATCACGTTTGCAATTTCTATCACACACCGAACCGTTCGGGAATCCTGAAGGTTCGGAGGGCCGAGGCCGGTGTACGGATCGATCAGCTTCACGTCGACCCGCTCGCCGAGGGCCGGCAAGGTGATCTGCGCTGTCGCATCGATCCAGGCCTGGAATTTTTGTCTCAATCGTTGCAGGTCGACAAGTAGGGGCGCGGTGAACAACAGGTCGACCCGGTACGTCGTCTGCCTCTGACCGGGCCAAACGATCCCGGCGGGCGGGTCGACGGTCACGTCGATCACGGCGTTCCGATTCATGCGACGGGCCGACGAAACCGATTCGATCGCGGTCACGAGGATCGCTGGCGTCAACTCGGGATCGATCACGTCCTGATTCACCCGGATCGCGACGAACGGCCGATACGTGAATCGCGCATGACAGCGGTTCTGCCCGGCCGGGATCGGGGCGGTCAGTCCGATCTCGCGGGTCGTCGGGTTGTAGCTTGCCCGCAGGTTTGTTTCATGCAACGGGTCGGCGACCTCGTCGTACACCTCGACCACGTCGACGACATCGATCGGCGCCTCGGTTTCAGGTAACACCTCGGGGTTCGAGTTCGTCGAGTCGAACCTGAACTCGCCGACGGGGCGGATCGCTTCCTTCAGGGTCGGGACAAGGCCCCGAATGAACAGTTCCTCGTCGACCGACTCGAACGCGCACGTGTACGCGAGAACGAGATACCGAACCCGAGGGGTGTACTCGCCGTCGGTCGTCGCGAGGTTCAGGACGAACGAGATCGCCCGGCGGGTCGAGGTCCAGAACGAGGCGAGGTTCGCGTTCACCTCGGCGAGGGTGTTCCAATCCGAGGGGCCGGCGGCGGCCCACGCGGCGCCCGTCCAGTACCACTCCGAACCCGTCTCGTCGCGAAGGCGGTACTCGACGGAGGTGACCTCGGCGAGGGTCAGGTCGACGGGGGTGTCGGCGTCGACCTGGATCAGGTTCCACGCCCGGGCGCCCTCGGGCTCGAACAGGGGGGTCCTGATCCACACGTCGGCGTCGGTTGGGTACCGGTACCGGCCGAACTGATCCTTCCCGAGTTTCAGGCGGGCGTCGTTGTCGGCAGATACATGAATCAGGGCGGGGTCCGACACGGTGAACTCGCTTCGCCGGTCGGCGACGAACTCGAAACAGTGAATCATGAAACGAGTCGTCATTTGCGGAACTTCCTGAAGGCCCGATCGATCGCGCGGCCCCACTGTTCCTGCGCCTTCGCGAGCCACTCGGGTTCTAACACGAACTCGGCGAACGGGCGAGGCGGAATGATGATCTCGTTCCGGTCACGGCGAAACCCCTTCCACCCGCCCTCCGGTCGGCGTCCCCACAGTTCGAGGGCGCGCCCTTTCAGTTGCACGTTTCGGCCGTGAGATTTCAGTGACAGATACTTGAACATCGCCCGCATACGTTCGGTGATCGGGACGACCGCCCCTTCGTGAACGATCGCGGCGACGTTCGCCGACCTCGACGAACGCATGATCCCGATCTCGACCTGCTCGGCCGAGACGACCTTGATCGACAGATCGCCGAACAGGTCGCCGTCGTCGGCGAGGGGTTTCGTCGACCCTTTGATGAACGTCGTCAGGGCGGCGTTCGCGTGGTATCGGCGTTCGTTGATCCGGCGTCGCATTTCCCGGCGTACCTGTGCGCCGAGGACGAAGTTCGCCCGCTTCATTTCGCCGTCGAGGATCGGGCCGAACCGAGTCGGGTTCGTCATACCGATCAGGGTCTTCAGGCCCCGGGTGAATCGGACGGTTGCGGTCACGAGTGCGACCTCGTCGGTTGTCGGTCGCGGAACCCGCAAAGGAGTAACGTGTTACCGTCTTGCCCCGGGTAATGCCCGCAAGGTTCGAGATACGTGAAATAGAGGTCGACATCGCGGGCGTAGGCCCCGGTCCCGATCCGCTTCACGCGGTCGCCGAGGGCGGGCGCGTACCCGAGGGCGTTCAGGGTTCGGGTCAGGAACAGAACATAACCGTCGTCCGTCTCGGCCCGGCCCCCGTCTCGGGCGACGGCCTGATCTTCCCTGTACCACTGAATCTGCGCCTTCGTCGTGATCGTCGTGTCGCGCTTCACCTGTCGCACGGGCTCGGCGGCGTCGTCGTCGTACGCGGTCGCCGTTTTCTGCGACGGTTCGATCTCGATCGTGATCGGGTGTATCAGGCGAGGGATCGGCACCTATCCCTCCCACTGAACGATCGGGGCGCCGACGTGTCGCGGCCCCTTATACATTCCGAGGATTTCCTCGGTGTAACTATCGACGAACAGGGCGAACTGATTCGTCGCCGAGGCGCCCGACGCTGAATACTGGATCTCGTGTCGGTCGGTCTTTTCCTTCACGATCGCCCCGGCCGGCGTTGACCCGCCCCCGCCCCCGGCCGGCATCGGTTCGGCGTTCCCCATGAACAGGCGGAAGGCGGCCTCCGAGATCAGGGCCGGGACCGACCCGTCGGGTTCGAGGTATCCGAAAACACCCTTGATTCGTTGGTTCTGCTTGCCGGCGAGGAACCGGAGGGGGGTTTCGCTGAAGTTCCGGGTCCACACGGGGAACACCGACGAGGTCCCCCCGACTAGCTTGATCCGGGGGTTCGTCCGGTCGTCGGGGAACTCGCGCCCGGCGTACACCTTCACGAACTCGTGATCGGCGTCGTCGTCGCTGTCGTTGTACCTGACCCACTCGATCCCGACGATCGGGATCGACAGGGGCAACAGGGGCGAGTGCGTCCCGTCGAATCGGCTTGTCGCACGGATCATCCTGAAGGGTTGCCGGCAGGCCCGCTCGATCAACTGCTGAACGAGGGGCAACAGGACGATAATCCGTTCGTCCGACAGGTCGGTCACGAGGACCCCGGCGTTCCGAATGTCGAGGGGCGACGTGTAGGCCTTGAATCCGACGGCGAACTTGTCCTCGACCACGTCGAACACCTCGCGGCGGTACAGGTATACCGACCCGGCGGGTTCCTTGTATCGCCATTCGAGGGTGTATCGTGTATCGACGGTCAGGCCCCACCCGCCGGCCGGGTTCCCGGGCGCGGTGTAGTATCCCACGTCGACGAGGCCGGTCGTCGACACGTCCTCGAACGAGGGCGGCGCGGCCGGGTACACCTGAACGCCCGTTTCGTCGAGGACCCTGAACCCGATCTCGTCGGGCGTGTCAAGCCACCCGTCGCCGTCGACGTACGCGAACGCGAGGTGTCGTTCGTCGTTCGCCTGATTCTCGCCGAGGAACGTCGTCACCGTCCTACCTCCGCCCCTGGATCATACCTCAGTCGGCCGACTCGCCGAACGTCAGTTCGCGCGAGTCGGTTCGATCCGTTCGAGTACACGAGGATCGAGGACCTGATCCCGTCGGCGTAACACGTAACGCGCCACCCGAGAACCCGGTCGCCGTCCTCGACCTGTTCGAGGTTCCATCGCAGGGACCTGAACCCTCGGGGCGCCGGCAGGGCGTGCGTCACCCCGTCGAACAGGACGGCGGCGCCGGTGATCGTTTCATGGAACTCGGGATCGGCAAGGCGGCGCGCCCACTCGTTGCGCCCCTCGGGCGTGTCGAGTCGGGCGCGGAGGGTGCGGCCGTCGGCGAGGTTCAGGCGGAACTCGGCCGGTCTAGTCGGCCGAGGCCTTGCCCTTCCCCTTGCCCTTGCCCTTGCGCTTGCTGGCACGCTTCCTCCGCTTGCCCTCGTCGGGCTCGGGCTCGGGTTCGTCCTCGGGGGCGGCCTCGTCGTCGCCGGCCTCGGCCTTCGCCTCGTCGGCCGGCGTCGGGGCCTCGCGTACGCTCGCCCATGGGTCGGCCGGCTTGGGGGCGACCTCGTCGCCGTCCTCGACCTTGTCCTCGGGCCCGACGATCTTCAGGCGCGCGGCGAGGCGCGGGTTGTGCGAGGTGATCCACAGAACCTCCGCCCGGGTCAGGGCGATCACCTGACCGGGCCGGAAGTGCGCGGCCCCCTTGCGATCGCTCGCCTCGGGGGGGAACTCGACCTGCTGCGGGGGGCGTCCGGTGAACAGGAACTTCGGCATCGGGGGTCCTCCCTACTTCGAGGCCTTCGCGGCGGCCTTGCGCTTCGCGGGCTTGCGCTTCGTCGCGGGCTTGCGGGCGGTCTTCGCCTTCGAGGCCTTCGCGGGCTTGCGCTTCGCGGGGGTCTTCCGGGCCGGCTTCGCGGGCGCGCTCGCCACGGGCTCGACATCGCCCGTCTCCGGGCCGTCGTCCTCGTCGGAAGGGGTCGGGTCGGGCGAGGGGGTCGACGGCGTTCCTGCGGCGTCCTCGGGCCTCTGAGGGGTCGATCCCGCCTCGGGCTCGGGGGCGTTCGCGGCCGAACCCGGCGCGGGCTGAACTCGCGACTCGGCCGGGACCGATGATCCCATGCCCGAACGGCGGCGCGCGAGGACGGCCTTCCTCGCCTGAACCGCTTCCTCGGTGCGAATCCCCTCCGCGTCGAGGACCTGAAACAGGCCGGGCCGGGACCGACAGTACCGGATCAGGGCCGGGTCGGAGGTGTCGATCGGTCGATCCTTCAGGATCTTCCGTCGCGAGTTCGGGGGGGTCACCGAGGCGGCGCCTCGGAGGATGATCTTGACGGTTTCCTTCGCCATGTTGTCACCTCGCAATTCACGGCGGTCTGTATCATGCGACGGCCGGCCCGGGACCGTCCCGGGCCGGCTCTGTTGCATGGAACACCGGCGGCGAACTAGATGTCGTCGCCGATGCTGTGCGCCTTCACGATCGCCTCGTCGTTCTCGATCTGGACGGCGACCTTCGCGTGCATGACCCACTGATCGGTCAGCGAGTAGATGTCGCGCGCACGCTCGACGGTGATGTCGCGACCGATCCCGACGATCAGGTTGTTCAGGACGGTCAGCAGGACCTGCGGGAACGCCTGATAGGTCACCTTCACGTTCGCGCCGAACAGGGCGGCGGCGGGCGTGATCGTCCCGTTCACGTCGTCGAACGTGTAGTCGACGCCCCCGCCGGTGTACGGCAGGGTCGGGGTCAGGTCGAGGGTCTGGAGGGTCACCACGTCGGACCCGGCGAGGACCGGGTTGTACCGCAGGGACACCGGCGTCGCGCCGCCCGGCATCGTGAGGTGTTCGACGATCGTCGGGTAGAACTGCATGAGCGGGATCGTGTCGAGGGTCACGCCGTACGGGGTCAGGCGACCCCGGCTCGACCGGGCCTCGTCACCGGCGGGCGTCGCCCGGGTCCCGGTGCGCTCGCGGTACAGTTGTTCGAGGTTCGACGGCGCGAGGAACACCATCTGATCGAGGTCCCGCTTGTACTTCTCGGGCAGGGCCCGGAGCATCGCGCCGAACGTCGAGTCGGACACGTTCACCCCGCCGTTGTCGACGAGGTTCGAGGCGTCGGCCCGACGGAGCCAGCCAGTGATCAGGGCCATGAGCGGATCCTTGATGTACCCGGTCGTCGAACCGCCGTCGATCAAGTCGCCTTCGAGGACGGCCTCGCCGAGGGTGTCGGCCCGGATATACATCTGCTCCAGGTTGTTGTTGAACTGCTTCGCGAACAACTGGACGATGTGATCCTCGACCTTGTCGCCCTCGATGTTGATCTCCTTGTAGACCTGCCCGATCTCGAAGGGAACGATCACCTCGACGGGGGTCAGGGCGATCTTCGAGTGCGATACGCCCTGTCGCACCTGCGGGGCCTTCGCGAGGGCCTTCGGCCACGCGACGCGGTCCCCGATCCCGATCCGGTCGATCTCCATCGACTCGGGCGAGAACTTCACCATGCGGGCGATGTTCTTCAGCTTCGACAGGTCGAAGACGTAGTCCAGGAAGCGGTCGGCCTGCTTCGGGTTCAGCTTGCCGGCGCCGGCGAGGGCGTCCGCGGTGATGATCCCCTTCTTCACGAGGATCTCGACGATCTGTTCGTTCGTCATGGCTCAGTGTCCTCCGTAGTTTCGTGTATCTCCGCAGGGATCATCCCGGCCCCCGCCGTTCGGGGGTTGTCCTATCGGTGTCCCGTCGGCAGGAACAACCCGCCGAACCCGACACCGTCGTCGCCCTTGTTCACCTTCGTCCCGCCGTCGCCGTCGTCGCCGGCGGGTTCCTTGCTCGGGGTGCGCGTCTTCTCGATCTTGTCGACACGCTCGCCGAGGCCCTCGACGGCCTTCAGGATCTTGTCGAGCTTGTCGTCGCCCTCGTCGGCGGCGGCGTCCCCGTCGCCCTCGTCGGCGGCGGCCTCGCCCTTCGCGACCTTGCCCTTCCCGCCCTTGCCGGCGGCCTTGCCCTTCATGTCGGGATCTTCCTCGTCGTCCTCGGCGCCGAAGGCCTTCAGCAGGTCGTCGAATCCCTTGCGGAATTCCTTCAGGGCCTTCATGCGCGCGGGGGTGATCCGCTTCGCCTTCAGGATACCGGTCAGGGCGTCGTCGAGGGCCTCGGGGTCGATCTCGGTCCCGGCGGGGGTCCCGCCGTCGGTGTCGCCGGCGGCGCCCTTCGACACCTTGCCGGCGCCCTTGTCGCCCTTGTCGGTGTCGCCGGCGGCGGGGAACTTGCCGGCGAGGGCGCGGCCGAGGAAGTTCGTCGTCGCCTTGATCGCGGCCTTCAGGTCGTCGGGCATGGCGGCCTTCAGGACCTCGGTGTCGAGGTCGGCGGCGTCGAGGTCGGTCAGGATCTCGAAGGCCTTCGCGACGGGCGTCTCGCCCTCGGGGGCCTCGACCTTGCCCGGCCACTCGATCGCCTCGTCGCCGACGAACTTCGACAGGCCCTCGACCACGGTCCCGAGGGCGCTGGTCAGGTCCTCGCCGAGGCCCTTCACGATCTCGGCGCGGGCGTCGTCGGCGACCTCGCCTCCGAACGGGTCGTCGCCCTTCGAGATCCCTTCGAGGTACGTCCCGACCTCGGTGATCCCCTTCGCGATCGGGGTGTCGTTGTCGCTGCCCTTGCCCTTGTCGTCGGTGAAGATCCCCATCGGTTCGCCTCCCTGTGTCTTGGCGGTTCCCTTCAGAACCAGAAATTCACGTTCGTTCGCGGGGCGCCCGACGAGGGACACCTCCTCCGGCTCGATTTTTACCAGCCGGCGCGGTGTGTTGTCACCCTGTTTCGTGAAACTAGGCATGATCGGAATCCTATCCTACCACCCTTGCCGAACCTCCGATCGAAAATCCTGTGAACCGACCCGCTTTGATGTCGGCCCATAGTCGATCGTCGTCGGCGCGAATGGTCATGATCCACGATCCATCTTTCACGGGGCGCCCGTTGATCCGGGTGTCGCCCCGTTGAATACCACACTCGACAAGTGTCACGCCAATTTGCCCGAAAGTTTCATGATTCAGGCCCATCTGCGACCCGAGGCGGTACTTCGCGAGGAACGTGTGACAGGCATCCTCGATCACCTGTTTCGAGTACACGTCGCCCTGCGCGTCGACCGTCTCGGGTTCGAGGACGATCCCGGTCACAAGTTTCCGTTCCTCGGCCTTCGAGATCACAGTGAACTCGATCGCCTTCGCGATGTTCACCTCGGGGACATCGTCGGTCGGGGCGCTGTTCCATGTTTCGCCGTCTCGCGCGATCGCGAACCCGCCCTTCAGGACCTCGCCGACGAACGCGACCTTCACCTCGTCGTCGGTCAGGTCGAACAGGGCGGCGGGGCCCTCGTCGAGGACCTCGACGACCGTGTCGCCCTTCGCGACGTTCAGGCGGTGATTCGTCGGAATCTCGCCGGCGGTGTCGTACCCGACGAGGCCGGCCTCGTCGAGGCGTCGGCCGGCGACCTCGCCGGTCGGGTCGTCGGCGAACTCGAAGTGAACGACCCCGTCGCCGTTCCCGGGATCGATCCTCACGTGGTACAGGTCGCGGGCGCCGGTTTCGCGTTGTAGTACGAAACGCGGCGCGCCCTTGCGCGCGATCGTCGCGTCGAACTCGATCTCGACCTCGCCCTTCCCGAGGGCGTCGACGAGGGCGTCGCGGGTCGACCTTGCCTTCGCGCCGGTCTGTTTCCAGAAACGCAACTCGGCGGGCACCTGAACGCGCACGGCGCGAGGCAAGGCCGAGAATCCGTCGGGCGGCATCGCGGCGCCCTTGTCGAGGACGGCCGGCCTTGGGTCCTCGGGTCGCATCGCGATCCATCGGGCCCGATCGTCGGCCTTCGCCTTCGCCTCGGCGCGAGACATTCGCGCCCCACAACGGGGGCAGATCCGATCGGCGCAAGGCGCCCCCGTCTCGTGTTCGTCGACGTACCCGCAGGCCGGGCATACACACGCGCCGCCCGGGCCTTCGGCGGTACCGCCCTGCCGGCCCCGGCCGCCTTCGTCGGGAGCCTGGAAACGACCGCCGGCAGGGTTCATCTTGCCGGCATTGTCGAGGGCCTCGGCGGTGATCACCTTGCCGACCCGTTCGCCGAGGGCCTTCACGAGGCGGAGGTCGAGGTCCTCGGCGGCGGCGTGTTTCCTGATCACGGCGGCGACCCCGGCGTCGGCCTGGATCTTCGCGACGAGGTCGTCGGTGTCGGTCACCTCGTCGAGGACCTCGGGCAGGGCGGCGATCATCTTCGCGAGGTCGAGACGCCGGAAGATCAGGCGCCCCTTCACCGGGCCCGAGGCGCCGAAGTATTCATGAAACACGGGGGTTTGAAGGCCGTACTCGATCCCGCCTTCGCCGACCACATTCACCACACCCGGCAGGTCGCCGGTCGCGCCCGGGTCGCCCGGCTTGATCACGCCCTCGAAATCGAGCCACGGGGCCGGGATCAGGCCCTTCGGCTCGGCGACGATCCGGGGTTGCTTCCACTCGCCCGAACGGGCGTCGATCTTCGAGTACCCGCCCCGACGTTCGAGGGCCTTCGCCTCGGCGAGTGTCTCGATCGGTTCCTTCACCTTCCCTGCGATCGCCGTGTTCAGGGTCCACCCGACGAGGGTCTTCCCGGGTTGTTTCACGATACGCAGGTCGGTGTGAACGCCCCGACCCCGAAAGTGTTCCTGCAACACGTACGGGTATGGGCGGTCGCGTTCGGGCGGCGCGCTCGCGAGGGGGGCGGTCGCCTTGATCACGATCGCGTCGTCGGGGGTCCACTCGGCGAGGTCGAGGCCGAGGTCGGCGAGGGGGTCCTCGTCGCCGGCGTCGGCGTCGCCCTTGCGAGCGAGATCGTAGTTCGTCGCGATGATATACGCCCGGCGCTTCGCGCCCCCGTGCGCGAGGTGATTCTCGCGCGACTCGCTCGCCCGTCGCACGCTGAACCCGGCGTCGGCGAGCAACCCGGGCAGCTTGCCCTTGATCCCGTATGTCACAAGGAACTTGCCCTTGATTCCCTGTAACAGCTTCGCGAACGCTTCCTCGTCGAACCCCTTTTCGTTGATCCTGACCGCCCCGTAGCCAAGGTACGGGGGGTCGAGGAAGAACAGGGTCGAGGGCGAGTCGTACCGCTTGATCATCGCCCCGTAGTCGCCGTTGTGTACCTTGACACCCTTCAGGCGCCCCCGGTGTTTCTCGACCCGGTTCGCGATCGTCGACACGTGACCCATTCGTTCCGAGTACGGGTCGAACCCATCGTGTCGCTTGTTCAAGTAGCTGAAGTTCGTCAGATACAGGAAACGGTGAAGGCGCTCGACCCGGCCGGTCGGCTTCGCCTTATACAGGCGGTCGAACGTCTTCCGCTTCGATCGCCAGTCGCAACCCTTCAGGCGCTTCATGTCCTCATCGGTGCAACCCTGAACGAGGCGGAAGGCCTCGGCGACTTCGGGGTCGAGATCGTTCAGGACCTCGACCTCCGCGGGTTCCTTCGCGAACAGGACGGCGCCCGACCCGGCGAAGGGCTCGACGTAGGTTTTGTGCGACGGGAACAGGCGAACGATCTTGTGTGCGATCCGTTGCTTCCCGGCCGGGCTCGACCATATCGCCCCCGGCCCCCGGAGGCGGGTCCCCTTGCCGACGGTCGCCTCGGCGATCGCGAACAACTCGGCGGCGCCGAGGTCGAGGGGGTCGGCGGGCGGCGGAGGGTGTTCGAGGTCCTGATCGACCATCGCCTGAACGACCCGGGCGTGAAGGTGCGCGGCGACCTCGCCCTTCGTCACGTGGTACAGGGCGTGCGCCTGATCGTGTACCTCGACGAGGGCGGCGGCGGTCAGGCCGTCGAGGTCGACCTCGGCGGTCAGAATCTCGAAGGCGTCGTTCGGCGTTTCGTGTTTCATGCGACTCCCCTAGATCAACTCGGCGCCGGGGGCAATGTCAACGGTCGTCCGACATCGCCAGTGATACGGGGGCAGGGCGAACCCCGCGCGCGAGGCGGCGGCGCGTTGCGCCGGCGTGAAATCGGTCCCGGGCGCCGGGGGCTTGAACCCGGCCTGCGACTCGAACCACCCGGCGAAGTTCGCCGGGCTGTTCTCGGTCCCGTTCGGCCAAGGATGAATTCGGCCGAGGATCTCGCGAAGTTCGTCGGCGCTGTCGGCGGCGACGTAGGCCTTCGCTGTTCTCGCGGCCTGTCGCGCCCCTTCCTCGACCGTGAAGGTCTTCCCGTTCATGACGAGACATTGCTCGGTCGTTCGTTCGTCGACGATCGCTGTTATCTGATACGCGGTCACCCCGTATTCGGCGAACGAATTGATCTCGCCGGTCACGCGGGCGACCGTCGCGGTGTTCGCGGCGAGGCCGGTGAAGTAACTCGCGAGTTTCCGCGGCGACACGAGGAACGAGGCGGGGGCGATCTCGGTCGGGTTCAGGCCGACCGCGGTTCGGAGGTTGTCCTGTAACATGGTACCGGCCTCGCGGCGGCCGATCCCTTGCTCGATCATGTTCTCGCGAACCGACTGTCGGATCGCGGCCGACAGTTCCTCGTCGTACAGGTCGCCGGCCCATATCGATCCGTACGACTCGATCCCTTCGAGGGCGGCCTCGTCGACGGCGCCGAACACCGGCTCGACCGAGGTGATCCTCGCCTTCAGGATCGGAGTCGTCCCCTCGCCCCGGTAGGTCAGGGGGCGGTCGTCGCCGGCGGCGCGATTGATCCCGATCTCGCGGGCGAGGCGGTACATACGCGGGCCGAGGTCGGCGACGACCTTCGAGGCCCCCGGGGAGAAACGCGCGCGCACCTCGCGCGCGAGGGCCCGGTCGAGTCGGTTCAGGTCGCCGACGGTGATCGGCTTGTCGTCCCGCGGCAGGGCCTTCAGGCCGGCGGCGAAGGCCCCGGGGGCGACCCGCTTCCACTCGGCCCACAGGCGCCGGGCGAGGTCGTCCTCGAACCGGGCGAGGCGGGCGAGGCCCGGGTGAAGGCGGGTCGCCTTCGCGACGATCTCGTCGATCGCCTCGACCCCGGCGACGAGGACCTCGGTCGAGGTCGCCGACAGGTCGACGGCCTCTGCGGCGCTCTGAGGGCCTCGGGGTTCGATCCGGGGCATGGATACCTCCGCGGGCGTCGACGCCCCTTCACGGGCCTCTGAGGGCCTCTGAGGGGGCGATCTCGGTTCAGTCCTCGGCCGGGTCGGCGCCGGCGTCCTCGGCCTCGGCCGGCGGCAGGTCGACCCCGGTGACACCCTTCGTCACCCGCCGGGCGATCTCGTCGCCGAACCGTTCGCGGAGGGCGAGCAACCCGTCGACCACGGCGACGCCGTCGAGGGATTCGGGCACGTCGATCCCGAGGGCCTTCAGGGCGGTCACCTGTTGACCGACCTCGTTCGGCTTCGCCTGATTCTTCACGGCCTCGGCCATCGTCAGGGAGAACGGGACATCGCCCGGGACCGTCTCGGCGAGCGGGTACAGGTCGAGGTCGCGGCCGAGGATATCCTCGACGAGGGCGCGCGCGAGATCGGGTGTCATCGCGCCGGCCTTTTCCGCTTCCTTGATCAGCTTGATCAGGTCCTCGTCGTTCGTGATATTCGGCGTGTTCGTCCGAATTTCGTGATACACGATCCCGAGTTGCTCGACGAGCAGGCGCTGATTCCAGGTTTCATCCTCGTCGCGGCGGTCGGGATCGAACACCTGTTCGTCGGTCAGGCGGTGCGACCGATCGGCCGTCGCCCGGTTGTAATCTTCGATGTCCCCGAGGTACAGGGGCGGCAGGCGGAACGTGCGGCGTGTGCGCGTCTCGTTCGTCGCCATGTATTCGCCGAACAGGGCCTCGGAAATCTGCGCCTCGTTCAGAGGTTTCAGGTCGAGTTTCACGTTCCCGGGGTCGGGCCCTTCGAGGGCGCCCTCGGCCTCGATCACGAGCATCCGAGATCGTGAGTCGTTCCCCTGGATCACGTCCTCGACGAACTCCTCGATCCGGGTCAGGGTCCCGTCGGTGACCTGACCGTTCGACACGAGCAACGCGAGGGACGGGATCTGATTGTTGTTGAACGTCGCGAAGTTGATCTCCTCGGCGCGGCGCGTACCCGTGACCGCGAGCAAGGCCCCGACCCATCGGGGCAGGCCGTACGCGGAACGGGCGCAGTAAATCTTTTGATGCAACACCTCGGAGGCCCGGTCGACCTCGGGCAACGGGTCGCCCGTCCCCTGCCAGTCGCGGGCCTGTTCCTCGGTGACGACCTCGCCGGTGTCGGCATGGATGATCCGGGGGTCGCCTAGTTCCTTGAAATACCGGTAGATCCCGCCCCGATACTGAACGATCCGGCGGAACCGCTTGAACGCCCGTTGCTTGACGATCTTGAACTTCCCGTCGGGGGTCCCGACGACCCGGTTCAGGGCGACCTCGGTGAACTCTTTTTCCTCGGTCGTCAGGCGCATTTGATGAGCGGGTAGATGGTGAAGGCCGTCGACCTTGCCCGAGGCGTCGCGGAGAATTTCTGTATACCAATTCCCCGTCGATTCGAGGTCCTGTCGGCCTTCCTTCCGCATACGGGTGAACGAGTACCCGTCGACGTAACAACACCCGGTCAGGAAGTTCTCGACGGCGAGGCGCTCGGTCGCGAGTTCACGCGCGAAGGCCTTGTCGTTCTCGCCGGCCTTCGCGCGGGGATTGAGGCGCCACCCGAACCCGGCGACGTTCACGGCCATCGCGGCGATACAGGGGCCGAGGATCGGCGACACCTCGGGAACGGAGGCGAGCGATAGCAGGTCGAGGGGCGGTTCGATCAACTCGCCGACGATCGGCCTGAACTCGGCCCACGGATCGGGAAGTTCCCGGGTCCGACTCGCGGCGTCGCCCTTGCGGATCGACACGTCGCCGGCGTCGCCGGCGTATCCCTTCGCGAGTTGCTGATCGTACCCGGCCTGCTTCGACATCGGGATCACGATCGCCCGGAGGAACTGATTCCCCCGCTTCGCCTGTTCCCGACCCTTTGCTGCCTGATCCATGTTTCACCCCTACATAAGCCCGGGTTCCCGCCGGCGCTTGCGACGTGTTCTCGTGAACGCGGCCGACAGGGCAAGGTCGAACCCGTCGAACAGGTCTTTCAGGTCCGACTCGGGCATCGTCACGAGAACGTCGATCACCCGCTGATTTCCCGGCGCGAAGTATACCCGACCCGCCTCGAAGTAGGCTGTCAACTTGTGCGCCCGTGTCGTTTTGTCTTTGCCCGTAAAGATCGGGATCAGCTTCAGGTCGGGACGTTCGGCGAGTGTATTCTGATACTGCGCTTTCTGGTATGCGTTGACCTCGATCCCGACCCGATCGGCCTTCCATCGGTCGGCGTAATCAATAATCA
>Ga0180432_10003856_pt1 | contig 21036 bp, 25 predicted proteins | sample SS_ome_10_FD_132414 | JGI IMG/M metagenome (GOLD analysis project Ga0180432, IMG submission 132414) | Hypersaline lake sediment archaeal communities from the Salton Sea, California, USA - SS_1_MS_2 metaG | ecosystem: Environmental > Aquatic > Non-marine Saline and Alkaline > Hypersaline >...
CTACTCAGCCTGGCACGCGCTCAGACCTCCGAGGTCTTGCAAAACCCGTTCAGGCGTGAAATCCCGGCCTTTTTCGACGGTCGCAGTGGGCAGAATGCCTGTCGCAGACCTCGGAGGTCTTGAACCTGAGTAGTAACCGAGGAGATATGAAAATGGCAGACCAAGAACAGAGCATTGAGGAATGGCTGGCAGAGGAGCGAGCGCGGTTGGACGAGGGGTTCAAATTTGAACCCAAGCCGAGTTCCCAAGTGAGTAAGCCCGCTGCCGAAGAGATCCTCGCCGGGGTGGGATTGGGCGCTGGCGTGGTCGGTGGAGCGGTGGCCCCTCACCCCAACCCGGTTACCTTCGAGGGCGTCGGGGCCGGCGTGATCGCCAACGCACTGCGCTCAGAGCTCCCGGACGACGACACCCGCGTGCAAGTAAATCGAACCGGCTCCACGACCGTGATTACCATCCTGCAGAGCCAGGCCAGCCGGCCTCATGACTTTTTCCCCGCGCTGACCGTGAACCTGGTCGAGACGCCCGACACTCTGACGGTAACTATGAGCGATCTCGACCAGGATGCCGTGAGAGGCACACTGGGTTCTATCGGACGCACCACTTTGAAGCAAGGGGCGCAGTTGGTCTTTAGGAGGCGCGGCGTCGGCGGCCTGATCCGAACGGCCGGGAACATGATCGAAGGCGTCGAAGACTTGGTGGAGGATATTCAGGATCTGAACTTGCCCAAACAGGTGTGGGAAGTGATTGACCGCGTGGGCAAGGCTGCTGAAGACGCATATCTGGAGCAGCAGCGCCGGGAGCAAAAACGGCGCTGGGCACAGGAAACCGCCGCGCGAGCTTGGACGCACTGCGAATCGTGTGGCCGCGCCTACAGGGAGGACGAGGCCCAGCGCGTGGATTGCCCTTCGTGCGGCGCGCCGCGCGGAGACAAACCGGCCTGGTTGGACTAGGGCAGAACAGCGCAGCAATCACGTCGCCTCTGAGACATCTTGAGCACACCCAAGTCATCTACACCGGAATCGCCGCGCCCTGCACCGCGCGGGCGGCATCAGAGGCCAGGAACGTGATGACGTCGGCGATGGCCTCCGGTTCCACCCAGCGGCTATGGTCCGCCTTGGGCATCGCCTCCCGGTTCTGCGGTGTGTCAATGGTGCCGGGCAGAACACAGTTGACGTTGATACCATCTTTTTTGAGTTCAGCCGCCATACTCTCGGTCAGGCGCATCACGGCGCTCTTGGACAGGCTGTAGACGGCCATTTTAGCGCCCCCACTCAAGGCCGCGCGAGCAGCCACGTTGACAATTCTGCCGTTCCTCTCCCGCAACATGTACGGGATGACTGCCCGACTGGCGGTGAACACGGTGCGAGCGTTCAGGTCGAGTAGAAAATCCCAGGTCTCGAAAGACGTTTCGTGGACCGGCGTTCCGGCGCGGAAACCACCAACTGTGTTGACCAGCACGTCAACCCGGCCAAAACGCTCGACTGTCTCTTCCACCATCGCTTCCACCGCACCAGCGTCGGTCATATCAACTGACGTAGCCAAAAAATAGTCAGGCGAATCAACTAGATCTGGGAACAGACGCTGGAGGCGGTCAGCGGTGCGGTCCACCAGCACCAGTTTTGCCCCGGCAGCCCGAAAAGCCCGCGCGACGGCGCTCCCCAGGTTGCCAGCCGCGCCGGTCACGATCACCACGCGATCTGACAAGTCAAACATTTTCACCCCCTGTTGCCACTACGACGCAGTTATCCTCGCCGAGACCGGTGGGAACGTAATCGTCGGCGTGCCAATCGTTGCACCAGTGCTCGCCGTTGATCAGGTAGCGGAACTGGTATTCCCGCCCCGGCTCGAGTTCGAGCGTGACGCGAAAGGCGCCGTCTCTCTTGCGAAGGTTCATCGGTGTGGCAGTATGGTCCCAGTCATTGAATTCACCTACCAGATGGACGCTTTCGACCTGGATGCCTTCCGGCAGTTCAGACTTGAGCAACTCGAAGGTGACTTTCACCACCTGGCGTGACTTGACGTATCGTTTCTTGAGCATGTTGACCTCCTCTTGTCAGATACAAGTTTTATCCGCTCCTGTCCTTTTGACGCTCTCGGTGGGCAGTTTATTACCCACTCTAGTTTCGGGATGGTTCACAATTGTGTTGACACTTTCTCGTGCGGCCCGCTACAGAGCAGCGCCCGATAAAATCGGGCTTGCCATTTTCATGACTCGACTGTATTGTATCGCATTTTGCTTCTCTATTCAAATCAGCTATAATAAGTCCTAACCTGGATAAACCAGAACCACAAAGGACACCAAGTACGCGAAGAGACCTCCTTTTTGCTCTTTGTGTTCTTTGTGGTAAAGAAACTCTATGACTAAACGCACGAACCAGGAATGGCTAGACGAGTTACGAGCCCCTGGGAGAGAGGATACCCTGGCCGACCTGCGCTCCCTCGTGGTGCGCGGTCTGCGCTACGCCCTTGCCGGTCGGGCCAGCGTAACCGAGCAAGACCTGGATGATTTTGCCCAGGACGCACTGCTGAAAATTCTGGCCGGTCTGGATTCCTTCCGAGGTAAAAGTCGCTTTACCACCTGGGCTAACAGAATCGCGATCAACGTGGCCTTCACCGAGCTACGCCGTCGCAAATGGAAGGACATCTCGCTGCAAGATTTGGTCGCCCAGCACGACGATAGGAGTGGATTTACGCCAGTTGTGCTGACTGACTCGGCTCCTACTCCCGAACAGCAAGCAATCCAGCAAATGATGTTGGAAAAGGTGCAGCAGATCATCAACGACGAGTTGACAGAGAGACAACGTACTGCGATGATGGCGGTGATGGGCGGGATGCCCCTGAAAGAAGTGGCCCGCCGGATGGGAAGCAACAGCAACGCCCTTTACAAGCTCCTGCACGATGCCCGTCTTCGCCTCAAGAAGAGGATGATGGCACAGGGGCTATCTCCTCAGAAGGTACTAACCGCTTTTGAGACATAGCCAGGGGTAAGCCACGGGTGACTCAGCGCGTCTAAAGTCGTAGAGTTAAGGTAAGACTATGATGAAACTCGAGCCCGCTATGCTGAAGCAAATGGTGCGTGCAGTGGCCTCTACCCGTCTCGACGAGATAGACTGCAACGAATGTTTAGAAGAGTTGGATCGCTTCGTCGAGATCGAGTTAGCGGGGAAAAACGCTGCCGAAGCGATGCCTCTGGTGCACGATCATCTGACACGCTGCCGGGACTGCCGGGAGGAGTTTGAGGCTCTTCTCACCGTACTTCGGATCCTCGGTTGAACTGCCGGGAACTTGCCCCCCCTAACAGGAATTTTCGTATTCTACGCCAGTTTCCTCGCCGCCAGGGCCGCGCCTATAATGCCAGCCTCGTTCCGCAATTGAGCGGGCACAACTGGGGTCCGTGTGTCCAGCAGGTGCAGGAACTTGCGGTGCTTTTTGCTGGCGCCGCCGCCCAGAACGAACAGGTGGGGGGAGAAAAGCGCTTCCAGCAACTCTAGGTATTCGTTGACCCGCGCCGCCCACTCCTCCCAATCCAGTCCTTCCTCCTTGCGAGATCGGTCGGAAGCGTAATGCTCGGCCTCCACGCATTCGCGCGAGCGGTTCCTCATCTTTATGTGGCCGAGTTCGGTGTTTGGCATCAGCGACCCATTGACAAAGACGGCACTGCCGATACCGGTGCCAAAGGTGAGCACAAAAACTACACCTTTACAGTCCTGGCCGGCGCCGAATCTCATCTCGGCAATGCCGGCAGCGTCGGCGTCGTTGATCAAAAGCACCGGGCAGCCGGCGCTTTTCTTGAGCAACTTGTTCCCCTTGACACCAACCCAGGACTTGTCCACGTTGGCGGCGGTGTGGACGACGCCCTTCTCAATCACTGCTGGAAACGTACAGCCGACGGGTCCCTTCCAGGCAAAGTGTTCGACAATCTCTGCCACCACGTCACCTACGGCAGCCGGCGTAGAAGGCTGGGGAGTGACAATACGGTGGCGCTTCGCCGCCAACACCCCCTTCCCGACGTCCACCGGCGCTCCCTTGATGCCAGAGCCCCCGATGTCAATTCCCAAAATCTCCATAGCCGCCTCTCCTCTACGGTCTCATCCTCACTATTTCATAGCCAGCCGTAACCCCTTGCCTGCGGCTGGCTCTCGGTCACAACGCCAGGCCCGCTACAACTGGATCAGTTTGAGCGCCAGGTCAACTGTCTTTTCCGGCTTGACTTTGAGTTTGAATTCCACCAACCGGCCCTCCTCGTCAACCCCAAACTGCTCATAGCTCAGCTCCAACGATCTGCTCCAACGCCTCTGCCAGAGTTGCCGTCTCGACCAGTTCTATCTCTACTCCAGCGTCGCCAAAGACGTAAGCCGGCCCTTTCCCACGCAGATTCTCCTGTAACAACACCACGTCCACTTTTTGATCCACCAACCACTCGGCCACCCGTATCCCCTTCGCCTTCTCTTGCTCCAGGTGGGGGTTGGCGAGCGTCTGCTGACTCTCGACCACGCCATCGGCCAGGCGCACTTTGAGCAGGGCAAAGTAAGGGGCCTCGCCAAAGTGCCGGCTGACGCCGCCGCCGGGGTCGGTCAAGGGAACAGCGTAGAGCAGATGGGTGCGCTCCATCGGCTCGGCGTGGATCAGCACCCGTTCCACGTGGGGCACGGCCTGGCGGATCTGCGTCTCGACGCGATGAACGGCCGCGTTCGCCTTTTCCAGGTCACGGACGCGCAGAGTGGCCTCCGCCTCGACGAAGCGGAAGCGACCGGCATTGCGCCCGGTGACCCATTTCAGCTCGGCCACTGCCGGCTCGGCGACGATGATCTCACGAATCTGCAAGAGCGTGTCAGGATCCAGCGAGGCATCTAACAACACACGCATCCCATCGGCCAACAAATCCCATCCCGTCTTGACGACGGCGACGACGATGATCAAGGCCGCGATGCGATCCAGCGGAAAATCGAACCACTGCGCCACGAGCGCGGCAAAGACGACGCCAGTGGTGAAAACGTGAGCCCGGTACTCTTTCGCATCGGCGATGAGGGCCGGGGAATTAGCTGCCTGCCCGGCGCGCAACTCGAAATAGCTAAAGACGAGAGGTATCACCGTCGCCACGACCACACCGACCAGCATCCAGGGGTCCACCGTGGCCTCCCGCGCCGGCGTGAACAGGGCGTCCCGCGCGATCTCGTAGGCGGTGACAAAGATCATCCCAGCCAACCCGACGGCGACCATGTTCTCCAGCTTGTACATGCCGTAGGGAAAGTCCTTCGACTTGCGCGTGGAGAGCTTTAGCCCGATCAATACCCCCACCGCCGTCAATAGGTCAACCAGGTTGTGAACCATCTCTGCTTCCACAGCCAGGCTGCCGGAAGCGAAGGCGATGCCAGCGTTGATCGCCGCCAGAACGACGTTGACCCCAATAGAGTACCAACCCCAACGCTCTATATTCACTGCGCTCTCCTTTCGCCAGAACGAACCCTTTCAGACAGACAGCGGGTGAAAAATCCACCCTACGGTTGCATCACCGTCGGGTAAAGACCTGCCAGCGAAAAAGTGTCCGGTAGCGAATGACCGAGTTCTAAAGGATCACGATGCGGCAACCGGCCTCCATATAAGGCGCCAGGCTGATGTGCCCGGAGGCGTCGTACAACAGGCGCAAGCCTTCCTCGGCTGCTGCTTCCAGCGCCTGGGCCTGGATGGCACAGGCCTTGCAGACGCCATCAATCAGGCTCGCTTCCTTGACCCTGCGATAGAGAGCGTGTCGGCCGTGCTCTGGATCGGGCAGTTCCAACAACCAGCGCGGCGACTCGCCCTCCAAGATGATCCTGGCGTCTCCGCCCCGATTGACGATGTCCAGCGCCCAGATAAAGGTGTGAATCATCCGGCAGGCCATCTCCGGCCCGGCCATGAGAACGAGAGCGAGCTTTTCATCCATTGGTGATCTCCTTGTTCCAATTATCCAGCCCTTGCGCCATCGGGCAGGGGGGAAGCGATTATCCCGGGTCTGGATTCTCGCCAATTTTACCGCGGCCGCCCGACGACAGTCATATAGATAGCGCTCTCCTCGACTCCGTCCACGCCAAGCAGCGCGTTCACCTCGTCATCGTACAGGGCGGCGACCTGGCAACTGCCCAGTCCCAAGGCCACCGCCGCCAGCGCGACGTTCTGGGCGATGTGACCGGCGTCCAGGTAGATATAGCGGTAGGCCCGCTGCTTGTACTTCCACTTGGAGCGTTCAAAGAGCGCGGTCCAGACGAACACGACGTCGGCCCAGGCGACCATTTCCTGATCGAGAGCAGCCTGGGCGATCTCTACCTGGAAATCGCCCACTTTCAGTTGGTCGAGTTCGCGCCTCTCGACGTCATAATGATAGATGCCGGCCTCGATTCCCTCGACGGTGTGAATCGCCAGATAAGTCTCCACCGGGTAGAGCGCCCCGGCCGAGGGAGCAGTGCGCAGCCCCAGTCCCCGGTTGCCCCCGCTAATTCCCTGCGCCGCCCACAGCAGTTGTGAAAGCTCCGCCTCCTGCAGCGGCTCATTCCCAAAGCGGCGTATGCTGCGCCGCTGCCTGAGCACGTCCCACAAAGGAGCACCCCCCTTGATGGACGGCTCGCTCAACCGAATCTTGGGCGCTTGGGGATACCGTTTGTGAGGAGCGGGCTTGCTGGCCCAATCGAGCCGACCGCGCGGCAGGTGACCACGCTGGTATTTGGTTTCTTGCTGAAAAGAGTCACCGATGCCCGGTTTCGCCATTTTGCAGTTTCCTATCCAGTGTGTGATTGCGCCACGCGCCTTACCCGGTAAAGAAGGGATACTCTTCGCCGTCCCACCAGGTCTGGTTGTCGGCGAGGTAATCGCGTGTGTTTTGCAAGAGCCGGTAGTGCTGCTCCTCTTGCTTGACCAGGAACTGGTAGGCCTGACGGGCGCGCTCGTCGTCGGTTTCCTTCGCCGCCTGGGCATAGAGCTCGCGCGAGATGCGCTCCGTCTCCAACCCGAAATCTAGCGCGGCGATGTCCCCCTCCAACGAGATCTCGCGCTCCGGCGTAAAGACGGGCATTGCGTCCGGCGGCTCGTCCCCCGGCAGGCGCGGGTCGGCGGGATCAAGTTCGAACTCCTGGGTCATCGCCTCCTCGTATGGCAGCCAGCCGCGTCCTTCCTCCAGCGCCCGGTACTCGGCCAGCAGCAGTCGCAGATGATCTTTTTCCTGATCGGCCAGGTCACGGAACATGGCCCTGCCGCGCTCGTTCGAGGCACGCTCGGCAGCCTGGGTATAAAAGTTGTAGCCATCCCGCTCCAGGCTCATACCCTGTCGCAGGATAGTTTGTTGGGTGTTTTGATCCATTTTCATCCTCCTTACACTTTCAGGCCCCAACGGCCCATAGAGATACGATACAAAAAGTAATCCCACGTATTGCCCACGAGATTGCCCATCCGAATCATCCTCAGCACCAGTTCAATAGCCGAGGCTTTCTCGCTGCCGTACGTCTCCACCAGCCTCCGTCGGGCGTCCGGGTCCGGGCAGGCGTCGCTCTCGGCCCAATGCTGGGCATATAGAACGGCCACGGCTTCCTCCTCCGGGCAGTGATCCACCGAGCCGCTCAACAGCGTCTTTACTTCCGCCTCAGAGATCCCGGTCAGCAGCGCTTCCCTGGCGTGGAAATAGGAGCAGTAGCGACAGCCGTTCACCGCCGTGACAGCCATCATCAGCCGCTCCCGGAAGGCGGGCTGAATCAGGTTCTGTCCCATCACCGCACGGATTCGGGCGCGATTCCCGATCAGAAACCTGAATTCCTCCCAAAACTGCCTGGGGCTGCGATAGAATCTTTGCTTGAACTGTTCCACGGCCAACCACGCTAGAACACGGGCCACTTGGCGGCGCAAAGGGCCTCCAATCCGGCCCGCTAGCCACGCTTCTCAAGCGGGCGGCGCTCCGGGATGGATTGTATCTCCCGCTCGCCCCGCAGCACCTCGTCGGAGACGTAGAGCGCGCAGTAGCAAGCGCCCCATTTCTCCAAATCGGGGACGCGATAGTCGCACGGACAGATGATGTCCTTATCTCTCTGTTTATCCCCCGTCGCCAACCGGCAGGGACAAGCCTGGTAGCCATAGCGCTGCCGGTTGACGAGCAGTCCCTCTACCAGCCCACGGGTGAACGCTTCGTCGGGATTGAGGTTGTAGCCGGTGGACTTGGCCCATCGTTTCAGGGCCTCGTAGAGCTTGTCCACCTCCTGGGGAAGGATAACTATCTCTTCACTCATAGGCCCAACACCTCCTCGAGTTGATCGGTCTTGTACCCGATCACGCATTGCTCGTCGTCCACCACCACTGTAGGGAACGAGACGGCCGAGTTCCAACGGCGGACTTTTTCCACCGTCTCGTTCCGCTCCCGGCCCTCGAGCAAGTCCACGTAGACATAGTCGAAGGCCACACCCTGGTCTTCCAGGAATTGGCGTGTCCGCCGGCACCAGATGCAGGTGGATAGGCCATAAAAGATAGTTTTATGCTCGTTGTGGGAGCCGGCGATGCTGCCTTTTGATTCTGACATAAATACCTCCTCGCAAGTTCGTTAAAAAGCGGCGATTCTCGTCACGATGTCATTGGGCAAGTGGATTGGAGGCTTTAGCCGGATTTGGAATGTCCAAAAGCACCGGCTGAAGCCTCGAATCCGGTAAAATGGGAATTGCTGGTTGCAACAAAGAACTGCCATAGTGTACCATCATCGTACCCATTGGTCAATTGTATTAAACGCGGCCACTGCGCGAGAACTCGGAAAGTGTTCAGGTCATTCGTGTTGTCAACCACAAAGAGCACGAAGGACACCGAGCAAGCAGCACAGCTATGACGTTTTTACCAGGTTCTGTGGCTGTTTGTGGCTTTACCTTTGTGTTCTTGGTGTCCTTTGTGGTAAATAAACGTCCCCCTGAATGCTTACCTCGGAGATTTACGAGCGGCCACAACCTCAGAGGTCTCTTTCTTGGCCGCTCACTTTTTGCCGATCTGGGGATCAATGTTACCCGGCCCGCCACATTCGGGGGTGTAGCAGGTGGCGTCCACGAAATTACATTTCTCCTTGCAACTGGGGCAGACTTCCGGTGGCTGAGAAGCCTCAAGCGTGTAACCGCAGTTGGAACACTTCCACCAATTCTTGCTCTCTTTCATCGTTCTCTCCTTTTCTAAATCTATTCTCTCGTCTTTTACGGCCCATAGTTCTCTGCCAGGTAATCAATCAGGACACCCTGTTCATCTTGGTCCAATTCCGCTCCTCTGCTCACCATGCTGGCAACCGTCCGCTCCCACTCCTCACGGCTCTTCTGCGCTCGTTCCACCTGCCCCAGGCTATGGCAGACGGTGCAACGTTCCTGCAGAAGCGTCTCGCCGCCAGCAGAAGCGGGCGCCGCTGTCGGTTCATCTTCTTTCGTGGACGGCTCGGTCGGTTCGGAAGGTGCAGGCGTCATCGTCGGCTGCTCTTTGGGCGCAGGCGTCGCGCCGCCACAGGCCGACATCACGCCTACCGCTACGACGAGCATAACGAACAGACCCCTCCAAAGAACTTGGTTCGATCTCATAATCCCTCCTCGACATTCTTACGGCCCATAGTTCTCCGCCAGGTACTCGATCAGGGTCTCTTGCTCCTCCTCGGTCAGCTCCGCGCCAAAGACGACCATCTGATCAACTTTCTGCGACCACTCGCTGCGAGTTCTCCCAACGGCCACCACCTCGGATTGTTCGTGGCAAGTGGTATATCGCTGCTGCAAGAGTTTCTCGCCCTCAGAATGGCTACAGGCCGCACCGCCGTAAAACAGACGGTGCTGGCTAGTTTTTTCCTATGCACCCAAGCTAGAATTGCCAAAACGGGAATTGCTGGCTTCGCCTTGACCCTGGATGTACTTTTCCGGGTCCTGGTCGAAGACGACCTTGCAGCCCCGCGCGCAAAAATAGTAGGTCTCACCCTTGTACTCTGAGGTAGCCGCCGCTGTCTTGGGATCAATCATCATCCCACAAACCAGATCCTCTACCTTTTCCATGATTCTACACTCCTTCTAGTAACTGGAATCTGGCAAAAACGTGCCTGTCAGCTTTCATACTCAGGCCGAACGTCCACCCGGCGCAACAGGTTGGCATTGGCCACTACGGTTATTGAGCTGGTGGCCATGGCGATCTCGGCCAAGACGGGGTGCATCATTCCCAGGATCGCCAGTGGTATCATGACCACGTTGTAAAAGAAGGCCCAAAAGAGACCCTGTACCACCTTGTTGAACGTGGCCCGCGAGAGCATGACGGCGCTGACCACGCCGGACAGATCGCCGCGCACCAGGGTGACGTCGGCGGCCTCGATGGCAATGTCCGTGCCGGCGCCGATGGCGATGCCTACATCGGCCTGGGCCAGGGCCGGAGCATCGTTGATCCCATCCCCGACCATGGCCACCAAACCGGTTGGATGACGGTCTCCCAGCGACTTGAACGGTCCGCCCGGGCCCTGCAAGCGCTGCACCTCGGCCAGCTTTTCATCCGGCAGTACCTCGGCCAGCACGTGGGCGATGCCCGCCTGACGAGCGATGGCCTGCGCCGTGCGCTGATTATCGCCGGTGAGCATGGCGACTTGCAAGCCCAACGCCTGAAGTTCACTGACAGCGGCCACGGCATCTTCCTTGAGCGTGTCGGCCACGGCCAGCAGGCCCAGTAGCTCCCCCGGACGTAAGTGACCTTGTCCGTCCCCACTATCCGCCTCCACCGCGACCAGTATGGCGGTCTTGCCCTCGTCCTCCAAACGGCGCATCTCGTCTTCCAGCACCGCCACGGCCACACCGTGTTCCTCCAGCAAGGCCCGGCTGCCCACCAATACACTCTTTCCGTCAACCACGCCCCGCACGCCCTTGCCGCGCACCGCCTCGAAGCCGACCAGTTCGCCCAGCGCCAACCCTTGCTCGCTGGCCCGGCGCACAATCGCCTTGCCCAGCGGGTGCTCACTGCCTACTTCCACCGACGCCGCCCAGTAGAGCAACTCTTGAGCCGCGGATTGACGTTTTTGATACCGGATATTCGATATCTGATCCGTCACCTCAGGCTGTCCCTTGGTCAGCGTACCAGTCTTGTCAAAAACCACCACACGCACATCGCGCATAAGCTGGATCGCCTCGCCGGAGCGAATAAGGATGCCATTCTCGGCCCCAATGCCACTACCGACCATCAAGGCCGTGGGTGTAGCCAGTCCCAGAGCGCAGGGACAGGCGATGACCAGAACCGAGACTGTGGTGGTCAGGGCCAGCGTGAAGGTATCCAGGTTGGGGTTCACCCAGGGTAGAAACCCGGCCGCCCATTCGACCACAGGCCGCAATGTGTCGGGAAAGAGGAACCAGGCCATGAAGGTGAGCAGTGCGACAGCGATGACGATGGGCACAAAGACGGCCGTCACCCGGTCGGCAAAGGCCTGAATGGGCACCTTGGTGCCCTGGGCCTGCTCGACCAGACGCACCACTTGAGCCAGGAAAGTGTCCTTGCCGACGCGAGTGGCCCGTACCCTGAGCAGCCCATCTTGATTGAGCGTGGCGCCGATCACCTCGTCGCCAGGGCGCTTGTTGACCGGCAGTGATTCGCCCGTGGCCATGGATTCGTCCACCGCACTCTCACCGGCGATGACTACTCCATCGGTGGGGATTTTTTCGCCGGGACGGACGACCATCACGTCGCCCACCTGTACCGCGTCAATCGGCGTTTGTCTCTCCACACCGTCAACCAGGACCTGGGCGGTTTGGGCTCCCAGTTCCAACAGCTTGCGGATGGCTTGTGAAGCGCGTCCCTTGGCGCGCGCCTCTATGTAACGGCCGGTCAGGTGGAAGGCCATAATCATGGCCGATACGCCGGCGTAGGTGGGGATGGGTGCAAAGAAAGTGGCAATGCCGGTCAAGAAAGAGGCCCCGGTACCCATAGCGATCAGGGCGTCCATGTTGGGCGCGCCGTGGACAGTCGAGCTCCACGCTGCTGTATAAGTGCGCTGTCCGACCCAGAAGAGCACGGGCGCGGCCAGCAGCAACGTTCCCAACTTGAAGATAGTCGCGTTGGGCCAGGCCACTCCGAGGATCATCTCTGGCAACATCCACACGATGATGGGGCTGGTAAAGAGCCAGGCCAGGATCATGCGGCGACGGGCGTCCCGCATCTTGCGCACTTCACGCGAAAGCTCCTCTTCGGCCTGCTCTTCCGCCGTAGGGAGCACCTCGTACCCCGCCTCGGCCACGGCGCGGTGGAAATCGGGCAACCCCACCGCAGAGGGAATATACTCCACACTGGCCTTCTCGGTGGCCAGGTTGACGCTGACACTCACTACACCCGGGGTCCTGGCCAATCTCCCCTCGACGTGGGCCACGCAACTGGCGCACGTCATCCCGCCGATGGACAGGCTGACGGTTTGGGTGGGCACGTCGTAGCCCGTGGCGCGCACAGCCGAGATCAAATCGCCCACCTCCATGCCCCCGGGGCTGAACTCGACACTAGCCTTTTCGGTAGCCAGGTTGACATTGACGCCGGTCACTCCTTTCACGTTATGCAGGGCCTTTTCCACGTGGGCCACGCACGAGGCGCACGTCATGCCCTGCACGGGCAGGGCGATTTGTTTAGTCATTGCTTCACTCTCTCCGAGTTCACGTTCTTTGTGACAGGACAAGCGCCGCTATTGTACCACCGGTGCGCATCTCTTCGATAATTCGGGGCAAGAAACCAGGTTTTTCTGCAAGCGAAGGCGCTTCTGCTTCGCCCGGAGCGATAAAAACCTGGTTTCTCACCAGCCAATCCCCGATTTACCGAGATTATTGTATCACCCAATCGGTCGTTTGTCTGCGACAAAAGTCGCTTCTCTCTGAAACCATTCAGGGGAGTGGCGCAACTGATGGGGGTTAGCCTCAATATAGTGCGATCAAGGCTCGTGCAGGGAACGGCCTGGCGGCGGCGAGATAGGTATACGTTTCTTGCCGCCGGCTAGACCGCGCCGTGTATGGGGATGGCTGTGGGGCAAGCTGGCATCTTGTTCTGCGCCCAGCCCGTTTTCACCCTTGGGGGTGAAAGTTCATAGTGACTGCTCAGATCAGCTCCATCCGCAACGCCTCTACCTGCTCCGGGCTTGGCTTTTCGAGCGGTTGCTCCACCAGTGGGCCGGCGGCCAGTGCTGGTAGTTGCTCCTCGTAGGTCGGGACAGGCTCGCCCAGGTAGACGATGCCGATGGGAATTTGCTCCCCCCATTCCTGTGCCTTGACCCAGGCCGCCGTTCGGTCCCGTGGGGCGTACCCCGCTGTATCTTCCAGCTTGTAAACCCGCTTGTTGTAGAAATCGTAGGCGCTGGCCCGGTTGAAACTGACACAGGGCTGGAGCACGTCTATCAGCGCATACCCCGGATGTTGCAACGCCTCACCTATGAGCCAGACCAGGTGATACAATTCTCCTGGGTAGCCCCGGGCCACAAAGGTAGCTCCGGCAGCGATGGCCAGGGATAGCGGTTGCACCGGCCGGTCAATGGCCCCCTCTGGTGAGGTGGGCGTGCGCATACCGGGGTCGCTGGTGGGGGAGTACTGTCCCTTCGTCAGGCCATAGACCCGGTTGTTCTGTACAATGTCCACCAGGTCAATGTTGCGCCGGACGGTGTGCAGCCAATGGCCCAGCCCCATTCCGTACCCGTCGCCATCGCCGTGGACGGTCATTACCTTGAGGCCATGGTTAGCCAGCCTGGCCCCCGTGGCCACGGCCAACGATCGTCCGTGAATGGTGTGGAAGCCGTTGACCTTCATATAGTGGGGCAGCTTGCTCCCGCAGCCAATGCCGCTGAATATGACCACCTGGTGTGGCGCGATGTTTTGCTCGGCCAGCGCCATCTTGATCGCGTTCAGGATGCCATAGTTGCCACATCCCTTGCACCAGGTGGGCCGGTCAGGACTATCGAAATCCTTCCTCGTCACCATATCTACACCTCCTCCACACGAGCCAGAATGTACTCGGGAGTAAAAGCCCGGCCATCATACTTGAGAATTGTGTCGTCCATCGCCCGGTCGGCGTTGGCCCGGATCAGCGTTGCCAGCTGGGCAGTAGCGTTATTCTCCACACCGACGAGCCGCCTGGCCGATTTCAAAGCCGCCGTCACCGCCTCGGTCGGGAAGGGCCACAGGTCAACAAAGTGAAGCGAGTTGGCCTGGTCGGCCCGCTCTTTGTTCAGCCGATCCACTGCCTCCCGCAGTGGCCCATAGGTGGAACCCCAACTGACAAACGTAATCTCTGCCTCGTCGGGCCCATAGCGCGTGGGGCCGGACAGTTCTTGCGCCATACCGATCAGCTTGCGTTGCCGCTTGTCAACTTGAGCTGTTCGCATTCCCGGCTCCTCGGTGATCGCCCCTCGCTCGTCGTGTTCGTTGCCGGCAGCGACATAGACCGCGCTGGGATGTCCGGGCACCGCCCGCGGCGAGACGCCAGAATCGGTGATACGATAGCGTAGATACTCCTCTTCCAACGTATCCAATTCTGCCGGCCCCAACAACGCTCCGCGATCTATTTCTAGTGCTTCAAAGTCGAACGAACGATTGCTGCTGGCGGCATCGAGTTCCAGCGTGCGCACGGCCACAGCCAGGTAGTGGTCGCTTAGCACCACGGCCGGGGTCTGGTACTTTTCCGCCAGATTGAAAGCCCGCCAGCCGGTCTCGAAGCACTCCTCGTGGGTGCCCGGAGCCAGCAAGAAACGGGGGAACTCGCCCTGCGAAGCGTGGAGCATAAAGAGCAGGTCCCCCTGCTCCTGGCGGGTGGGCAGGCCGGTTGATGGCCCCGGTCGTTGGGCGTTGTAGATGACGAGCGGCGTTTCCGTCATACCGGCCAGACCAAGCGCCTCCACCATCAACGCAAAGCCCCCGCCCGAGGTCGGCACCAGCGCCCGCGCTCCCATGTGGGCAGCCCCGACGGCCATATTGATGGCCGCGATCTCGTCCTCGGTGTGCTTGGTCACCACGCCGTAACGGGCCGCGTGGGCCGCCATCCAGTGCAGTACCGGAGAGCCGGGCGTCATCGGGTAAGCGGACACAAAGCGACAGCCTCCCGCCAATGCCCCCAGTGAGAAAGCCTGGGTGCCGTTGACCACCATCCGGGGCGGCGCGTCTGGGTCATTTTCCAGTTTGAAGGGGAAATCGGCGGCCCATTTCTGTCCCTCCCGGTAGCCCACCTCGGCGGCTGCCAGATTGCCATCCACGACCGTTTGGCCCTTGCGGGCGAAATTTTCGCGGATGACGCCTTCCATAGATTCCAACCCGAATCCCGTTATCCCCGCCGCAGCGCCCAGGGCCACGGTATTACGCGCCAACACAGTCCCGGCTCTCTCTTTGGCGATGTCGCTCATAGGAATGCCCAGGCAGCGCACGCCGTCCACCGATTCCGGCTGTGGCGAAACCTGATTCGAGTCGTAGACGATGGCGCCGCCTTCCACGATCTTGCTCCGGTGGCGCGGGATCGTCTCCTCGGTCAGCGCCAGCAATAGATGCACCGGCTCTGCGTGGGAATAAAGCGGGCGGTCGCTCACACGGATGGAGAAAAAGTTGTGCCCGCCCCGAATACGCGAGTAATAATCGGGTAGACCAAAGAGGTGCAAGCCCCCACGCGCCAGCGCCTTGCAGAACCCGGCGCCACTCGACTCTATCCCATCACCTGCCGCGCCGCCAATGCGGATGGTCATATCGTTGATTGACATCTTGCTCTCCTCGCCATATTTAGAATCCACAGTCCTGATTGATTGACAAAACGCCGACCATTCGAAATGAAGGCAGGAATGGGGCGCAGAAAAACGCAGATTTAGGCAACCGCAGGTTGTACTTGATTCTTCAATGCAGATCAGCGTGCATCAGCGTTGATCTGCGTCCTCAGACCTACAGTCTCAATCATTGTGACAGAATATCGGACACGACCTCGTAGTGATCGAAGGGTGGCATAATGCACGCTCCGGCAAAGCGCTGCCGAGCAATGGCGAGCATCTGGCGGCCATTGGCCGCGCCCTCGGCGACAGTGTTGCTGGCGTGAGCCATTCGCTCCCGCACGCGCTCTGGAACCGTGATGCCATTCACCCTGTGGTGAAGGAACTCGGCGTGTCGGGCCGTGCGTAAGGGCAGGATACCCATCAGCAAAGGGATCTCGATGTGCTTTGTCGCTTCTTCCAACTCCTCGGCGCCGGCTTTGTCGTAAATGGGCTGAGTGACGACGAACTGAGCGCCGGCCTCGACTTTGCGCTCCAGCCGCCGCACCGCCTGTCTGAAACCGGTAGAGCCCGGGTTGGGGTCCAGCACCACGCCGGTATAAAGCTCCATCTCCCGCGCTCGGCGCACCAGGTCGAGAACGTCCACATCCCGCACGGTAGTTGTGCTCGCCATGTCCCCCAGGGCGACGAAATCACCGCTGGCGACCAGCACCGTCTCAATGCCCAAACCCTTGGCGCCACTCAGCAAACTGTGGATGCTCAGACGATTGTGGTCGCGGGTGGTGCAGTGCAAGATGGCCGGCCTTTTTAGGCGTTGCTGAATCAAAGCGCACAACGCCAGCGCACTCATGCGCGGCTTGGCCAGCGGGTTGGTCGCTACGCTGAAAGCTTCAAAGGGCAGATCCAACAATGACTCCAGGTTGGCGAGGATGGGCCCCGCATCGGCGCCGGCCGGTGGCACGACTTCGATGGTAGTGGTGAAATTGGTCATTCCTTCGACCTCTCGCGCCTCCAGAAGCAGATCATGTCTTCTCACTTTAGCATCCACAGACTGAATGACATCACTGCCATTCCCACGACTACCCCGACAATGCTCAGATGTTCCTCTTCGTAGGCGCGGGATACGGGCAGCAACTCGTCAATCGAGATAAAGACCATGATCCCCGCCACCGCCGAAAGCAGACCACCCAATACGGCACCGTTCAAGAACGGCATCAAGACAGCCGCGGCCAGCAATGCCCCCGCTGGCTCGGCCACGCCGGAGAGGAACGACCACCAGAATGCCTTGCTCCGGCTGCCGGTCGCCGCGTAGACGGGCGCCGAGACGGCCAACCCCTCCGGGATGTTGTGGATGGCGATGGCGATGGCGATGGCGACGCCCAATTTAGGATCGCTCAGGGCGGTGGCAAAAGAGGCCATGCCCTCGGGAAAGTTGTGGATGCCCAGACCGAGCGCTACGAACAGCCCGGCCTTGAGCAGGCGGCTTTTCAAGGCCGTGTCTCCGTTCTCCACCTCAGTGTGATGATGCTCGGCCATATAGTCGTGTGGGATCAGAGCATCAATCAGGAACATGGCCGCCATGCCGCCAAAGAAGGCCAGGTTGGCCGGCGCAAATCCCAGCGCCTCAATCCCACCCGGCAGCAATTCGACGAACGAGACCAGAATCATGACCCCGCCGGAGAATCCCAGCGTCAGTGTCATCAGGCGTGGCCCTGGCTTGCGGACGAATAGCGCCAGCACACTGCCAATAGTCGTGGAGAGCCCGGCCAGGGCAGAAAGCAACAGCGCGAATCCAACGTCGGACATCTTGGTATCTCCTGTCCCCGATAGTGTCCCCTCGAGTGTCATCCCGTCCCAAGCACCGGTGGGCAACTGCACAGGTCGCACGCCAGCGTGAGCAGAATAGTACACTTGTGCCACCCAATTGGAGTTGTCGAAGGGTGAAAAACTCTGCAAAGGCGCGAAGGACGCGAGTATTTGTTTTTCTTCGCGCCCTTCGTGTCTTGGCGGTTCAGATTGTCACCTTCTAGCTCCGAATCACCGATGCAGGTTGCGGGCGGCGACAAAGGTGAGGCCATTCTCCGTCAGTGCCCGCGCGGTGCGGTTCACCGAGCCGTGCTTGTCCAAATAGTTACGCTCCATGAACCCCATCTCGCCCGCCTCCTCGATCTCGCTCTTGTCGCGGAAATAGTCGAGAATATCGGAGGGGTGCTCGCGCGTCTGCTCGACTTCCGGCGGTGCGCCCTCGTGCTTGGCCGAGATGTTGGCGACGTGGTCGGCGATCTCGACCAATTCCTCCAGCCGGTCGTAGGGCTGCCGCACGATGGACTTGTAGGTCTCGGTGATGTGATGCTCAAAGCGTACCACTTCCTCGAACCCCAGGGCGCGCCGGAACTGGGCCGTGATCTCCATTGTCTCGTTGTTCACCGAGTTCGACCAGTTGAAGCCGATGAGGGGGCTGGTACCATCGGGCCGGGCAAACAACTTGGCGCCGATCAGAGTCCACAGGGCCGCATAGGGGTTGTCGTTTCCCATATAGACCGAAATCTTGAACTCGTTGTCCACGCCCAATTTGTGGAGCAGATAGCCCAAGAGTACGGTGCCGGGATTGATGTTGAGCACTTGCTTGACGCCGTAGGTGGTATAGTAATAGAGAAACTCGTCGAGCCACTTGAGGGCGTGGTCGTTGGGCTGGCCGACGCCGCCAAAGTAGCCGGTGATAGTCTCCGGCCCGCCCAGGTGGACGTTGGAACCGTCGGTGCCTTTGGTGTCCAGTGTCTCCACGTAGCTGGCGCCGACGATCTGCATGGCGGCCGCCACTGCCAGGATGTCGCCGTTATCCGCCTCCTGCTCCTTCATCTTGCGCACCCGGATAAAACGGCCCGGCATCAACTCGCCCTTCTCGATGGCCTGTTTGGCCTCTGCGATCAGGAAGGGGAAATACTGTAATGCGCTGATCTCTAACGTGACAGCGAAATCCTCGTTGAACTCTATCTCGTCGGCCCGGTCGCCCAGCACCCTGCGCCGGTAGTCGGCGATAGAGATGAAGGCCCCCCGGTCGCGCTGCTCGACGAGCCACTCCAAGTCGCTCAGATATGGAGAATCAATCTCCTCCAACCGCGCCATCAGGTTGGGGAGCCGGCGAGCTTCCTCAGCCTGGCGGTTGATCTCCTCCACAGTGCCGTACTTTTCGACCACCGCCAAGAAACCGTTGACCACCCGACTGTCGGGGTTGAGCAGCAAGCCGTTGATTGCGTCTAGTTGTTCCTGCTCTATTCTCAACCGATCTCTAAGGTTATCGCTCATCTGATTCCTCCTTGGAAAAGTATAAGCGGATCCATCACGAGCCTCGCTATAATATACCCTAATTGCCTCAGTAAGTCAACAGGCCGTGTGTCATTGTGTTATTGTTCAGCGAATTTGTCACTCTATGGACAACCCGATGCAGGTATCGGACCGACTCAATCCCAGCACAGCCTTGAGGCCCAACTTGCTCTGACCGGCTTGACATCCCCGCCAATTTCCACTAAACTATGGTCACTTGACCGGATGCCTTTGCAGGTCAATATCACACGCCGGTGGGCCTGAAAGTGGCTCATCGGCTGTTTGTATCCGGCAAGGTGGGCGCAAATAGCCAGTACACTTGGCGGTGATCCAGTTTTTTATCACAAGGAGGCCATCATGCCTATTGAAGTGTCCCCCCAAGAAGTGGCCAACATCGTCCAGAATGACGAGCAGGCGCTCCAACGCGCGATATACAAGTGGGTCAAGTTCATGCAGGCCATGTGGGCGCAGATCAAGGACGAGAGTGAAGAGCACAGGAGGAAAACGTACAACCTCTTGGGAATACTGTTTCGAGTGGTCATTATTGCCCTCTCGGCAACCATCACGACTATATCCGACATTTCTGACGTGCCCCGCACCGTGATAACTGTTGTTGCCGGGGTAATGACGGCACTCACCGGCATCGAAGCGTACTTTCGATTCACCGAAAGGAGTTCGTCCATTCAACAGCAGCAAAGGGAGATTCAGGCTCTGCGGGACGAGCTACGCTACAGGTGGATGATAGACGTGGAATTGGAACCCAACTATAACAAACGTATGGAGTCCGCCAAAAAGCTCCTGGATAGCGGCCCCAAGAGTTACAATAACATTCTCAACAAGCACGTGTTCAAATCCAAGGAGAGCGACAGCCGGCCAGAAGCGACCTAGCAACAGCCTGGGCGGCTTGTCCTTGGAAATGGCCCTTTTTCATCGGAATCGGTACACAAGTTAGGTTATTCCGTTACATCTCGACGCACGCCGGACACACGGCCATGCATTTGAAGCAGACGTACTGAAACCCGAGGAATTGGGCCTGGTAGATGTGCAGCAATCGGGGGTCTCTGAGCAGAGTTTTTTGCTCCTCGGACGAGGTGCCAACGAATTGTCGCAAGTACCGAATGATCCCGCCGATGCCGTAGGGCTGGGATACACCCAGACATTTGAGCGCATCGGTCTTGCCCACCTCATCCAGGGCGTGGGCCGGACACGCTTCGACGCAAAGGTCACATTGAGTGCACAGATCTTTTCGGACCGGAGGATCGGATTCCAGGGGCAACTCTGTCAGGATGGCCGTAAAGACGATGCGGGTGCCGAAGCGAGGATGAATGACCAGGTTGTGCCGTCCAAAAACCCCCAGTCCCGCAGCCACTGCCGCGTGCCTCAGGGAGACGTCTCCGACCAATCCCATCACCCCAGGCCCCATATCCAAGGGATAGGAGATGGGAATGGGGGCTGCTTTGGCCTGATGCTGGTTCTCAATGTACCGGGTCAGCACGTAGTTGTTTTTCGAGGCGAGTTCCATCGCTCCCATACGGGAGGCAAAGCTCGCGCGCGGGTTCTCGCTTTCCACTGCCCCGTCGAGTTCTCTGTATCCCAGCACGACGAGCGACCTCGCGCCGGGCAGGATGCTCTTCGGGTGCGGTGGTCTCGTGGCCCGGTAATCCTCAATCGCGGCGAACCCGACTGCGTCAGCACCCAGGTCGTAGCCGAATTGTCTGATCTGTTCTTTGTCCATCGTACAATCTCCCCGATCTTTGCCAAAATGCATCCACCAAAATTTGTGCCATTCGTGATAATAAAGGTAGTGCGGCTGACGTAAGCGTCCGCTAATGTGACAAAGGGCCGGAGAAACCTGCGGCTCCGGCCCCAATTGAAGTAGTTTTAGAATCGGGACTGTTACTACTCAGGTCAAGACCTCCGAGGTCTGCGACAGGCATTCTGCCCACTGCGACCGTCGAAAAAGGCCGGGATTTCACGCCTGAACGGGTTTTGCAAGACCTCGGAGGTCTGAGCGC
>Ga0180432_10003858_pt1 | contig 21026 bp, 10 predicted proteins | sample SS_ome_10_FD_132414 | JGI IMG/M metagenome (GOLD analysis project Ga0180432, IMG submission 132414) | Hypersaline lake sediment archaeal communities from the Salton Sea, California, USA - SS_1_MS_2 metaG | ecosystem: Environmental > Aquatic > Non-marine Saline and Alkaline > Hypersaline >...
GTCCCAACGACCAGCCGGGCGGTTCGGAAGAACTGGATTGGCATAGCTGGGACGTCGCCGAATGGCGCGGGAAAGAGGCACAGATCCAAATCGTCGACAATCGCACCGGCGGCTGGGGACATATCGGCGTGGATCACATTATCCAAAGCGATAACAAAATCGAGATCATCAAAGACAAAACGCGGGAATTTCTATTGAACAAGAAATACTTGAATTTTCCCGTCAAGAACGGCGTCAAGAAACGCCTGATTCATTTGATTATCGACGACAAGATTGTGCGTGAATTCGATATCGAGCTGGCGCCGGGTGAGCCGGACTTCTGGGTGTTTCTGGAAATTGACGAGTTTAAGGACCAAAAAGCTCTCCTGCGAATCGACAAGTATGATCCGGCCCGGAACAAGGGATTCGATGCTGTCTATCAGGCAAATACCTTCATTGGTGAAGAGAACCTCTACCGAGAAAAGCTGCGCCCGCAATTCCATTTTACGTCCAAACGCGGCTGGAACAATGATTCCAACGGGATGGTTTATTACAAAGGCGAATATCACCTGTTCTATCAGCATAATCCCTACGGCTGGCCCTGGGGCAATATGACCTGGGGGCATGCGGTCAGCACCGATATGGTCCATTGGACCGAATTAGGCGATGCGATTCACCCGGATCATTTGGGGACGATTTTTTCCGGTTCGGCGGTTATTGACGAAAACAATACGGCGGGATTCCAAACCGGCGACGAGAAGGTGGTTGTCTGCTTTTATACCTCCGCAGGCGGAAGGAATCCCATGTCCAAAGGTCAGCCCTTCACCCAGTCCATCGCCTACAGCAACGATCGCGGCAGAACATGGACGGTTTATGAAGGTAATCCCATCCTGGATCATATCAACGGCGGCAATCGCGATCCCAAGGTCATCCGGCACGAGCCGACGAATCAATGGGTGATGGTCCTCTATCTCGATGACCGTGAGATGGGATTTTTCACCTCCAACAATTTGAAATCGTGGGAATTCCAGAGCAAGCTGGAGTGTTTCCACGAGTGCCCCGAGCTGTTCGAGCTACCCATCGACGGCAATCAGAACAACAAGAAATGGATTCTGTACGGCGGTAGCGGCGAGTATCTCATCGGCGACTTCGACGGCAAAGAGTTCGCCACCGAAGCCGGGCCGATCCCTTTCCATCACGGCAATTGCTTCTACGCCTCACAAACGTTTAATAACATCCCGCCCGAGGACGGCCGGCGAATCCAGATCGCCTGGGGCCGGGTCGCCATGACGGGGATGCCGTTCAACCAGATGATGCTCTTTCCGGTGACACTCACGCTGCGAACGACGGAAGCGGGACCTCGGATGTTTGCCGAACCGATTCGCGAACTCGCCACACTCCACGGAAACAAACAGCGATGGCGAAACGAAATAGTGAAGCCGCAAGACAATCTACTCCCGGAGCTTTCCGGCGAGTTGTTGCATATTCGAGCCGTGTTGCGCGTTGACAACGCACAGGAAACCGGTTTCGTGATCCGCGATACGCCGGTTGTTTATAACATCCCGAAACAGCAAATAATGTGCTGCAAAAAAACCGCTCCTCTAAAACCGGTGAACGGCAAAGTTCGCATCGAGATGTTGGTGGACCGCACATCCATCGAAATCTTCGGGAACGGCGGCAGAATGTATATGCCCAACGGTGTGATCCTGGCGGACAAACCGAAGTCGATCGAAATCTTCACAAAAGGCGGTGATACCGAGATTGAATCTCTGGAGATCATCGAACTCACTTCGGCCTGGAAATAGAAAACGTCGGAAATCATTGCTCCGGTGGTTCTTCGAGGCGTTTGTAGAATTCGGCTTCTTTGTCGGAGAGTTGGTTCTGACGAATCATTTCACGGACGCGCTGCAGATCGACGTCTCGGACCTGGCCGCCGGTCGCCGATACCACCTCCGTATCAGCCCCGGCGGGAATCACCTGCAGGAATCTTCGGATAGAAACCGCCGATACAAAGACCGCCACCACAAGCACAATCGTTGAAAATACAGGTGTACTTCGTTGCTCTCGTGCCCTTGCGACAGCGGTTTTGTCGTAACGGCATTTGTCACATTGTATGCAATCCATCATGTCTTTGCCCGTCAAACCAAACGAACATCGGCCGTATTTCTTCGCCGGCAGGTATCTTTTGAATAAGGCAACTCGATTGAGCAGAGAGAGAAAGGCACCGACGGGACACAGACAAAGGCACCAAAAACGCGTATATAAGATAGAGACAACCAGCACTCCTAAGACAACCGGAAGCAAAGTTGATTTCAAGTCGCTCGTTGTGAAGGTCAAGTGAAAGACTGAAATGAGCGGATCGGCTCCCAGGGTCGTTCGATCCCTGGAAATGAAAAACACGCCGATGACGATCAGAAGGACGACGTACCTGGCAAATCGCGCCTGACGCATCGATTCCGGTTGTATTCGTGGCTTAAACCTGGCGGGCAGGAGGTAGCTGACCAGTTCCTGCGCCGCCCCGAAGGGACAGATGTAGCCGCAGTAGAGATTACCGAAAAGCAGGACGATCAGGGGGATAGCCACAACGAGCAGGAAGACGCCCGACAGTGTTATTGAAGGTATCTGGCCGGATAAGAGATTGATGATGTGCTCGCTGGAAAATTGAGCGTTCAGCCAAAGGCCGCCAACGACAAAAGTCAAGACAAGAACGCCCAGCCGGCTCCAAAAACCACCCACATAGGTTACTACCAAGGCAAGAATGACGGTGCCAACCAGGTAGATCCCGCTGATGTCCGGCAGGTATTTGGCATGTTCGGATTTTGTGGCTGTTTCCGGTTCGATGGGTCGGTTCAGAATTTCTTCGGCTAATTTCCTGCCCGAAGTTTGCAGCGCTGCGAGAATCGCTTCGGAGCTGATTGTGGCTCCCGTTACGGTGTGAATATCCTTAAACGGTTCCGGCTCAAAAAGACAATGACCGATGAGTGAATCGCGCCACGGATCGAGAAGCTCAAGATACGCCGGCGTTTCATTTGATCGAACGATATGAAAACCGATGATTTTACCGTTGGGATCGTCCACATACACGGCCAGATTGATCTTGCCGCCAAAGCCGCGGATTTCGGGCGCCAAATCCAGAGAACTGAAGATATATCCGGTTAGCTTGTCATTGGCGTCAAAGACACTGAAATAATCAATCTTATCAGTCGTCCCGACAGGAATACCCGACTCGGGTGCTATCCGTAATTCGCTGGCCAGTGCCTGAGCTGTGAGTTGCGGTAATGTGGATTTAAGTTTCGCCCCCGCTCGAGCGAGCAGGTTAGAGCACAAAACGATAGATAAACCAATTCCAAATAAGCAATAGCCGAGACTGTGAAGCCGAAAAACTGTTGTGCCTGAATATACGAGTTTCTCTGCCTTGAATAACCTTAAAACTACTGTAGGTATATTGGCCAGAATGAGTGCAACGAAGACTAAGAGCGTTGTCCCCGCTCCGAGTACGGGGACCAGTGCCAGACTCGTAACAATCCCCCCTACCGATGCCCCGATGTGATCGGCGGTCTCCAGCATACTGCCGGCCCGGCCTGTCTCTACGCCGGAGTCGGCTAATTGCAAGGCGGCGATGGGAAAATAACAGCCCGTACAAAAACCGCCTATAACAAAAGCGATGGCGAAAGTCAAATGCGTCCATTGTTCGCCCGGCCAAAAAGCGATCGCGCAAAGTATCAATGAATGGATAATGATCACAGGCAATAGCCATATCTGCACGCGATATTTTGCTGTTTTTCGCAGCAGATAGCGCATCGAGGCGGCACCGATGGTCAATCCCGCCATAAACAAGGATGACACGACGCCGATATGCAAATAGAGCGAGCCGAAATACGTTTGGTACAAATACATGAGAACGATGACGGCGCCGATACCGACGGCGCCGGCGGCAAAAACCAGAACACTGCTATCGAAGCCGGACGCCCGCCCCTCTCGAACGGGCCTGAGAACATAGAGGCCCCTTAATATGACGAAGACCAGAATAGGGATCAAAAAAGGCAAAGGACCGGCCATGACAAGGTGCTTAACAAGTCTCGCCGCCGGTGCGCCGGATTGCCTGGCGGTCAGCAATAAGCTGTAGAGATAGGTTAAAGGCTTTTCGTCGCGATTGATCAGAAACTCGGCGGGCAAATCCGCCTGCGAGTAACTTTCCAAAGCTGCGGCTGCTCGATCCGGCAAATAGACGGAAAGCAACGCGTCGGGCGTGAAAATACGGCTCGCGCCCTCTATCGATGCAAAGCGGTCTCGCAAGGTGCCCGGCTCGCCGGTAATGGTTTCGGAATCGGAAGCGATGAACCACGTCGCTTCACCGGGCGTTAAAACGAGATTGGAGAAGACTTTTTCAAGCGTTAACTTTGTCGAGGCGCCGAGATTCACCAGTTCCGTACCCATGATATTCTCGCCACCTGATGTCCGCACGGCAACAATACCTTCCGGACTCAAGGCCTGTTCTATTCCGCGATAGAATTCAACCGTATAATACCGGTTCAATATCGAACTGGTCGCTTCGGGCAAATTGAGAATCACAATATCGAAGGATCTTTTTTGGTCGGCAAGCGACGAGCGAATATCACCGGACAGAATATGAAGTCGCGGATCGACGATTCGCAATTCGGGGGGGATGAATTCATTGATCTTTTGCACGTATTCGCTGTCGCAATGTGCCCAGGTCACATTCTCGATCCGAGGTAGGTGCAGAAGCTGACGACAAAGACCGAGCCCCGAGCCGATGACCAGGACCTTCTTTGCTTCGGGAACCTGGCACAGCGCTATCGCCGCCGTTCGTCCGCCGGCGCTTTCGTCCGGCAGCGTTTCGACCACACTGCCCTCACGAACCGCCACCCATTGGCCCTGATACGTGCCGTAAAGATATTCGGCCTGAGGCGTTTGGAAGGAGCCTGTCAGTGCCTCTTTGGGAAGAAGCTTCGTCCACTTCGCGATGCGAACGCGACTCATCAATGTTTTGTCCGCCCCGATGGCAATACACAGGCAGGCACACACAAGTACTGAAAAAGAGGCAATCCGAGGTATCGCTCTCAATCCAAAACCTTCACGCCCTGATTTCTTTTCCGTAAACTGGACGGCCAAGACCGACAGTGAAAGAATGAGCGCGAGTAAGAAAAACGCCATCATCGGATTGACGCCGAACCCAAGCAGGATTGTCATTCCGATACCCCCGGCGAAACTTCCCGCCGCTTCGAGGGTATAGACGTGCGAGACGGAAAAACGTTTACGTTCCTCCGTGGATCTCAATTCGATCCAGCGGCAAATGGTGGGAAATAGAATTCCCGTCACGAGACTGATCGGCGCATTGACGAGGATCGAGACAAGCACGATATTCCGAACGGACCATAAGGCATACGATTCGATCCCGGCGATCTCGCGCGCCTGGATCATCAGTATCATCTGAAGCGCGAACGCCGGAAGATAGGCTAAAAGAAGTAGTTCCGCCTTTGCCGTTAATTTCTCCGCGAAGCCTTTGGCCCTGCGTACGATCATCGCGCCGGCGCCGACCCATAAAAACCACGTGCTGAAGAAGATGCCGACGCTGATGTCGTTGCCCTCGAAGGCCGTGACGAACTCGCGAAAAAGCAAGGTTTGTGCGGCAATCGAGAACAGGCCGTAACTGAATATCAGCAAGGCGCGGGCGAACGTCATTTTTCATTCTCACTAAAAACGTCGGCCTGAAAAACCAGGAAACTCGCTCCTTCTTTCCATGCATCGGCAGGCAACCCCGCCTTCTGCGACAAGTGCGTGAGGGTTTGATCGAGATCCCAGCCCTGCTCGGGGGCGACCTGCGGGAGAAACACGGCCGAGTGCCCGTCTTTATTCAATACGACGCCATCAATACCGATCCGAATTTGATCCGACGATTCAACCGGCGACGGAGGCGTGAGCGCCGAGATATCGATGGTTAAGTCATCACATTCGTCCAGTGCGACCGGCTCAAAACGTCTGTCGTTCACGCAGGCATGAATCGCGTTGAGAATGACCGATTTATACAGGGGCCTCTGCGGGAAGATGTCGCCAATGCAGCCCCTGAGATGGCCTTGCTTTTTGAGCGTGACAAACGCCGCCCGCGGGGATTGCATCGCCGCGCTGGGCGTAATATCCAGATCGGAGGCCTCCGGCACGCGCCGTTTCTCCAGGGCGTAAACCATTGTTTTTCGCGCCAACGTCAAAAGCTCTTCCTTATCCCCTTCTGTCAATTCTGAGCTGTTCGCATCCGGAATAACTCCTGATGATTCGCCCCAGGTTCCGGAGCAAGCTATGGAAAGATAACTCACTGAGTTCGTATAATCTCCGCTAATTTCGCCCGACGTCGTATATTGGACTAAATGTGCCTCGGTCGATTTGTTCAACATCGACAGTAATATCGCAATCGGCACGGCGCCGCAGATCGTCGCCCCGGTCGTTCGACGGTATTCAAGAAATCCCCGGCCGTCTAATCGCGCGATACACTCGTACGCTCCCATATCCAGCTTCTTGATTTGCTCCGGGATATTCCCTTTGAAGGGGACATAGCCGTAATTCGGACCGTAGTGGACGAAATCCGAACTGGCTATGACGAGGGTGTCCCGATCCACCAGACTTTTGAGAATCGCCGCCGCCTTTTCAACCGTCTCCGGCGAGCATTGGCCCGCCACAATCGGGACAAATTGAAAATCCTTATACCTGTGCTGCAACAGTGGTAACTCGATCTGAACGCAATGCTCCTGACCGCCCCGGCTGTACTCGTGAGCCTGAGGGACGTGACAAAATATCGAATATTCGAGTAGCTTGTCAATCAACCCGACGTCCAGAGGGACGTGCCCTAACGGCGTTTCGTAATGGGTTGCTCTGGGCACACTGAGTATCTCTTCCATAGGAAGTCGATGCGTCGCGCCCATCACAATAATTCGCTTATACGTCTGATTTGTCGTCTTGATCCCCGCCGCCGCCGTCCGGCCCGAATACGCATACCCCGCATGAGGCAGGATCAGCCCGACGACATTATCGATGGATTGAACGTCGGCTTTCTGGAAAAGGCCTTCGATTTGCCCGTCCAGCGCGTTTGGATCGGAGGGATACCACCCCATCTCGGCTAAACGCGAACGCAGAACATTCCTGGTTTCCGGCTCAGCCTTTTGTTCGGAAGATGGATTCTTTTCACTACAGGCATCGCCGGTAAAAAGACCACAAATACAAACAGACAGAACAAGCCCTCTCACCACGCCGCTTTGATGATTGGATCTATTGATTCGTTTTCCCATCCTAACCGCTCCATTTGCTTCGCTTATTGATCTTTCCCAGGGGCTTCACCCGGCCGGGGTATCGATGGACGCGAAAGGCCCACGTGAATTTGCGTTTTCTATATTTTCGGGTAGATCGGCTCCGAGTCCATCCGAAGATGCCGGCCAGGACAACCGAGCATGATTTGACGAATTGGCGAATCAATTTTCTGCGTGTCACTTCCAGACTCCGTAAACTTCTTTCCCACAACTCGGACAACAGTTATTTCTGATGCGCATCTGGCGAATCTCCCAGCCGACGCGTTCGATGAGCAGCGTCTTGCAGCCGGGACAATACGTGTTCTGGCCTTCCTTGCTGGCGAGGTTGCCGATATAGACGTAGTTCAATCCTTCGCTGATCCCAATTTGACGCGCTTCATCCAGCGTTTTCAGCGGTGTCGGGGGTAGATTCAGCATCTTATAACGAGGATAGAATCCCGAAAAATGCAAAGGCGTATCACTACCCATGTTCTGTTTGATCCAGCGGGCCAGCGCGCGGATTTGCTCGGGCTTGTCATTGAGCGTGGGTATAATCAGGTTCGTGATTTCGACGTGGACGCCACAGGACTTCGCCACGACCAGCGCATTCTGGACGGGCTTCAAGGTCGCCGAACACACTTGGCGATAAAAATCGTCCGAGATCGCTTTGAGATCGATATTGGCTGCATCCACATATCGAAGAAGCTTTCTCCACGGCGCCTCGTTGACATAGCCCGCCGTGACGAGAACGTTGCGTATCCCGGCCTCCCGGGCTAATTTCGCGCTGTCATATGTGTACTCATAATAGATAATCGGCTCCGTGTACGTATAGGCCAATGAAGGGCAATTTCGCGTCTCGGCCAGTTCGATAAGCTTCTGCGGCGGACAGAAATAAGCAGCCATGTTTCCATCTTCCGGATTGGATTGGGAGATCTCCCAGTTCTGGCAATTTTTACAGTGCAGATTGCAACCAACCGTGGCGAGCGACAAAATGGGGCTGCCCGCCAAGAAGTGGTAAAGTGGTTTTTTTTCGATCGGATCGATGCTGATCGAGCAGGGATAGCCGTAAACGACGGTACGGAGCACGCCGTCGATATTGATTCTCACCCGGCACTCGCCGCTCTGGCCGGGCTGAATCAGGCACATTTTCGGGCATAATTCGCACTGAATCTTCAACCTCATTGCTCCGAGTCTTCATTGGCGCTATAGTGTGATATCTTAGCGATTCTGCGAATTATGTCAAGCCAGGAGGCCGTTCACGGCGTCCTCATTTATCCCTGATCTGCGGATTCCCCACGGCAACGCTCATCGGAATGTACGCTGAATTGATGGTCCCGGTGAAGTCGGAACAGCCGGAACCTTCGCAGAAACCTACCGTGAAATGTGCCGGGACGATTTTCATCCATTTTCTCAATCCCTCTCGCCCCCTGCCCTTGCGGCCAAAGCCGAAGACGGTCATCTCACCTTCCATCGGCCAGTACGAGTCGATTTCCTCATCGTCCTCATGATGGATCAGGTAGATGGCTCGATTACCGTCACCAAAACACACCCATTCACCTGAGCCGCCGGGGGCCGACAAGTCGCCAACCCACATTTCATTTGCCCGGGTCCTGATGTCATCCGGCCGGCCGGGGCGAAAACAATAGTCACAATCCTCGTCGAGTTTTCCGCCCGGCGTCCCCTCGTATAAGAACCAGTACGGTTTTCGCATCTTCAGGACGGTTAATCTTGCATAAGTCGGGAAGATGTCCCAAACGCACTGCATCTTCAAGTCGTTAGAATCAGAAATAATGCTGACCTTGACGGGGCCCCGGCTGATGATCTTGCTGCTGGAGACCGTATTGCCCGGGTGGCAGTAACCCTCGGGATGGCCCATATTGGGGATGCCGCGATACTCGCCGGCCGGGCCGCCGCCGGGGCGATAACTGAGCCAGTCGTTGCCGTCTTTGTCGATGATGCTTGCAAATCCCGCTCCCTGAATATGGTAATAGTAGGTGGCATTTTGTGACTCGATCTTAAAGCTCTCCTGTTCCTGGTAGTCAACAACGCCACACAAGCGAACGAGTTTCTCACACGAGGGAAGGGTAGAGGCCGAACCGGATGGGCCGAAGTAAGTATGAAAAATCCGAGTCGAACGGGCCGGCGTCTTCCCGTCCATCAGAAAAGTCAGTGTGCCGCATGCATTCTCAGCGTCGAATTGACAAACGACACTGCTATTGATTACCTTCCCGGCGTCGTTCACCTCGACCACTTTGATGGCTCGATTCTCCTTGGCCCCCCTTTCGCCCATCCGACCGGACAATTGTGTGAGATTCAAACTCACCTCGACAGGCTTATCCCATCGCTCCGTTCCAGCGGCGCTGACCCTGATGGGCACACGATATTTGAAAGCGTCATCCAACCAGGCGCCTTTTGCTTCATTGGTTCCATTGTTTAGCCAGACATCCACGCGCTGATGTTCCTGAAAATCCTTTTGGAGAATGTCCAGATCGCCATCGCCATCCAGATCGCCGATTCGACCCTCGTGGGTGCCTATGCCTCTCGATACGATTTGCGTTTTGAATTGGCCTTTTCCATCTCCGTATAGAACATACTGCCTGCATTTGTCCCCGGAACCCGGTCGATACATCTCCGCCGCGTAAATATCGAGATTGCCGTCGCCGTTAATATCACCAACTTGCAGGGTATGCCCATGATCGATTTTCTCAATCAATACATGCTTGATCCACTCGCCAGTTTTGTATTCGTACAAGTTCAAAGGCCCCACGCCGTCGCCTGAATTGAGCACGATTTCCGGCCGGCCCCCTTTAATGAAGTCGCCGACCGCCGAGCGGGACATTCCATACTTTTGATCGACGACGTTCGCGGTAAACGTCTTATCGCCCTCGTGCTTGAACCACATGCCGCCGCCGATCAAGTCGATCTTGCCGTCGAGGTCCACGTCCGCTTTGGCAAAACCTTCGTATTTAAACGCTTTGGGCCAAGACCAAATTTCCGTGAACGACCAGTTCTTTTTAACTTTGGGATCGTCGGGGATATCGGCGATCAGAAGCTTCTGCGCTCTCTGATTCCAGAAAACCAGCTCCGCCTCACCGTCACCGTCGAAATCACCGAAGATCTGGTCGTGATGCTGCTTTGACCCTGAATCCTTGATGGTATATCGATTCCACGGGGTTTCGGGATCGTAGTTAGGATATGGATTCTCCCACCACCAGACTTCGTTTGTCGCCCAGCTTCCGCCCTGCAGGATATCGAGATCGCCGTCGCCGTCGATATCCCAATACGTGCCTCCGGCTTCGATGTGGCTTTTTCGATCGTCAATGATGTGCCGTTTCCATCCGGCTGCGGTCCGCCTGAACCAGACCATGCTCGTTTCGTCGCGCCAACCGGCGATGACAAAATCATTGACGCCGTCCTTGTCGATATCCAGGATCAACGACGCCGCCTGTCGCCCGACGTCGGCCAAAGGCAAATCGCCTTTTTGATTCGACAAATGAACCCAGCCGCCGGATTGATTTTCCCACATCTCGATCGGCTGATAGGGACCGCTCCAGTTGGCGCCCATGATATCCATATCCCCGTCGTTGCCGATATCGCCGACCTGGATAAAGTGCGATCCTTTGGATGAGACGACCTGCTTTTGCCAGGAGGCCCCGTTGTTACGATTAATAAAAACAGCCACCTCATCGGGATCGGCCCCCTGGTGCATTTCGGACGAAACCACATCGATCAGGCCATCGCCATTCATATCGGCCGTCACCAATCCGTGAATCACACACTCAATCGGTTCGACGATCACATGCTCGGTCCAGTGATCCTCTTTGGGATCGGCAGGCGCCTCGAACCAGGACATCTTATAGGACTGCCCTCTTAGTTCCGATGGAGACAGGACCACATCCGGGCGCGAGTCACCATTAATGTCGGCGACCTGTGCCGTCGCGCTGGGATGCCACTCGCCAAACCGGTGTCCTTCCCATGGCCCGTTGACAATGTCCTGAGTATTCTCAAACCAAATGCCGCCGATGACGATATCGGGATCGCCGTCTTTATCCATATCCCCCATCGTGATGGCCTCTCCATGCGGGCAATTGATGACCTTCTCGGTCCATGTGTCGCCGGCGTCCTGACGCCAGAGGTGGATTCGATTACCCGCTTTGTGACCGAACTCGGATTGATCGCGGGTAATGATGTCCACGTCGCCGTCGCCGTCCAGGTCGGCCAGCTCGATATCGTGCGTCGGATGGTTGGCGACCTTATGCGCTTTCCAGAGCGGCTTGGCCGGATCGCCGCCGGGCCGCGGATTCTCGTACCAAATTAAACCGCCCATGACCACGTCTAAATCCCCGTCGCCGTCGATATCCCCCAACTCTCCATCGACGGTTTTGTAGCCCCCTTCGGCAATCACCGACTTGGTCCAGGTCGGATAGGCATACCACACGAGAGGTTTCTGGCGGGCGCCGATGACGACATCGGGAAAAGAATCGCCATTAATATCTCCGATGATTTTCGCCCACGGATCTTTCGGGCCTTCGCGATCCAGGACAATGTGATCGAATTGAACCTCTGCCAAAACGGGAAGCGAAAAGGCAAAGATTAACATGACCTTGACACACATCGCAAATCTTCTACTACGTCCACTCAGACATTTAAAAACCATCTCTCGTCTCCTTAGTTCTATTTGCCGTTGCGTTCTGCAAAATTGAAGGACAGGCATACTCATTCCTGATATTGAATTAATACCATGATGCCGGGCCAATTCACTTCCATGCCATGCACCATTTTCCCATTGATTTTAGGCGTCTTACCCGTTTTGAGAACGTTGACACCCTGTTCGAAACAACTCACATCGTTAACAGTGACACGATGCGCAAAATACTGATAGTTCGGACCTTCTCTGTCGAATACCTTCGCATCGTTAATATAAACTCCCCTCATGTAGCCCGGACTCCAACTGGACCAAACCAGTTGAGCCGCGACGGCGTTGCCAAGGTTTCCGGTCACGTCGAAGTATTCTTCTTTCTCACCGCTTCGGGTCACCCATTTTTTCGGAATATTATACGGTTTGCAGAGTTCGACCGAGAAACCGGGGCGCACGAGATGAAGATTGTCAACCGCTTCGGTCATATAAATCATGCCGGAGTGGTCTTTAATGCGCGCCGCGATTTGCATCGGCTCTTTCTGATCGGGCACCCAGGATGTATCCCACGTTGCATCGTACGGCGCTCTTGTCGCTGAGCCTATATGATTCATAATCTGGCCGTGGAAGAAGTGATAGTGCCACTGGCGATAGATGCCGTCCCCTTCGAAGTTCACATCCTCGTAGAGACCCACATAATCAACCTGCTCAATTTTGTCGTTCGGTCTGTTCGCTTCGATAGCCAGCGTTACTGACCGACCCATCGTTTCACCGGTTTGGGGACTCGTAATACGGAAGGCCGGATGTGGTTTTTGAGCCGGATCGTAATAAATACGGAAGTGTACGCCATAGATCAGGTTTTGAGGCCAGTTCCAGGGATGTTTCTCATCCACCTTCATGCGAAACGTATTGCCCTTTCCCTGCTTGAGACCACTCAAGGGAATCCGTACTATCGGGTAGAAATGGTGCTGATAGGCGCTTCGAGGGACCGGGATAGTCGAAGGTTCAGGGACATAGATCCAATCGCTTTCGTTGACTTGAATGGCCAGGCCGGTTGTCCCGTCATGGCACAGAATCTTTTCGATGACTACCTCCGCTTTCGTGGCATGCTCCAGGTCGAAATCGTGTTCGAGCACAATCGAACCGTCATAACCTTCCCGGCCGCCCACCCGTAGAGAACCGCCGGCGTCGCCGTCTTCCTTAGACCACAGGTATTCGCGAAACACATCCCCCGGCGCCGGTTGCGAAAAGGCTTCAACCGTCAACATCATCAGGATAACCACGAACGGGCCACAACTCTTCTTCATATGAACATCTCCTTTATGTCTAACCGACCTCAATCATCACACAAAACGCCTATCATTCTCACATCAGAATACACCCTAATAACGTTTCTTTCAAGCCCTTAGGATGAATCATCTCCTGAAAACATTGGGCGTCTCTTATTCAGGCCCGAGAGTCGATGAGGTTTTGTTTTGACCCCGGCTACGGTTTTGATTATGTTACATTGTCTCTTTGAAAGAAACAATGAGGTAGACTGTGCAATCCGCCAGAGGTGGACACACACTACCTTACGAATTGGAAATGCCGGATAGGAGAATCGTTATGTCACGCAAATCATGGCTTATTTCGATGTCACTGATCTTGACCTTCTCACTGTGTATTCAGAATCAATCTCAGGCGGATTTAGCCGACAGCTTTCAAAATCCGCCCTCCTGCGCCCGGCCGGCGGTTTATTGGGTCTGGGTCAACGGATTGTCCGATCGACAACAGATGACCTATGAGCTCGAACAATATAAGGCCAAAGGAGTCCGCAGGGTCTATATCTTCGACGTCGGCGCCCGGGACCTGCAAAAAATCGTTCCGGCCGGACCGGCTTTCATGGGACCGGAATCCGTCAAGGCCATCGGGCATGCCGTCAGAGAAGCCACACGACTGGGTCTGGAAGTCGGTCTCGTGACGTCGAGCAGTTGGAACTGCGGCGGTCCCTGGATCGAGCCTGAATACGCGAGCATGGGTCTATACCACCACACGCAAACCGTCGAAGGCCCGCTTAAATTTTCCGAAATCCTTCCGTTTCCGACCCTTCCCAAACGAACGCCTAAAGGTCCCGACGGTTTGCCCCTGTATTACAAAGATGTCGCGGTCCTGGCCACACCCGAGGCCCAACGACTGGCCGGCCACGAATTCATTTTTGAGCTGGCGCCGCCGGGAATCCATCGTATTGACCGGGCGGTCCTGACCAACACGCCAAGCGGCGATGAAGAGCAATACGGTCCAATGCACTTGTTCACGAAGGATTTTGCCGTCTTGGCTTCGACAACGAACACCGATCCGGAAGCCTTTAGAGAAATCACCCGCACAACACTGAAACCGAACGCAGAAGCGCAAACCTTCCGCTTCGAGCCGGTTCAAGCGCGATATGTCAAGCTCATCATACTCTCCGGCTATAACACCAAAGATGACAAGATTCAATTGGGTGAATTCGAGGTTTATTCAACGCAGGGCACGAACGTCGTCGGGGCCTACCATGCGGACGGCAGCAAGACGGCGGCCAATCTGTTGCATTACAGCTCGGCACTGGGCCAGGAGCGGGAATGGACCGCCGCGAATATTCACGACGGGAAGACATCCGGCGCAGAAGGAAGCTGGTGCTCGGCCGGGGCCCCGCGGCCCGTGATTGAAAATATCCACTCTATTGTCAATGTGACCGGGTATCTGGATAAACAAGGACGGTTAACCTGGGATGTCCCGCCGGGCAAATGGACGATTATGCGGTTCGTCTGCGCCAACACGGGAGCGAAACTGGTCCTGCCCAGTCCCAAATCCGGTGGGCTTGCCATGGATCATTTCAATGCCGAAGCGACCCGGATGCATTTCAATTACCTGATCGATCTCTTGGAGAAAGAACTTGGAAATTTAGAAGAGACGGCGTTGAAGCATACCTATGTATGCAGCTATGAGCTAAGCGGCTCGACGTGGACGCCGGATTTGTTGCAGCAGTTCGAGACACGCCGGGGTTATGATATGACGCCATACCTGCCGGTCCTGTTGGGTTCGGTCGTTTGCGATCATGAGACGACCGAGCGATTTCGTTATGACTTCCGCAAAACGCTGGGCGATCTCTTGGTTGACGCTTTCTACAAACCGGCCAGAGAGATATCCAACGAAAATGGTTTACTGCTCTGCGCCGAGGCGGGCGGACCCGGACCGCCTTTGCATCAGGTACCCGTCGACGCCTTAAAGGCGCTCGGTGCACTGGACATTCCACGCGGCGAATTCTGGAAAGAGCATAACGTCTGGGTCGTTAAGGAAACGGCGTGCGCCGCGCATATCTACGGCAAGAAGGTCGTGGACATGGAAGCCTTCACAAGCTGGCGGCACTGGCAGGACGGGCCGTTCGATCTCAAGCCGATCGCCGATCGCGCGATGTGCGGCGGAACCAATCATTTTACCTTCCATACGTCCGCTCACAATCCGCCGGACGCGGGTTTGCCGGGCTGGGTGTATCACGCCGGAACGCATATGAATCCATCCCTGGCCTGGTGGCCGAAAGCCGGAGCGTTTATCGACTACCTGTCACGATGTAGTTATCTGCTGCAAGAAGGGCTGTTCGTCGCCGACGTCTGCTATTACTACGGCGACCAGGGATTCAACTTCGTGCCGCCCAAGCATGTCGATCCGTCTTTAGGGTACGGCTACGATTACGATGTCACCAATGCCGAAGTGATTCTGACCCGCATGAGCGTCGAGAACGGCCGGCTGGTTTTACCGGACGGGATGAGTTATGCGATCCTGGTCCTTCCCGAGCGGGAGGATATGGACCTGGCGGTTCTGAAAAAGATCGAAAAGCTCGTAAAAGCGGGCGCCACCGTCGTTGGCCGCAAGCCGACAAAAGCCAACGGCCTGACTGGCTATCCGCAGCGAGATGAGAAAGTCAAAACACTCGCCGGCACCCTCTGGGGACCGTGCGACGGCCAGACGGTCACAGAGCATCGATACGGAGAAGGCACGATCATCTGCAATCGCGGCCTCCGCGAGATTTTGCAGAGCCGGGGCACGGGGCCGGATTTTGGATTTAACAGCGCCAATGGGGAGAAAGCCGATATCGACTACATCCACCGCCGAACGCCGGAGGCCGATATCTATTTCGTCAGTAACAGAACCATGCAATGGCAAGACGTCGAGTGTACCTTCCGCGTCTTTGATAAGATTCCGGAAATGTGGGACCCGGTAAGCGGCAAAATGCACCCGCTCGGTGTTTATCGTTCCGTAGAAGGCGGGACACAAGTCCCCCTGCGACTGTCCCCCGCCGGGTCGGTCTTTGTCGTATTTCGTAAAGATGCGCCGAGAAATCATCTCGTCTCCGTCACGCGAGATAGCCGCCCAATCATACCGAACTCAGACATTGAAATCCTCCCCGGGCCATCCGCCAACCTGGAGTTGCGAGTCTTCCGACGCGGATCCTACGTCTTCAAAACGGCTCGTGGAAAACAGAAGAAAGCCGAGGTGAAAATTGTCCCGGCGTCTCATGAAATTACAGGCTCCTGGGACGTTCGATTCCCGGAAGGCTGGGGCGCTCCTACGGCAAAGACGTTCCCCGAACTTATTTCATGGACGGAAGCTTCCGATGAAGGCGTTAAATATTTTTCGGGCATTGCAACGTACCATAAAGAGTTCACGCTTTCCGCCAGACAGTTGCGGAGCAACAAAGCGGTTTATCTCGATCTTGGCTGCGTCCGATTCGTCGCCGACGTTCATCTCAACGGCAAGCATCTCGGCATCCTCTGGAAACCGCCTTTCCGCATAGAGATCACCGACGCAGCCAAAGTCGGCGGGAACGAACTCGTCGTCGAGGTCGCGAACACCTGGTCGAACCGCCTCGTCGGCGACGCCAACGGTCCTGAAGGCCAGAGGTATTGCCGGACGAATATGACGAACTCACTGACCTGGGAGAAGCCCTGGAAGGAAACGCCGCTCCTCGAATCCGGTTTGCTGGGACCCGTGCAACTGGTGACGGCAAAAAAGCGGAATATAAAACTGCCAAAGTGACATCGATCCGCCGTGTTGGAGAAGAATGAGTGAAACTGAAACGCTACGAAGGCAATCCGATCCTCTCTCCACATCCGACGAACGCGTGGGAGAACCTGGCCGTCTTCAACGCGGCCGCCTGGTACGACGAGGACAAAAAGCAGGTTTTGCTACTGTACAGAGCCGCTGAGGCGGATCCTGAATATAAATGCTATTTCGGTCTGGCTATAAGCAATGACGGCTACCATTTCGAGCGGGTCAGTGACGAACCGATGATCGGGCCCAGCGTGGACGGCTTCGACGCAAGTACGATCCAGGACCCGCGCATGGTAAAAATTGGCGAGTGGTTTTATATCACCTATGCCTGCCGATTTTTCCCGTTCGGCCAGTTCTGGATACCCAAAGAGCAACAAGTCAAACATCCCGTCTGCCCGCCGGATGTCCCTCGCGTGATTCGCAACAACGCCACGAGCACCGGTCTTCTACTCACGAAGGATTTCAAGACCTTCATCCGCGCCGGGCGGATCACCGATCCCCTGCTCGACGACCGCGACGTGATTCTCTTCCCGGAGAAGATCAACGGCCAATACTGGATGATCCATCGCCCGCTCGAATGGGTCGGTCCCGAGTACGGCGTCGAACAGGCCGCGGCGTGGATATCCTCGGCCGATGATCTGCTCGGATTCCGCAAATCGAGCCTGCTCATTAAACAGAAATACGATTGGGAAGCGGGCAAAATGGGCGTCAACACGCCGCCCGTCAAGACCGAGCACGGCTGGCTGACCCTCTACCACGCCGTCGGTTCCGACACGTACTATCGCATCGGGGCACTACTCCTGGACCTCGACGATCCGACGAAGGTCTTGCACCGCACGACCGACTGGATCCTGCAGCCAGAAGAAAACTATGAAATTGATGGCTACTATCAAGGCTGTGTTTTTCCATGCGGCAAGGTCATCATCGACGGAACGCTCTTCGTCTATTACGGCGCCGCTGATAAGTACGTGGGCGTTGCCACGTGTCCGCTCGACGAGCTTTTGGACTATCTACTTTCGTGCCCGGCTTAAACGAAAGGAATCTCAATGAAGCTGCAACTTCACACCATCGATATTCTCATCATCGCCGGTTATTTGCTTGTCGTTATCGCGCTCGGCTGGTTGCTCTCCAAGCGGGCCTCGAAGAACCTCAGCGCCTACTTCCTCGGCGGCCGGTCCCTACCCTGGTACGTCATCGGCACCTCGCACGGCGCCAGCGGCTTCGACATCACCGGCACGATGTGGTTCGTCGCAATGCTCTTCACCTACGGCGTCAAGGCCGCGTTCATCCCGTGGATCTGGCCGCTCTTCGACCGCGTTTTTCGCCAGGTCTATCTCGGCCCCTGGATCAGGCGATCCAACGTCCTGACCGGCGCCGAGTGGATGAAGACCCGCTTCGGCACCGGCTCAGGCGGCAACCTCTCGCACATCAGCGTCGTCCTCTACGCCCTGGTCGCGACGGTCGGTTTCCTCGGATACGCCTTCATCGGCATCGGGAAATTCGCGGAAGTCTTCTTCCCGTGGAACCTCGCCGTCGGCCCGCTCTCCTCCGCCGACGTTTACGCCATCCTCATCCTGATCGTCACCACCGCCTATCTTCTCCTGGGCGGCTGGTATAGCGTCGTGCTAACCGACCTGATTCAATTTCTCCTGCTGACGGTCGCTTCGGTATTCATCGCCGCGGTCGCCATTGATAAGGTCAGCCCCGACGCCCTCGCCAAAGTCGTGCCGGAGGGCTGGAACCAGCTCCGTCTCGGCGCCAGGCTCGACCTGGACTGGAGTAACCTGATCGCCCAGCTTAACGACAAAATCGTCAACGACGGCTACTCCCTCTTCGGCGTCCTCATCATGATGATGTTGCTCAAGGGCCTGCTCGTGAGCATGGCCGGGCCGACGCCGGGCTACGGAATGCAACACGTCCTCTCGACGCGCAATCCGCGCGAAGCCGCGCTGGAGAACTGGTGGATGTCCATCGTGCAGCTCGTACCGCGATTCCTGATGATTACCGGCATCGCCATCCTGGGCCTGGTTTACTTCAGCCCCCAGGTCAACGAGATGCTCGCCGCGGGTGAATCCTTCGATTTCGAGAAGATTCTGCCGCTGGTCATCCGGGATTTCGTCCCGGTCGGTCTTGTAGGCGTATTGCTGGCCGGGCTGCTGGCCGCGTTTATGAGCACGTTCGATTCGACGGTGAACGCCGGAGCCGCCTACATCGTCAACGACATCTACAAACGCTACATCAAACCGGACGCGCCCGCCAAGCGCTACGTGCATTTCGGCTATTTCTGTTCCATTTTTCTCGTCCTCCTCGCTATACTCATCGGCGTTTTCAAAATCGAGTCCATCCACGACATCACCACATGGATCACGTTCGGCCTCTACGGCGGCTACGTCGCCCCGAATATCCTCAAATGGCACTGGTGGCGCTTCAACGGCTACGGCTACTTCGCCGGCATGATCGGCGGGATCATCGCCTCCCTCGTGCCGCTCCTGATCTGGCCCGATATGAACAAAATGTACGTCCTCCCTTTCAGCCTCCTCGTCAGCACGCTCGCCTCGGTCATCGTGTGCCTCCTCACGAAGCCCGAAAACGACGACGTGCTCGAAAGCTTCTACCGCACCGTCCGTCCCTGGGGCTATTGGCGGCCGGTTTATCAGAAGCTTCTCAAGAAAAACCCCAATCTTCGAGCAAATACGAACTTCGCGCGCGACGCCCTTAACGTCGCCATCGGCATCGTCTGGCAACTCATGCTCATGGTCGTCCCGATTTGCATCGTCATCCGGAACAAGCCGCTCCTATGGATATCACTGGCCGTGTTAGCGGTCACATCCGTCATCATGAAGTTCACCTGGTACGACACCCTCGGCCCCGGCGACATGACCCTCACCGACGACGAGTAAATTGGCTTCGTTTTGAAAAACTAACCACGAATGAACTCGAATGAACGCCGACTCACCCAAAAGGAGTAGATTGGGTTTGTTTTGCAAAATAAACCGCCGATGAACGCTGTTTTTTGTAATATTTGATACAGATTGACGCTGATGTGCAGAATCTTTTGATGCTTTTGGGCGGTTTTTGTAAAGAATTGTAACTTTTTGTGCATTTTTTAATCCTTTTTTTTATTCACCGCCAGGATCGCGGAGATCGCCGAGAGAAAAATATCTCTTTCTCCTCTGCGCACCCCGCGTGCTCGGCAGTAAAATTGGCTTTGTTTTTTCAATTGGTCTGACGGGATAACTCGTCTCGGCGAAGTCGCGAGCCGTAGCCGGGCCGGATAACTGGATTCTTTCATTCGCTATTAATAATCATTTATCAGTAATCAATAATCAATGAAAAGGTCTTGAGCCTGCCTCCTGTATTTTGCGTTCTATATGTATTTTGTTATGTATTATACGAAAAAACCACCCTTTTGTCAAATGAAATATTATATTTAACCGCGGATTTCGCAGATTTACGCAAATTATGAATTCACCACGAAGATACGAAGAAACACGAAGGAAAAACTAATTGATATCAATACTTCGTGCACCTTTGTGCCCTTCGTGGTAGATGAAATTGTCGTTTTTTAGGGTGGGGCTTGCCCCACCACAATTCTTTTTGCTAAAATTTAACCATACCGAACTATTTATGGGTCAACATATCAAAGATATGTGACAGAAGGCTTCTATGGCCGAGAAGATTGAAGACAAAGGCATTCGAGCCGTGCGCGATGTGCGGAAGAAAATCTCCACCGAGTTCGACAACGACCCGCAAAAGCTGGTCGAGCACTATATCGCCGAACAAGAGAAACATCGGGACCGCTTGCTCCGACCGGCGACTACTCAACAAAGAAGCAAGCCCGACCCCAAAATCCCAAACCTGCCCCTTTGCCTCCTCTGGTACTCTGACCCCAACCTCCCCCGGCCGATTAGCAATCGAGTCGCGCCTAAAAAAGAGACTCTGAAAACAGGGGTTTCTCAGCGGAATCAATATTTAACATTTAAGACTCGACTCCAATCCGTCCCTTAAATCTTCGTGTTCCTTCGCAAACTTGGTGGTCAAAAACTCCA